>Ga0310811_10003412_pt1 | contig 19963 bp, 17 predicted proteins | sample YCmetagenome_FD_207642 | JGI IMG/M metagenome (GOLD analysis project Ga0310811, IMG submission 207642) | Soil microbial communities from experimental microcosm in Duke University, North Carolina, United States - YC | ecosystem: Engineered > Artificial ecosystem > Soil microcosm > Unclassified ...
AACAAATCCGCGTCACGCGGCTTGAAGGTCGCAACCAGCGGCGCCGTCACACCGTGCTCGATGCAATCCAGGATCTGCCACTGGTTCACCAGGTCGGTATAGCGGCGCAGCGGAGAGGTGCTCCACACGTACTGATCGACGCCCAGGCCCTGATGCGGCGCGGCGTGCGTCAGCATACGCACCTGCATCTTCGCGGCCCAGCCGTGACCCTGCCCGCCACCCTGCGCACGATAGATGCCCGGCACGCCGTGCTCATCCAGCAACTTTCCCCAGGTGCTGTTCGCAAAGATCATCAGTTCTGCAACGATCTTGTCCAGTGGGGCGCCGCGCTTGCGGCGCTGAATCGTCACCACATCATGTTCGTCGACGTAGAAATTGAAATCGACACGATTGGTTTGCTCGGGCCGCAGGCCGAAGCTCTCTCTCTTCGACATGCGCCCCTGTTCCAGCGTCTGCACCCACTGCCACAGGATCGCAAAATCTTCCTTGTGCGGATAATCGCCGGCGCCGGATGCAAGATTTTCTTCGGTAACCAGCTCATCGAGGTCGTTGTGCCGCAGGTTCGCGACGATCGGCACGCCTTCCGCCTTCGACTCGGTTGCCACCACGGTCCAGCTTGCGGGATCGACGGTCGCGTATAGAGACACGGCGGGGCACACCTTGCCCTCGCCCAGCGTGAATGCACCCACCAGCTCGTCGGGCAGCATCGTGATCTTGTCGCCCGGCATATAGACCGTGGACAGACGCTGGCGCGCGATCGTATCGAGCGCATCCCCGCGCTTGATGCCGAGCGCAGGCGCGGCGATGTGGATACCGATGCGCACCTTGCCGTCGGGCAGTCGGGTTACCGACATCGCGTCGTCGATCTCGGTCGTCGTCACATCGTCGATCGAAAAGGCACGCACGTCGGCGACCGGCAGATCGGGCAAGGCCGGCAAGGTGATCGAGGGAAAGCCGGTCCCTTTCGGGAAGGATTCGAACAGGAATTTCGAAAGGTGCAGCTCCTTGGCGGAACGGATACCGCCTACGGCGAGCATCAGCCGTTGCGGCGCAATCTGCATGTCGTTGCTGGCCGCTTCCAGCGCCTTGTACTCGATCGAGTTCTTGTCGGGTTTGAACAGCAGCTGTGTCACGATGGGCCGCATCGCATCAGGCAGGCGATGTGCCTTCAGCTCCTCGACATACTGCGCCTGCACCACAGCCTGCTGGCGCTTCTTTTCCATGCCAGCCAAGGCCGCCTTCAGCGACGTTTCCGGCGCTGCCTTGTAGCGCCCTTTGCCCTTCTTGTAAAAGTACATCGGGGCGCCGTGCAGTTTGATGATCAAGCCGGCCGCTTCGTGCGGCTTCGGGTCATGTCCGAAATATTCCTTGCCAAGATCGGCAAAGCCGAACTCTTCTTCGCCGGCGACTTCCCATAGAAAATCGAGATCGACTTCATCGGCGATGACCTGCGCCTCGCGCATGAATTCCGCCGGCTCCGGCGAATTGAATTGCAGCAGCACGTCCTTGGCACGCACCTTGGTGCGTTTGCCGGAAGCGAGCTCGACCTGATATGCCTCGCCCTGCTGCGACATCGCCACGCCGGCCTTGAAGTCGCCGGATTCGTCAAAAAATACATTCATGCTTCACTGCTTTCGATGGTTCGGATGTACGTCACCGCAAGGTGACGATGCGCGCACTTCGCGCGTCATGTTTTTTCGTTGTGCCGCACCGGGGATGCGACGAGATCGATCGCCGGCAGAAATACTTCAGTGACCAATAACAGGCCGGCATGCCGCTTGTACAGGCAACGTCTGGCGAACAAGGGTCCGTGCAATTCCTCCCTCAAGGCTGCCGCCGCGCGACGCACTAGCGGATGACGCTCAGGCAACCGCGCATACTGCAATTGCCCGCGCTGCACGCGTGGATCGCCGAATAGCGTTGTGCCCAACGAACGCTCGCCCAGGGTACTAAAAAAAGGCCAGTCGCTCGCCGTGGCCGACAGAGGCACGATCGTGTGCGCATACACCACCGGCTCGTCGTCGCAGCGCAGGAAGACCTCGCGCTGCTGCACTGCAATCCTGCGCGGTAAGGCCAGCTGCGCATACTCGTCATGCAAGGGCAGCGCGCGCTCCTGCGCCAGGCGCTGAACGCGAAATCGGCGCGAGCGCTGCGTCAACTTCTGCGTCAGCGACATTTCATCAGTCAGCCAATCCTGCATGCGCGGCGCCGCGTGTACGCCATTGATGTGCGAGAACCAGTGCGCGTGCGAGCCAGCTTTCAGCATCGGGCGCTTGCCATTTCCGACCTTGCATTCGGCACTTGCACGCCGCAAAAGCTCAGCACTTCATCGGCATACTCCGCGAAGTCGGATAAGCCGTGGTCACTGCTTTGAATCACGCGCTGACGCGCGCCGTCAAACAAAGCAACCATTTCGCGCCAGTCCAGCAATTCATCGCCTGTCGCCGCGATCAGGAAATAGCGTTCGGGGTGCGTAATGCGTTCGACATGGATCGCGGCCAGCTCATCGAGATATTCACGCTTGAACTCGAATGCTTCGTTCGAGTGGTACTGCGTCTTCACGCCGACCTGCCCGGCCAGATCGCGCGCGGCATTGACCGCGGGGTTCAACAGCACTGCGCGGCAGCCGAGCTGTTCGGCGATCCAGGTTGCGTAATAACCACCGAGGGAAGAACCGATGATGGCAAGATTGGCCGGATCGGTTTTGCTCGCCAGCTCGCTCGCGAGCGCTATCGCATCCCGCGGCGACGCCGGCAGCTGCGGGCATGCGTACTCGTCGCCGCGACCCAATGCCTGCATACGTTGTGCGAGCAGACCCGTCTTGAACGAATGCGGCGACGAACGGAAGCCGTGCAGATACAGAATCATTTGGCCAGCGCATCCAGGATTTTCTGATGCACGCCGCCGAAACCGCCATTGCTCATCACCAGCACCTGATCGCCTGGTTGCGCCGCACTTGCGATTGCGTTCACCAGCTTGCCAAGATCGTCGAATGCCTGCGCCTTGGCACCGAGCGGCGCCAGCGCTTCACCGAGATCCCAACCCAACGCGTCCTTGCCGCTAGCGGCGCCATAGCCAAAGACGAGATCGGCGTCGATCAAGCTGCCCGGCAGGGCATCTTTCATCGTGCCGAGCTTCATCGTGTTCGAGCGCGGCTCGAGCACAGCGAGAATACGCGCGGAACCAACCTTCTTGCGCAATCCTGCAACCGTCGTCGTGATTGCGGTGGGGTGGTGCGCGAAGTCGTCAAATACCGATATGCCGTTGACCGTGCCGCGCAGCTCCATCCGCCGCTTCACGTTCTCGAATTTGCCAAGGGCGGCGATCGCCTGCCCTGGTGTTACGCCGACATGGCGCGCAGCGGCGATCGCGGCCAGCGCATTCATCCGGTTATGTTCGCCGGTCAGCGACCATTCGACCGTTCCCAATTGCTCGCCGCGGAAGATCACGTCGAAACGTCCGTCTTCATGCGTGCGCATTTGCCAGCCCTGCTCGCTGCCGAACCATTCCTGTTCGCTCCAGCAGCCGCGCCGGATCACGCGTTGCAAGGATTCCTCGCGCGCATTGGCGATCACACGGCCGACGCCAGGCACCGTGCGCACCAGATGATGGAATTGCGTTTCGATCGCCTGCAGATCGGGGAAGATGTCGGCGTGGTCGTATTCGAGGTTGTTCAGTACTGCGGTTTTGGCGTGGTAGTGCACGAACTTGCTACGCTTGTCGAAGAAGGCAGTGTCGTACTCGTCAGCTTCGATCACGAAAAAGGACGATGGCTTGCCGTCGCCCGACAGGCGCGCCGAAATGCCGAAGTTCATCGGCACGCCCCCGATCAGGAATCCTGGGTTGTAACCGGCATCTTCCAGCACCCAGGCCAGCATCGAGGAAGTCGTCGTCTTGCCGTGCGTGCCGGCGACCGCCAGCACCCAGCGTTCGCGCAGGATGTGTTCGCCGATCCACTGCGGACCCGAGACATAGGGCAGACCGCGATTCAGGATTTCTTCCATCAGCGGATTGCCGCGCGACACGACATTGCCGATCACATACAGATCTGGCGACAGTGCGATTTGCTCGGGACCATAACCCTCGATCAGCCGTATGCCTTGCGCTTCGAGCTGAGTGCTCATCGGCGGGTAGACATTCGCATCGCAACCGGTCACGGTATGGCCTGCGGCTTTCGCCAGCACGGCAAGTCCGCCCATGAACGTGCCGCAAATGCCGAGAATGTGGATATGCATTGTAGAATTTCGGTTTGGAATTACGCGATTTTACCCGACGCCGGCACATTGCCGACGAGGGTGCGCCAGACCGATGTCTTCTTTCTTTTCTTCAGACAATGATTTGCTGCGCGCTGAAATCGCCGCGGCGGCCGCGCGCATGATCGCGGAAGACGGCGTCGATTACGGCACCGCAAAACGCAAGGCAGCCCGCCAAATCCTCGGCAACAACAAAGTGCGTGGCGATGTGCTGCCGGACAATGCGCAGATCGAGGAAGAGGTCCGCGCCTATCACGCGCTGTTCTTCGGCGATACCCAGCCGGCGCGCCTGCTGCATCTACGCCAGTTGGCGGTGCGCATAATGGAAGAGTTGAACCGCTTCCACCCGCATCTGACTGGTGCCGTACTGAACGGTACGGCGGGCGAACACTCGGACATTCATCTGCAGCTGTTTGCGGACAGTCCAAAGGATGTGGAAGTTTTCCTGATGAACCGGAATATCGATTTCGAGGTGTCGGAAAGCGCCCACTTCAATAATTACGACGATCCGGTCGAGACGCTCAGTTTTCTGTGGGGCGAAGACGGCGTGCATCTCGCCGTCTACGATACCGATGAACGGCGCGGACCGAACCGCAAGACTGCGAGCGGCCAGCGCGAGCGGGCGGATCTGGAAGCGGTGCGCGCGTTGATCGAAAACGACTCTATATAAATAGACATGAAAAAAAACTTGTCGCCCGTGCTGATCCTTGCCATTTCCTTCATGCTGGGCGGAGCCTACGTCGGCTACAAGTTTCATGGCACCCCGTCGGCCGGCGAAAACGTTACGTCGAAGCCCTCCAGCGGAGGGCTGTTCGAGCAACAGCTGCCCGATGCGTCCGGCGTTTCGCAGCCGCTATCCCGATGGCGCGGCAAACCGCTCATCGTCAACTTCTGGGCAACGTGGTGCGCCCCCTGCGTCGAAGAGATGCCGGAATTGTCCGCCTTCCAGACTGAGCTGCATGCGAAAGACATTCAATTGATCGGGATCGGCGTCGATTCCGCGGAGAACATCCGGAATTTTTCCAGTAAATACCGGATTTCCTACCCGCTTTACATTGCCGGTGCGAACGGCGTCGAGCTGTCACGCCAGTTGGGGAATCTTAACGGCGGCTTACCTTTTACGGTACTGTTTGACAAGAACGGCACGGTAGTCAGGACGTATCTCGGCCGACTGCATCTTGAGCAATTGCGCAGCGATCTGGCAGCGCTTTGAGCTTGGCAAAGTTTTCCGCTTGCCAACCCTCGCCATTTAGCGGCAAAATGCCGCCATCGTCGGCAAACGGAGTTTTATCTCCATGGCAAAAAACCTGCTTTTATTGAACGGCCCGAACCTGAACCTGCTCGGCACACGGGAGCCGGAGGTGTATGGATCGACGTCGCTCGCCGACATCGAGGCTGCCGCAGCAAACCAGGCAGCCGCGGCAGGTGCAAAGCTGGCGGCTTTTCAGAGCAACCATGAAGGTGCGTTGATCGACCGCATTCATGCCGCCAAAAAAGAAGGTGTGGATGCAATGGTCATCAATCCCGGCGGTCTCACGCATACTAGCGTCGCGCTGCGCGATGCATTGGCCGGCGTGGCGATTCCTTTTGTCGAGATTCACATTTCCAACATTCATCAACGTGAAACGTTCAGACATCACTCCTACCTGTCTGCCATCGCCGCGGGCGTGATTTGCGGTCTGGGCGTAGACGGCTATTCGGCCGCAATCGCGTTCGCGCTCAAAAAGCTCTAAATTTCGAATATCTAGCCGCAATTCGCATATAATTGCGGCCATCTTACATTTCCACCTCTGAGGATTCACATGGATTTACGCAAGCTCAAGACATTGATCGATCTGGTCGCTGAATCGGATATCGCCGAACTGGAAGTCACAGAAGGCGAAAGCAAGGTCCGCATCGTCAAATCCTCGGCAGCTCCGCAAAATCAAGTCGTGATGATGCCTCATGCGGCGGCGCACCAGTATGCGCCGGCACCGGCGGCCGCGCCCGCCGCCGCTGCACCGGCGATCAGCGCACCGGCGGAAATCGTCGGTCATGTCGTGAAATCACCGATGGTAGGCACCTTCTACCGCGCATCCGCACCAGGTGCGCCGTCGTTTGTCGAAGTGGGCTCTTCCGTCAAGGAAGGCGATACTCTGTGCATCATCGAAGCGATGAAGCTGCTGAACGAGATCGATGCCGATGCCAGCGGCGTGATCAAGGAAATCCTGGTCGAGAACGGCCAGCCGGTCGAATTCGGCCAACCGCTGTTTGTGATCGGTTAATCGTACGCCTCTATATATCAGAGGCGTTTTTGCTTTTCCGCTCATTCACCTCGTAACGACGAGAGTACGTTCCCACTATGTTTGAAAAAATCCTCATCGCCAATCGCGGCGAAATTGCTCTGCGCATCCAGCGCGCCTGCCGCGAAATGGGCATCAAGACTGTCGTCGTGCATTCGGAGGCAGACCGCGAAGCCAAGTACGTGAAGCTGGCTGACGAATCAGTCTGCATCGGCCCTGCTCCGTCGACCCTCAGCTATCTGAACATGCCGGCGATCATCAGCGCGGCAGAAGTCACCGATGCAGAAGCCATCCATCCAGGTTATGGCTTTCTGTCGGAAAACGCCGATTTCGCCGAACGCGTCGAAAAATCCGGCTTCGTCTTCATCGGCCCGCGTCCTGATTCGATCCGCATGATGGGCGACAAGGTCTCGGCCAAACAGGCGATGATCAAGGCCGGCGTGCCTTGCGTGCCTGGTTCGGACGGCGCACTGCCGGACAATCCGAAGGAAATTATCCAGATCGCGCGGCAGATCGGCTACCCGGTCATCATCAAGGCGGCCGGCGGCGGCGGCGGCCGCGGCATGCGTGTCGTGCACACTGAAGCGGCGCTGCTGAACGCGGTGACGATGACGAAGACGGAAGCCGGTACCGCCTTCGGCAACCCGGAAGTCTATATGGAGAAATTCCTGGAAAATCCGCGTCACGTGGAAATCCAGATTCTGGCGGACGAGCACAAGAATGCAATCTGGCTCGGCGAACGCGACTGCTCGATGCAGCGCCGCCACCAGAAAGTGTTGGAAGAAGCACCGGCACCAGGTATTCCACGCAAGACCATCGAGCGCATCGGCGAACGCTGTGCGGAAGCCTGCCGCAAGATGGGTTACCGCGGCGCGGGCACCTTCGAATTCCTGTATGAGAACGGCGAGTTCTATTTCATCGAAATGAATACGCGCGTGCAGGTCGAGCATCCGGTGACCGAAATGATCACTGGCATCGACATCGTGCAGGAGCAGATCCGCATCGCTTCCGGTGAAAAGTTACGCTATCGCCAGCGCGACGTCATCCTGAGCGGCCACGCAATCGAATGCCGCATCAACGCCGAAGATCCATTTAAATTCATCCCCTCGCCCGGCAAGATCAATGCATGGCACGCCCCTGGCGGCCCGGGTATCCGCGTCGACTCGCATGCCTACGCCGGCTACTATGTTCCGCCACATTACGATTCGATGGTCGGCAAGCTGATTGCCTATGGCGCAACGCGCGAACAGGCGATCCGCCGCATGCAAATCGCGCTCTCCGAAATGGTGGTGGAAGGCATTTCGACCAACATTCCGTTGCACCGCGAGCTGATGGTCGATGCGCGCTTCCTGGAAGGCGGCACCAATATCCACTATCTGGAACACAAACTCGCGGAAAAGCCCGAGAACCCGTAACGCTGATCCTGCATCAAAGAACCGTCATGCCGGGATGACCCAAGTGGCGGCGCGTCGGGAATTGCGGCGCGTGTTTCAGAGTCTTGTGCCGCCGGCCCATGCCGGCGGTATTTACAGAGGTGTTCATGAGCTGGACTGAAATTGTCGTCGAAGTCGCACGCAGCCACGCGGAAGCCTTGTCCGATGCGCTGCTTGATGCCGGCGCACTTTCGGTCTCGGTAGAAGATGCAGATTTCGGCACGGATGCCGAACAGCCACTGTTTGGCGAACCCGGCATGGAACCCACCGAAACGGCGTGGGAGCACAGTCGCGTCGTCGCCCTGATTGCCGAAGACGCCGACCATGCCGAGATGCTGGCCAATGCCGCACGCGCGATCGGCCTTGATGCCACCCGGTTAACTCATACGCTGCGCACCGTCGCCGAACAGGACTGGGTGCGGCTGACACAATCACAGTTTGAGCCGATGCACATCGGCCGCAATATCTGGGTCGTGCCAAGCTGGCACGACGTTCCCGATCCGAATGCGCTGGTGCTGGAACTCGATCCGGGCCTGGCCTTCGGCACCGGCAGCCATCCGACCACGCGTCTGTGCATGGAATGGCTGGAAGCTCATCCACCGATCGGTCTGACAGTGCTTGATTACGGTTGCGGTTCGGGCATCCTCGCGATGGTCGCGAGCAAACTTGCCGCACGCGAGGTGATCGGTATCGATATCGACAGGCAAGCGATCGAATCGGCCCAATTCAATGCCGAACGCAATCGTTGCGATATCGCCTTTTATGTGCCTGACGATTTCGCTCGCGTCGATCATGTGCATGCCTTCGACGTGGTGGTCGCCAACATTCTGGCGAACCCGCTGAAGCTGATGGCGCCGATGTTGTCAGGAAGGGTGAAACCGGGCGGCCGGCTGATCCTCTCCGGCGTGCTTGCTCCGCAGGCGGAAGAAGTGATTGCAGCATATGCGCCTTTCCTGCCGCTGTCCGTATGGGCCGAACAGGACGGCTGGGTGGCACTTACCGGTACGGAACAATCCTCGTCTCGATAGAGGAAAGACCATGGCGCTTGCGACCCAATGTCCTCACTGCCACACGACCTTCCGCGTCGCACAGGATCAATTGAAGTTGCGCGCGGGGCTGGTACGTTGCGGCCACTGCAAGGAAATTTTTAACGGCATCGAGCACTTGCTTCCGCCGACGGCCAAGCTCGCGCCGGTAGCATCGCCTGCTCCATCTCCAAAGCCCGTATCCACACCGCTCGTCTCTCCTGTCGTTGCAGCACCCACTGCAGCGCCTTCCGCGGCGCCACCAGCCGAGCCGCACGACGAAATCGACCAAACGGCCTCTTTGAAAAATGCCGAGCCAGAAACGGTCAAAGCAGAAGAGGAAGTGGAAACACATTTGATCGGACCGGAGACGCCTGTCAGTTCGTCGACATCGTCCCCAGCCATGCCGGACGTCGCAGCTGTTCCCGCTCAAATAGAGCAGGAAACTGTAGAGACGAAGAAAAGCGAACCGTCACCGCCTCAGGCGCGACCCGATCCTTTACAGCGCATGACGCTGGTCGATTTCACGCATGAACTGCCTGACGACCTGGAAGCCTTCACCGATTATCCGACCGAACAGCTGAGCCATACCGAAGCGCAACCCGGCGATCAGCCGGACGAACTGGAAGAGGCAATTCGGGATCTGCAGAGCAAACCTTGGCGCAGCAAGAAAAAACCGGCGCGGCGAAAAAAAACCGATCCGATTGAAACCGACGAAGAGCTCGACGAGGAAGAAGAACCCGGTTTTCTCAAGCGCGGCCGCCGCCAGCAGCGACTCGGACGTCACCTGCGTCTGGTGTACGCGCTCGGCTCGGTAATACTGCTGTTTGCGGCATTGCTGCAGGGTGCGTACGCCTTCCGTAATCAGCTTGCCGGCTCCTTTCCGCAAACCAAACCGATGCTGGGACAGCTATGCGCGATCGCCGGTTGCCGCATCGATCTGCCGGCGCAGATTTCCTCGGTATCGATCGAATCGAGCGAACTGCAAACACTCGCTTCTGCCAAGAACAAGTTCGTGCTGAACAGCCTGCTGCGCAACTACAGCGCCACGCCGCAGGAATGGCCTTATATCGAACTGACGCTGAACGATGCGAACGAAAAACCGCTGCTACGCCGTGTGTTCAAACCGGCCGAATACCTCGCAAATCGCGATGAAGTGCTGCACGGCTTCCCGCCCAATAGCGAGCGTGCGATCAAGATCAATTTCGCGCTGTCGCAAATCCAGGCATCAGGGTATCGCGTCTACCTGTTCTATCCCTGATCATCGTCGACTACCTGGCACTGTCCATACGGTATGATGGCGGCCGATTCATTTCCAACTTACGCGCCCATGACTTCTCTTATCTGCGGTTCCCTTGCCTTCGATACCATCATGTCTTTCGAAGGCCGCTTCTCGGAAGCGCTGCTCGCCGATCAGCTGCACAAGATCAACGTCGCATTTCTGGTACCGGGGCTGCGCCGGGAATTCGGCGGCTGTGCAGGGAATATCGCCTACAACCTGAAGTTGCTGGGAGGCGATCCGCTTATCATGGCGACCCTCGGCCAGGACGGCGGTCCATATCGCGAACGCCTGGACCAGCTGCAGATTTCGCAGCGCTGCGTCACAACCATTGCCGATGCCTATACTGCGCAAGCTTTCATTACCACGGATGTCGGCGGCAATCAGATCACCGCTTTCCATCCAGGGGCAATGAGTTTTGCACATCAGAACAAGGTGGCAGATGCGGGCAAGGTACAGATTGCGATCGTCGCGCCGGATGGCCGTGACAGCATGCTCCAGCACGCACAGCAATGTGCGGAAGCGGGCATTCCCTTCATCTTTGATCCGGGCCAGGGCCTGCCGATGTTCAATGGCCAGGAATTGAAGCACTTCATCGAACAGGCAAGCTACGTTGCGGTCAATGACTACGAAGCGGAATTGCTGGTGGAGCGTACCGGCATGTCGCTCGGCGCCATTGCGGAACAGGTGTCAGCGCTCGTGGTGACACGCGGCGAACAGGGCGCGGAAATTTTCTCCAAGAGCGAACACCTCGCGATCCCCTGCGTGAAGGTCGACAAGGTAGCGGATCCAACCGGTTGCGGAGACGCCTTCCGGGCCGGCATGCTCTACGGCCTGACGAATGGTATGGATTGGGCTACCACCGGCCGTCTTTCCAGTCTGATGGGCGCGATCAAAATCGCGCACCAGGGTCCGCAAACCCACTCGCCGTCGCGCGCAGAAATCGACGAGCGCTTCCACCAGGCATTCGGTTACCGACTCTGATTCAGGGCCTACATGTCAAGCGATCGATAATCGCTACAGCAGCGCGCCGACGATCATATTGACAAGCTGGATGGCGATCCGCAGCAGGATCAACGCGGCCAATGGTGTCAGATCGATCGCCCCGAAAGGGGGAATCACGCGGCGCAAGGGCTGCATCAGCGGATCATTTAGTGCACGAATGAAAGGCGCCAGTGGCGCGTGCGGGTTGACCCAGCTGAAAATCACTTCGATGATCAGCAGGCCGATCAATCCGTACAGCGCCCATACGCATACGCGCGCCACAGCGAGCAGGAAAACGGCTTTCGGCAGGAGCACGCCTGAGCTCCACATATCGATCGCAGTCGCCAGCAAGGCAACGAGAAGGGCACCGACCAGGCTGGCCCAGTCATAACCGCCAGCACCGGGCAGAATTCTACGCAGAGGGCGAACCAGCCAATCGGTCAGTTGATAGATGAACTGTCCCACCTCCATCGGCGGCCGCACGCGCACCGCCTGCACCCAGAAGCGCAACAGCAAGGCACCCGCCAGCACCACGGCGATAGCGTCCACGATCAGCATCACGATATCCTGCACAAGCAACTCCTTTCGCCCAAATAAAAAACCGCTGTACGACTGACGCCGCACAGCGGATTGTGCCTGAAGTCTTGTTCAGGCGTCCAAGCAAGCCTGGATTAAGGACGCGAACCGGTCGGGAACGGCCAAGCCGCTGCCGGATTCAGGACGGTCTTGACTGCAGGTGCAGCCACAGCAGCTGGCTTGGCAGCCGGCTTCTTAGGAGCTGCCTTCTTCGGTGCAGCCGCTTTCTTCGCAGCCGGTTTAGCAGCTGGTTTCTTGGCGGCCTTTTTCGCTGCAGGCTTCTTGGCTACTTTCTTGGCAGCCGATTTTTTGGCAGCCGGCTTCTTAGCGGCTTTTTTCGCTACCGATTTTTTGGCAGCGGTCTTTTTAGCGGCCTTTTTTGCTACTGGCTTTTTTGCTGCCGATTTCTTGGCTGCTGCCTTTTTAGCGACTGGCTTTTTCGCTGCCGATTTCTTGGCGACGGTTTTCTTTGCCGCTTTTTTCGCTACAGGCTTTTTCGCTGCCGATTTCTTGGCTGCTGCCTTTTTAGCGACCGGCTTCTTCGCTGCCTTCTTCGCTACTGGCTTCTTGGCTGCTGCTTTTTTAGCTGCAGGTTTTTTCGAAGCTGCTTTCTTTGCAGCCGGTTTCTTTGCTGCGGTTTTTTTCTTTGCTGCTGTTGCCATTTTTTTTCTCCTTCACGTGAGATGGAAAAATACAAGCTTCATTTGGAAACCCTCCTGTCCATCGCGCGCGATGAGCAGGCGGATTATTCATCGGCGCAAGCATCTTGCATCGCTTGCGCTAATGAATTCGGCACCAGCTGAACTGCTGCATCCCCTCACTTATGCAGCACTTCAGCCAAACTGGCTATACGCCTCGTACGGCGAGGTGGCGGCGATAGCCAAAAAAAACGCCGGCCAAAAGGCCAGCGTCGGAATACTGTGTAAAAAAGAACAAAGCTTTTTTCAAAGAAAAAGCCGCCTTGCCCGATCGCGTCGGGGTCAGCGGCTTGGTCAGAAGCGATCGTAACGGTCGTCTACTGTTCATTAACTTGGGTTGCTGCCTTTCCTCTTCGTGCAGTCGCTACGGCAGTTTGTACTTCTTTTTTTTCGACTGCAGTTTTTATTCTGTATCGCGCACCAGGCACGATGTTCGAATCTTCGTCATTCCCAGTTGAGCGCTCCACCTGTCTGGTATTCGATAACGCGAGTCTCGAAAAAGTTGCGCTCTTTCTTCAGATCGATCATCTCGCTCATCCAAGGGAAAGGATTTTCCTCTTGTTCGAACATCGGTTCGAGACCGATCTGCTGTGCTCGACGATTTGCGATGAATCGCAGGTAGCCTTTGAACATCGGAGCATTCAGTCCGAGCACACCACGCGGCATTGTATCCTCAGCGTAGCGATATTCCAACTCCACTGCGCGTAAAAACAACGATTTGATCTCGTCGCGGAACTGCGGCGTCCACAGATGCGGGTTCTCCATCTTGATCGTGTTGATCAGATCGATCCCGAAATTGCAGTGCATCGATTCGTCTCGCAAGATGTATTGATACTGTTCGGCGGCACCCATCATCTTGTTCTGCCGACCGAGCGCGAGAATCTGCGCGAAGCCAACATAGAAGAACAGACCTTCCATCAGGCAGGCAAACACAATCAGCGAGCGCAGCAGCTTCTGATCGTTCTCCAGTGTGCCGGTCTTGAACTCGGGGTCAGTCAGCGTCTCGATGAACGGGATCAGGAACTGGTCCTTGTCGCGAATCGAAGCAACTTCGTTGTAGGCGTTGAAGATCTCGCCTTCGTCCAGGCCCAGCGACTCGACGATGTACTGGTAGGCGTGGGTGTGAATCGCTTCCTCGAAAGCCTGGCGCAGCAGGTACTGGCGGCATTCCGGTGCCGTAATGTGGCGGTAAGTGCCCAGCACGATGTTGTTGGCGGCCAGCGAATCGGCCGTCACGAAGAAGCCGAGGTTGCGCTTGACGATGCGGCGCTCGTCTTCTGTCAGGCCGTTCGGGTTTTTCCACAGCTCGATGTCGCGCTGCATGTTGATTTCCTGCGGCATCCAGTGGTTGGCGCAGCCTGCCAGGTATTTGTCCCAGGCCCATTTGTACTTGAACGGGACCAGCTGATTGACGTCGGTCTGGCCGTTGATGACACGCTTGTCGGCAGCGTCCATGCGGCGGCTGTGATCGGCTGCGGCGGCAGCTGGTTTGGTGACCAGCGCCGGATTCAGAGCGACATTCTGGTCAAAGCTCTGGCGTTGCGGCTGCACTGCAGGCTGCAGCGCGGGTGCTGCCTGGGAAGGTTTCGCTTCTTCGTCCCAACTTAGCATGATGATTCCTCTCTTGGTCCGTCACGCCGAACCGATGCATTCTCGTTTTATTTGGCAGCAATGCCTGCATCAAGTTCGGCGCGTACAGGATAGTTATGATGTTTAACTCGACCGCGCGGTATTACTGGCAGGCTTCGCATTCCTCGAAACCCGGGTCACCCGGACGCAGCATGCAGGCCGGACCGTCCGTTTCCGGAGCAGCGCTGATTGTCGCCGCCGGACCTGACGACACGGCGTTCAGCGCACCGGCCTTCGAGGTCGACTTCTCGGTATGCGTGGCACCAATCGTGCGCAGATAGTAAGTCGTTTTCAGACCGCGCAGCCATGCCAGCTTGTAGGTTTCGTCCAGCTTCTTGCCCGATGCGCCGGCCATGTAGATATTCAAGGACTGCGCCTGATCGATCCATTTCTGGCGACGCGACGCTGCTTCGACCAGCCATTTCGGCTCGACTTCGAAGGCGGTGGCGTAGATCTCGCGCAGGTCTTGCGGGATGCGGTCGATCTTCGCCAGGCTGCCGTCGAAATACTTGAGATCGGAAATCATCACTTCATCCCACAGACCGCGCGCCTTCAGGTCGCGCACCAGGTATTCGTTGATCTCGGTAAATTCGCCGGACAGGTTCGATTTCACGTACAGGTTCTGGTAGGTCGGCTCGATGCAGGCCGACACGCCAATGATGTTCGAAATCGTCGCCGTCGGTGCGATCGCCACGCAGTTGGAATTGCGCATGCCGTGTTCCTTGATGCGCGCACGCAATGCCGGCCAGTCCATCGTTTCCGACATATCGACTTCCAGGTAGCCGCCACGCTCTTCCGCCAGCAGCTTCAGCGAATCCTGCGGCAGGATGCCGCGATCCCACAACGAGCCGCGGTAGGAGCTATAGCGGCCGCGCTCTTCGGCCAGCTCAGTCGACGCCAGATAGGCGTAATAGCAGACCGCTTCCATCGAGGTATCGGCGAATTTGACTGCCTCATCCGACGCGTACGGTACGCGCATCATGTGCAGACAGTCCTGGAAACCCATGATGCCCAGACCTACCGGACGATGGCGCAGGTTAGAGTCGCGCGCTTTCTTGACCGCGTAATAGTTGATGTCGATCACGTTGTCGAGCATGCGCATCGCGGTACGGATGGTGCGCTGCAGCTTTTCGTGATCCAACTTGCCGTCCTTCATGTGCGCCGGCATGTTGACCGAGCCCAGGTTACAGACGGCAATTTCGGAATCGTTGGTGTTCAGCGTGATTTCGGTGCACAGGTTCGAGCTGTGCACAACGCCGACGTGCTGCTGCGGCGAACGGATATTGCACGGATCCTTGAAGGTAATCCATGGGTGGCCGGTTTCGAACAGCATCGACAGCATCTTGCGCCACAGGTCCAGCGCCTGCACTTTCTTGAACAGACGCAATTCGCCGCGTGCGGCCTTGGCTTCGTAGCCGAGGTAGGCTTCCTCGAAAGCCTTGCCGACCTTGTCGTGCAGGTCCGGGCAATCGGCCGGCGAGAACAGCGTCCATTCGCCTTTTTCCATCACGCGCTTCATGAACAGATCCGGAATCCAGTTCGCGGTGTTCATGTCGTGCGTACGGCGGCGGTCGTCGCCGGTGTTTTTACGCAAGTCGAGGAATTCCTCGATATCCATGTGCCAGGTTTCCAGGTAAGCACAGACCGCCCCCTTGCGCTTGCCGCCCTGGTTGACTGCAACCGCGGTGTCATTGACCACCTTCAGGAACGGCACCACGCCCTGCGACTTGCCGTTCGTGCCCTTGATATGCGAGCCGAGCGCGCGCACCGGCGTCCAGTCGTTGCCCAGGCCACCGGCGTACTTGGCCAGCAGCGCGTTTTCCTTGATCGCTTCGTAAATGCCGTCGAGATCGTCGGCTACCGTCGTCAGATAGCAGGACGACAGTTGCGAACGTTGCGTGCCGGAATTGAACAGCGTCGGCGTCGAGCTCATGAAATCGAAGGTCGACAGCAGGTTGTAGAACTCGATTGCGCGCGCTTCGCGGTCGATCTCGTTCAGCGACAGGCCCATCGCGACGCGCATGTAGAACGCCTGTGGCATCTCGATACGTACATCGCGAATATGCAGGAAGTAGCGGTCGTACAGCGTCTGCAGACCGAGATAGCCGAACTGCAGGTCACGTTCCGGCTTGATCGCGTCAGCGAGCTTCTTCAGGTCGAACTGGCCAAGCTTGGCATCCAGCAGCTCGGCATCGATACCCTTCTTGATGAACTTCGGGAAGTATTCAATATAGTGCGCTGGCGCATCGGCCTGCGCGACTTCCTGGCCGAACACTTCCTTGCGGATCGTGTGCATCAGCAGACGCGCAGTCACGGTGCTGTAGGCCGGATCCTTCTCCATCAAGGCGCGTGCTGCCAAAATCGCGGACTTGTGCAGTTCCTCGACCGGCACGCCGTCGTACAGGTTCTTGATGGTTTCGCTGATGATAGCTTCGGCATCGACGTGCTTTTCCAGACCTTCGCACGCGGCATTGATCAGGCGCCGCACTTCGTCCAGGTCCAGCAAGCGACGCTGGCCGTTTTCGATGACGTGCAACTGATGTTCCTGTGCAGCCGGCTTGGCCGCCTGCTGCTGCGCACGCTCTTCATTGCGCTTGGCGCGATACAGCACGTAGGCACGCGCAACGTCGTGCTCGCCCGAACGCATCAAGGCCAGTTCGACTTGATCCTGCACGTCTTCGATATGGAAGGTGCCGCCGGCCGGCTGACGGCGGACCAGTGCGTTGACGACGCTGTCGGTCAGTTGTTCGACCAGTTCGCGCACGCGCGCGGAAGCCGCACCCTGGCCACCGTTCACGGCGAGGAAAGCCTTGGTGACGGCGATGGAGATTTTGCTCGGTTCGAAACCGACTACGGCGCCGTTACGGCGAATGATGCGGTAATTGTTCAGGCCAACACTGTTGGTTTCGGGAGTCGAGGGCGCGACCGCGAGTGGCGCGATGTTGCCGATATCGGTCGATGACTTGGCCGAGATTTCTTGTGAGTGCATGAGACTCCTCCGATTGCGGTTGCCGGCGCCAGGCCGGCATGTTTGTAGAAAGAAACCGGATGCCGATTTCGCGAAGTATTGTTATGGGCTGCTTTTGCAAAACGTCTTCTCTATATTAGAGACGTCTGCTCTATCTGCACGATTCTTTTTCAGCATTCCGGCCTGCTTATCGCAATGCAATCCGTGCAAAGCGCCAGCGGGCCGGGCGAAAGATCGGGGAGTCAATAACCCACTACATCTAGTGGCGAAACTGCGATCTGCACTAATTCTAGTGCCTCGTTCGCGGTGGCGCAATCAATTCCGTGGTGTTTTTTCGATATATTTTCCATATGAATATATGGAAGCTGTTGAAATTTTCTAAACCGGATGGAAGCGCAAATCGGCATGCGCGATGCCGCTTTTTTGATCCTGAACGAGCAGTCGCCGATAATCGCTTTCATAACGCGGCCATTCGAAAAATGGTCCTGGATCGGTCTTGCGGCCGGGTGCAATATGCTCGTGCCCAGCAACGTCCTGCAGCGAATATGCGGCTGTCAGGGCCGCAGTCAATGCCGCCAATGATACATATTGAGCGTCCTCAAAAGGCACGAAGTCTGTTCCTTCCAACTCGATACCGATCGAAAAGTCATTGCAGCGCTCGCGCCCACAAAAATTCGATACGCCGGCATGCCAGGCGCGATCCTTGGCGGAAACGAACTGCACCACTTCGCCGTCCCTGCGTATCAAGAAGTGCGCCGACACGCGTAACGACCGCAGCTGGTCGAAATACGGATGAGCATCAAAGTCCAGCCGGTTCAGAAAGAGGTCAGCAATGTACGGTCCGCCGAACTCGTCGGGTGGCAGGCTTATATTGTGGATGACGAGCAGCGATACGGGCACGCCTTCGGCACGTGAATCATAGTTGGGCGACGGCGTGCGCACCACGCCGGAAGCCCATCCACCCTCGTCGAGGTGAAAGCGCACGCTATTCCGGTGCATGAATATCGAGACGTTGCATGCGGTAGCGCAGTTGGCGGAAACTGATACCCAGCAGTTCCGCCGCCTGCGTGCGATTGAAATGCGTCTTTTGCAGCGCGCGGCGAATCACTTCGCGTTCAATGTCATCCAAATGGTCCGGCAATGAAGATGGCAGCGCGTCGTCATTGGCCGGCGTGGTCTGCGCGACTGGCATTACCGCATCCGCTACTGCTGGCGGCGCGTTTTCCATTACAGGCACCGAAGCCGGAGTCACGAACGCCGTTGCCGCAAGGCCTTCGCCCGAGGCCGCTCCCTTCAGCGCCAGATCGCAGACTTCGATCACACCATCGTTTGCAAAGGCCAGTGCACGTTCGAGAATATTTTCCAGTTCGCGGACATTTCCTGGAAAATGGTAGCCACGCAGTGCCTGCAGAGCTCCTGGCGACAATCGCGCCGGCGGCTCCGATCCCGCCAGCCGCGCAAGAATCGCATTCGACAGCAGCTCGATATCGTCCAAGCGCTCGCGCAAGGGCGGCAGGCGCAACTCGATTACATTTAGGCGGTAGTACAAGTCCTGGCGGAAAATTCCCTTACCAACGCAGGCATGCAAATCCTGGTGCGTCGCGCTGATGATGCGCACATCGACCGGCTCCTCCTGCGTGGCGCCGACCTTGCGTACGCGTCGCTCCTGAATGGCACGCAGCAGCTTGACCTGCATCGCCAGCGGCAGATCCGCAACTTCGTCGAGCATCAATGTGCCGCCGTTTGCCGCCTGGAAGAAACCGTCGCGATCGTCGGCGGCGCCGGTGAACGCGCCCTTGCGATAACCGAAAAATTCAGCTTCCATCAAGGCTTCGGGAATCGCGCCGCAATTGACGGCGATGAAGGCTTTATCGCTGCGCGCGCTTTGCGCGTGAATATCGCGCGCAGCCAGTTCCTTGCCGCTGCCCGATTCACCGGTGATCGCGACTGGCGCCATGCTGCGCGCCAGTCGCACGATTTGGGCGCGCAAAGCCTGTATCGCATCAGACTGGCCAAGCAATCGCAGCGTTGTCGCTGCGGCTGGTTGCCGCGTTTGTCCCACGGCCGGAACATCCTGCTGCAGCCGCAAGGCAGAACGCACCATCACGCGCAATTGTTCAAGCCCCACCGGCTTGGACAGATAATCGAAGGCGCCTGCCTTCAGTGCCATCACCGCGTTGTCGGCGCTGCCAAAGGCGGTGATCACGGCAACCGGCGTATTTCTGAACTGCGCGGTGATTTCCTGCACCAGCTCGATGCCCAGTCCGTCAGGCAGGCGCATATCGGTCAGTACCAGCGCATACTCGGTTTGTACCAGACACGCGCGCGCCGCTTCCAGCGTGGCGGCACTGTCTACATCCAGGCCCATCTTGAGCAGGGTGATTTCCAGCAGCTCGCGCAGGTCGGCTTCATCGTCGACGATCAGAATACGTGGCGCGCTCATTGGAAAATTTCGATACGGTTCATGTCAGGCAGTCTCGTTGACTGCGAAGGTAATCACAAAGCGGCCGGCCGGCTGGCTGCCCGCCTCTTCGGTGCGGTATTCGTAATTCAGCATGGCGCCATTGTTCAGGCATAGCTCCCGCGCCAGATAAAGACCGAGTCCCGTGCCCTTGCTCGATGTCGTATAAAAGGGCTCGAACAGGTGCGCCCTCACGCTCGCAGAAATCTGCGGCCCGTCATCCTGCACATGCAATTCCAGCCGGTGCGCCACGCCAGCGACCGCAAAGACGCGAATACTTCCCGGCTTGCCGCTTGCATAGCGTAGCGCATTTGTCAGCAGGTTCATCAGAATTTCGCGCAAATGCAACGGATCGAAACGGACGCTGTAGGATGC
>Ga0310811_10003413_pt1 | contig 19962 bp, 24 predicted proteins | sample YCmetagenome_FD_207642 | JGI IMG/M metagenome (GOLD analysis project Ga0310811, IMG submission 207642) | Soil microbial communities from experimental microcosm in Duke University, North Carolina, United States - YC | ecosystem: Engineered > Artificial ecosystem > Soil microcosm > Unclassified ...
TTCGTCAGAACCTGCTCGGCAAGCGCGTCGACTACTCCGGCCGCTCGGTGATCGTCGCCGGGCCGCACCTGCGGCTGCACCAGTGCGGCCTGCCGAAGCTGATGGCGCTCGAGCTCTTCAAGCCGTTCATCATGAGCCGGCTCGTCGAGCGGAAGATCGTCCAGAACATCAAGGCTGCGAAGCGGCACGTCGACCAGATGCAGGGCGAGGTCTGGGACATCCTCGAGGAGGTCATCCAGGAGCACCCGGTGCTCTTGAACCGTGCGCCGACGCTCCACCGCCTGGGCATCCAGGCGTTCGAGCCGACGCTCGTCGAGGGCAAGGCGATCCAGGTGCACCCGCTCGTCTGCCACGCGTTCAACGCCGACTTCGACGGCGACCAGATGGCGGTTCACGTACCGCTGTCGGCCGAGGCCCAGGCCGAGGCGCGGATCCTGATGCTCTCGGCGAACAACATCCTCTCGCCCGCGTCCGGCCGGGCGCTCGCGGTGCCGACCCAGGACATGGTGCTCGGGTCGTACTACCTCACGTACTCCGACCTGAACTTCGAGGAGCTCACGGTCGAGGACCTCGACCCGCATCCGAAGCGGTTCCGGACCGAGGAGGACGTCCAGTTCGCGCTCGACGCGAAGCAGATCACGCTGCAGGAGCCGATCGAGTACCTGTGGGAGGGCGAGCTCGTGCTCGCCACCGCCGGCCGCGTGATCTTCAACGCGGAGGTCGACCGCGCGCTCCGCGAGGCGGTCGGCGAGCTCGACGGCGACTACACGACGTATCACGACTTCCTCAACCGGACGCTCTCGAAGAAGGAGCTCGGCGACTTCATCGGCACGCTCGTCGACGAGTACGGCGCGCACGCAGTCGCCGTCGTGCTCGACACGATCAAGGATCTCGGCTTCCAGTACGGCACGAAGGCGGGCGTCACGATCTCGAAGAACGACGTCGTCATCCCGCCGGAGAAGGAGAAGATCCTCGCCGAGTACGAGGAGCGCGTCGCCAAGGTCGAGCAGGCGTATGAGCACGGCCTCATCACCGAGGGCGAGCGCCACGAGTCGATCGTGAACATCTGGACCGAGGCGACCGACACGGTCGCCGACGCGATGATCGAGAACCTGAACGAGCTGAACCCGATCTACATGATGGCCAACTCGGGCGCACGCGGCTCGTTCGCGCAGCTCCGCCAGCTCGCCGGCATGCGCGGTCTGATGGCCAATCCGAAGGGCGAGATCATCGAGCGTCCGATCAAGGCGAACTTCATGGAGGGCCTGTCGGTGCTCGAGTACTTCATCTCGACCCACGGTGCCCGGAAGGGGCTCGCCGACACGGCGCTCCGCACCGCCGACTCGGGCTACTTGACCCGGCGGCTCGTCGACGTGTCGCAGGACGTGATCATCCGCGAGGCGGACTGCAAGACGAAGGACTTCGTCGAGCTGCCGCTCTTCCTGCCGGAGGGCCTGAACAAGAGCGTCGCCGGGCGAATCCTGCCGGTCGACGTCCACAAGCCCCTCTCGTCGGGCAAGCCGGGCAAGACCGTGGTCGCCGAGAAGGGCGAGGAGATCACCGTCCCGCGGCTCCGCGAGATCGTCGAGGCGCTCGGCGAGTTCGCGCAGGACTTCGTCGTCCCGGTGCGGTCGGTGCTGAAGTGCAAGGCCGAGGTCGGCGTGTGCCAGGCGTGCTACGGCACGTTCCTCGCCACGGGCGAGATGTGCGAGATCGGCGACGCGGTCGGCATCATCGCCGCGCAGTCGATCGGCGAGCCGGGCACGCAGCTCACGATGCGGACGTTCCACACCGGCGGCGTCGCCGGCGCGGACATCACGCACGGCCTGCCGCGCGTCGTCGAGATCTTCGAGGCGCGGAACCCGAAGGGCGCCGCGCAGCTCGCCGAGATCGACGGCACCGTCGCGATCGAGGAGACCGAGCGGCAGCTGAAGGTGACCCTCGTCCCCGACAGCGGGAACGAGGACGACGAGAAGTCGTACACGGTTCCCCGTCGCACGCGCATGCTCGTCACGCACGGTCAGAAGGTCGAGGCGGGCGACGCGCTCCACGAGGGCTCGATCAGCCCCGCAGACCTGCTGCGCCTGAAGGGCTACACCGCGATCGAGCTGTATCTCGTCGACCAGGTGCAGAAGGTCTACAAGTCGCAGGGCGTCGAGATCCACGACAAGCACATCGAGCTGATCGTCCGGCAGATGCTGAAGAAGGTGCGCGTCGAGAACGCAGGCGGCACCGACCTGCTGCCGGGCCAGCTCGTCGACAAGCTCGTCTTCGACCGCGAGAACGCCCGGGTGAAGAAGGAGAAGGGCAAGGATCAGGCGACCTCCGAGCCGCTGATCCTCGGGATCACGAAGGCGTCGCTCGCGACCGAGTCGTTCCTCTCCGCCGCCTCCTTCCAGGAGACCACGAAGGTCCTCACCGACGCGGCGATCGAAGGCAAGGTCGACCGGCTGCTGGGCCTGAAGGAGAACGTGATCATCGGGAAGCTGATCCCGGCGGCCACCGGGCTGAAGCGCTACCGGACGATCGAGATCCGCCCGTCCGCGAAGGTCCCGGTCACCGCGTACCAGCGGCCGCAGACCGAGGAGCAGCTACTCGCGGCGCTCGAGGAGATCGACGGCGGCGACGGCCTCTCCGGCCTCGACCTCGACTTCGGCGGCGCGCCGGAGACGACCGACGAGAACGGCGGCGAGCTGCGGAGCGACATCGAGGCCGAGGAGATCCCCGAGGTCGACACCCCGCTCGACAGCGAATAAGCAGCCCCGACGAGTAAGGAACCTGCAAAGAGGGCGGCGGTCAGCCGCCCTCTTTGCTACATCTGCGTGCCGATGCGCAAGTGCCTCGCCGCCGTCGCTGCGCTCGTCTTCGCGTTCCTCCTCGCTCCCGGTCGCGGCGCGGCGGCGGACAAGCCCGTCTGGGCGGGGACGTGCAACCTCCCGAACGCGGCGACGCAGTGGATGGACTTCGGCGTGCCGCAGTTCTCGTCGGTGTTCGGCCGTCCGGGGGTCGTGATCTCGGCGTCGAGTGGCGCGTTCCCGCAGCAGATGCGCGACGCCGGCGCGCGGACCGTGTACTGGGACATGCACCTGAAGGCACGCGTCGGCCAGCCCGCGGCGCCCGCCGATCCGGGGACGATCGTCGCCAGGGCGAACACGCTCTACGACTTCGCGTCGACGCAGATGGGCTGCCCGAACCCGGTGATCGTCGAGAACGAGCTCTTCGGCGCGAGCCTCCCGACGCCGTGGTCCGACGCCAACGCGACCTACCGGCAGAACGTCCTCACGTTCCTCCGCCAACTCGCGGCGCGCGGCGCGTATCCGATGCTGCTCGTGAACAGCACGCCGTATACGGGCGGCGACGCTGCGGGGTGGTGGCAGCAGGTCGCGGCCGTCGCCGACCTCGTGCGGGAGACGTACGTCCCGGCGACGATCCTCTGGAAGCAGGGGGCGATCGTGGCGAACCGGACCCTGCGGAACAAGTACCGCACCGCGGTGCAGCAGCTGACCGCGCTCGGCATCCCGCCGCAGCGGATCGGGCTGATCGTGACGATGTCGACCACCGTCGGCTTCGGCGGCCGGAACGGGCTGCAGCCGGCCTCCGCCTGGTACGACGTCGTCAAGTGGCAGGCGCTCTCGCTCCGCCAGGTCGCGGCCGAGACCGGGATCAGCTCGCTCTGGTCGTGGGGCTGGGGCGAGTACACGCCGGCCGAGACGGATCCCGACAAGAGCACCGCGGCGTGCGTGTGGCTCTGGGCGCGAAACCCGGCGCTGTGCGACGCGACGACCGTCGCCGGCCCGGACTTCTCGCTCTCCCGCACCGAGGGTCAGATCCGGCTCGCGCCGGGGCTACAGTGCTCGATCGGGCGGGCGTCGCTCTCGAACGGCGCGATCCAGCGTCTGCAGCTCGTCACCGGCGACCGCGACACCGCGTACACGGCGCTCTACTCCCGCCTCGTCGAGGCGCAGACGTTCCCGGTGCCGGGCAAGGAGGCGGTCGCCGCCGAGCGTGCGGTCGTCGCATCGCGCTTCCACGGCAGCTGGACCGCGTACGGGGCGGCGCTCTCGGCGGCGCACGCGAACCGCGAGCTAGCGCGTGCAGTTCTCGCGGACGAGCTCCGGCGGGCGGCGATCGAGTCGACGCTCCCGGCCGGCCGCCCGTCGGACGCGAACGTCTCCATGTTCTACAGCTCCTATCCGGATCTGCTCGTCCGCCGGGTCACGTCGCGGACCCCCGTGCCGTGGCTCGACGGCGCCAGGCGCGGCTACGCCCTGTCGCAGATCGCGCCGGTCGAGGTCTTCACCGCCACGGCGGGCCGAAGCGCGCTCCTCCGGACACCGCTCGGCTCCTACAGGGTGACGCCGGTCGGCGACGCGGTGCCGCTCGGGCTGCTGCCCCTCGGCGCCGTCCGGCCCGCGATCGTGGGCGCGATCCGCTCGTTCGCGCGCGGCGCCGCCTACGAGCGGTGGACGACGATCCACCAGAAGGACACGCTGGCGTCGGCGATCTGCGCCCATGACGACCTGCCGCAGCCCGGCGTCATCGACCTCACCACATATCTGCCCTTCCTGTCCGTCGCCGGATAGCAGCGCCGGAAGCGTGTTTCGGCGGGCAGACCGGCTGGGGAGCGCCGTCTACTTGTCGGCCCGGACGAGGAAGCCGCTCTTGCCGGCTCTGATGTCCGTGCGGGCGAAGCCGGCGCCGGCGAGCATTCGCCTCAGCCCCTCTTCGGTGTAGTCGAAGATCGGGCAGTTGTTGATCACCTCGTACCGGATCTTCCGCACCGGGCCCTTCGTCCACGTCCAGCGCGGGAAGCTCGCGACCACCGACCCGGACGTCAGCTCGCCGATGCGCCGCAGGTGCGCGTCCGCGTCCTCGATGTAGTCGAAGTACCCGAGCGCGAGCGCGACGTCGAACGGGCCCTCGAGCGGCGCGGTCAGGAAGTCCGCCTGCACGAGCTCCACCTTGTCGCCGAACCGCTCGAGGCGGGCCCGCGCCAGATCGAGCATCGTGTCCGAGAGGTCGACGTCGACGTAGCGGGACGCGCCGTGCTCGAGCGTCTGCTCGCCGACCCTGGCCGAGCCGCCGCCGACGTCGAGGACGCTCGGCGCGCCGTGCTCCCGCACCACGTCGAGCGCGAGCTCCCGACGGTCGAACAGGCCCGGGCGGAGGGCGCGCTGGAGGGCGTGCTCCTCGTCGTAGAGCGCGTCAAACGAGAACGCCTTCGCGCGAAAGTGATCGCGAACGCGTCCCGTGCTGCTCGACGATGTCTCCGTAGGCTTGTTCATAGCTGACGAGGCGGAACCGGCTCGCGACGGCGCGGAGCCGCTTCGCGACGAGCCCCCGGCCGGTGTTCCGCCAGAGGCTGCGGCGTGCAGCGTACAGGCGCCGGCCCGGCGTGGCGTCGTGGACCAGCCCGGCGTGCAGCGGCTCCGGATCGAACTCGTACGGGTGGAAATAGAGCACCGGATACGGGTTCGTCTCACCGGCGCGCCGGAGTCCGCGCACGATCGCCGCCGCGGGCAGTGCCCGCCAGTAGCTGCCGCCGCCGATCGGCACAGTCCGGCCGGCGACCCGCACCACGCACACCGGCAGCTCCCACAGCTCGCCGGCCGAGCCGAGCTCGAGCCGGTACGGCGCAGCGGGAATGCCGCCGAGCCGGTTCGGCACCTTCGGCGAGTCGTACTGGCTCGAGTCGTAGCGGAAGCCCAGCTCGGCCAGCGCCTCGTAGGCCCACGGCGTCTCGCGGTTGATCGAGAACGCCGGCGCGCGGTACGACACCGGGCGGCGCCCGCACGCCTCCTCGATCACCTCCGCCGAGGCACGCACGTCCTGTGAAAACTCCTCGCGCGTCTGCCGGTACACGCGCTCGTGGCCGAACCCGTGGCAGGCGGGCTCGTGCCCGCGCGACGCGATCTCGTGTGCGAGCTCCGGGTATCTGCGCACCGTCATGCCGAGGAAGAAGAAGGTCGCCTTCGCCCCGAGCTCGTCGAGCAGATCGAGCACGGCCGCCGTCTGGCGCTCGAGCGCGGGCCCTCGCTCGTCCCAGCCGGGCGCGCCTGCCGCGCGGCGGACGAGCTGGTGCCAGTCCTCGAAATCGATGCTGAGGAGCAGCGCTGGCTGCGCGGACACGCGGCGAGTCTAGACGCCTGTCAGGCGCCGGAGTTGGCGGTCATCGAGAGACCCTTGCCGCCTTCCTTCGCTCGGTAGAGCGCGTCGTCGGCGCGCTCGAAGAGCGAGATCGCATCGTCCTCCGCCTTCAGGTCGGTGACGCCGGCGGACACGTGGAGCCGGCCCGCCTGCCCGATCGGGGTGCGGCCGATCGTGGCCTGGATCCGCGTGAAGAGCGCCTCGGCCTGCTCGATCCCGGACTCCGGCAGGATCACGGCGAACTCGTCGCCGCCGACGCGGCACGGGACGTCCGCCGTCCGCACGACCTCGCGGACCCGCGCTGCAGCCTCCGCGAGCACCGCGTCGGCGGCGAGATGGCCGATCCGGTCGTTCACGAGCTTGAAGTCGTCGATGTCGAAGACGACGAGCCCGAGCCGGCGGTTGTAGCGATGGGCGCGGGCACACTCGCGCGCCAGGGTCTCGTGGAAGTAGCGGCGGTTGTGGAGCCCGGTCAGCGCGTCGAGGTCGGCGAGCTGGCGGGCCTCGCGGAAGCGCTGGGCGTTCTCGATCGCCGGCGCGGCACTGCGCGTCAGCTCCTCGAGCTGCCGCACGTCGTCCTCCCCGAAGCGGCGCGCGCTGCTCCGCGTGTAGACGGCGAGATAGCCGATTCTGTCGCCGCGCTCCTCGAGCGGCACCGCGAGCCCACCGTGGATCAGGCCCTTGGGATCCTCGGCGTCTGCCGCGTAGCGGTAGGACACCTCGATCGCCCGGGCCCGGCTCCCGTCGGGCGGGCCGGAGATCGCCTCGGCGCCGTCCGCGGCGAGACCGAGGGCGGCGACCGTCGGGCCCTCGCCGCCGCGGTCGTCGAGTCGGAGCAGTGCCGCGTCGACCCCGTCGAGCCGCGTCCCGGCCTCGAGCGTGCGGCCCAGTACCTCGTCCATCTCGATCGAGGCGCCGATCTCTGCGAGGGCCCGGCTGCGGCGGACTTCCTCCTCGGCACGCTCGATCGCCCCGGCGAGCTCCTGAGCGAGCTCGTCCATCCGGTTCTCGAGCGTCTCGACGACCGCTCCGACCCGCTCGTCCGCCGAGCGCCTCGACCGGCGACCGACGAGCGCCAGGAGCACCGTGAGGTGCAGAGCGCAGCCGCCGAGCGCCGCACTGAGGATGATGAGCGCGTTGTAGGACACCGCAGGGAAGGAACGGAGGGTCTCAGTATGGTCCGACATTTCTTGCAAAGCCATCGGGCGGAAGGCCGGATTCGGCTCAACCGAACGGTTTGACGGGCATTCGCGGCTCGGCTACCATGCCGCGGGCCGGTTGGCAGGGGCGTGACCGCCCTCGCCGACCGTCTCTTTGTGATTTCCCCCATTTCTCAGGAGTAGACGCAGACCCATGCCGACCGTCAACCAGCTTGTTCGCAAGGGCCGCAAGACGCCCAAGGCGAAGACGAAGACACCGGCGCTCGCGGGCTCACCGCAGAAGCGCGGCGTCTGCACGCGCGTCTACACCACCACGCCGAAGAAGCCGAACTCGGCTCTCCGGAAGGTCGCCCGCGTCCGCCTGACGAACGCGATGGAGGTCGGCGCCTACATCCCGGGGGAGGGCCACAACCTCCAGGAGCACTCGGTCGTGCTCGTCCGCGGCGGCCGGGTCAAGGACCTGCCGGGCTTCCGCTACAAGATCATCCGCGCCGCGCTCGACACGGGCGGCGTCGCGGATCGCAAGCAGGCCCGCTCGAAGTACGGCGCGAAGAAGGGCTCGTAGCTCATGCCTCGCCGCGCCGAAGTTCAGGCCCGCCCGGTCGAGTCCGACGCCGTCTACGCGTCGCCGCTCGTCACGCAGGTGATCAACAAGGTGATGCTCGACGGCAAGAAGTCGATCGCCGAGGCGATCGTCTACGACGCGCTCGAGCAGGTCGGCACGAAGACGGGCCGGCCGCCCGTCGAGGTGCTCGAGCAGGCGGTGAAGACGGTCACGCCGGTCCTGGAGGTGCGCGGCCGCCGCGTCGGCGGCGCCAACTACCAGGTCCCTGTCGAGGTGCCGCAGCGCCGGGCCCGCACGCTCGCCGTGCGCTGGCTCGTGACGTTCGCGCGCGAGCGCCGCGAGAAGGGGATGAGCGTGAAGCTCGCCAACGAGATCATGGACGCGCTGAACCAGCAGGGTGGGGCGTTCAAGCGGAAAGACGACGTCTACCGGATGGCGCAGGCCAACAAGGCCTTCGCGCACTACCGCTGGTAGGCGGAGAAAGGGAAGCACTTGAGTACGAAGGTGACTGAGACAGCAGTGGCGCTCGACCGCGTCCGGAACATCGGGATCATGGCCCACATCGACGCGGGCAAGACCACGACGACCGAGCGGATCCTCTATTACACCGGCCGCACCCACAAGATGGGCGAGGTCCACGAGGGCGCCGCCACGATGGACTGGATGGCCCAGGAGCAGGAGCGGGGCATCACGATCACGTCGGCTGCGACGACGGCGTTCTGGCGCGACTTTCGGATCAACATTATCGATACGCCCGGGCACGTGGACTTTACCGTGGAGGTGGAGCGGAGCCTGCGCGTCCTCGACGGGGCGGTCGCCGTCTTCGACTCGGTGGCGGGCGTGCAGCCGCAGTCCGAGACCGTCTGGCGCCAGGCCGACAAGTACAAGGTGCCGAGGATCGCCTTCATCAACAAGATGGACCGCACCGGCGCGAACTTCTTCGCCGCCGTGCAGTCGATGCGCGACCGGCTCGGCGCGAATCCCGTGCCCGTCCAGATCCCGATCGGCGCCGAGGACAACTTCCAGGGGGTCGTCGACCTCGTCGAGATGCAGGCGATCGTCTACAAGGACGACCTCGGGCAGGAGTTCGAGACGAGGGAGATCCCGGCGGAGCTCAGCGAGCAGGCCCACGAGTACCACCACCAGATGATCGACGCGGTCTCGCACTTCGACGACGAGGTGCTCGAGGCGTATATCGAGGACGAGTCCTCGGTGACCCCGGAGATGATCCGGCGGGCGCTTCGCGCCGGCACGATCGCCGACGAGATCACGCCGACCCTGCTCGGCTCCGCGTTCAAGAACAAGGGCGTCCAGCCGCTGCTCGACGCCGTGATCGACTACCTGCCGAGCCCGCTCGACGTGCCGCCGATGGTCGGCCTCGATCCGAAGACCGGCGAGGAGGTCGAGCGCCTGCCGTCGCCGGGGCAGCCGTTCTCGGCGCTCGCGTTCAAGGTGATGTCGGATCCGTACGTCGGCAAGCTCACGTACTTCCGCGTCTACTCCGGCAAGATCAAGTCGGGCGACCGCGTGCTCAACACGACGACCGGCAAGACCGAGCGGGTCAGCCGCATCCTCCAGATGCACGCGAACCACCGCGAGGAGCGGGACGAGATCATGGCGGGCGAGATCGCGGCAGGGGTGGGCCTCAAGAACACGACGACGGGCGACACGCTCGCCGCCGAGAGCGCGCCGATCGTGCTCGAGTCGATGACGTTCCCGGAGCCGGTGATCGCCGTCGCGGTCGAGCCGAAGTCGAAGGCCGACCAGGACAAGCTCGGCAGCGGGCTCGCGCGCCTCTCCGAGGAGGATCCGACCTTCCGGGTGACGACCGACGAGGAGACCGGCCAGACGATCATCTCCGGCATGGGCGAGCTCCACCTCGAGATCATCGTCGACCGGCTGAAGCGCGAGTTCAACGTCGAGGCGAACGTCGGCCGCCCGCAGGTCGCCTACCGCGAGACGGCCGGCAAGCCGGTGCAGAACGTCCGCGAGAAGTTCGTGCGCCAGACGGGCGGCTCGGGGCAGTACGGCGACGTCGTGATCAACCTCGACCCGCAGCAGCCGGGCGCCGGCTACGAGTTCAGCGACCGGATCGTCGGCGGCAAGATCCCCAAGGAGTACATCCCGGCCGTCGACGCGGGCATCAAGGAGGCGATGGACTCCGGCGTGCTCGCCGGCTACCCGATCGTCGACGTGAAGGTCGAGCTCGTCGACGGGTCGTACCACGAGGTCGACTCGAGCGAGCGCGCCTTCAAGATCGCGGGGTCGATCGCCTTCAAGGAGGCGATGAAGCGCTCGAAGCCGAAGCTGCTCGAGCCGGTGATGGCGGTCGAGGTGACAACGCCCGAGGACTACCTCGGCGACGTGATGGGCAACCTGAACAGCCGCCGGGGCCGCATCGAGTCGATGGCGCCGCTCGGCAACGCCCAGGTCATCAAGGCCGTCGTGCCGCTGTCGGAGATGTTTGGATACGCGACCGACCTGCGGTCGATGACGCAGGGCCGGGCCGACTTCACCATGCAGTTCGACAGGTACGAGGAAGTGCCCCAGTCGATCGCGAGCGAAATCATCGACGCTCGCGCCTAACTCGGAATCGAAGGAGAGCAGGGAGCCACCAATGGCCAAGCAGAAGTTCGAGCGGACTAAGCCTCACATCAACGTCGGCACGATCGGTCACATCGACCACGGCAAGACGACGCTGACGGCGGCGATCACGAAGGTGCTCGCAGAGAAAGGCGGCGGCACGGCCGTCGCGTTCGACGAGATCGACAAGGCGCCGGAAGAGCGGCAGCGCGGCATCACGATCAACACCGCGCACGTCGAGTACGAGACGGAGAACCGCCACTACGCGCACGTCGACTGCCCGGGGCACGCGGACTACATCAAGAACATGATCACGGGCGCCGCCCAGATGGACGGCGCGATCCTCGTGGTCTCCGCGGCCGACGGCCCGATGCCGCAGACGAAGGAGCACATCCTCCTCGCCCGGCAGGTCGAGGTTCCCGCGATCGTCGTCGCCCTGAACAAGGCGGACATGGTCGACGACCCGGAGCTGCTCGAGCTCGTGGAGCTCGAGGTCCGCGAGGAGCTCTCCAAGCGCGACTATCCCGGCGACGACGTCCCGGTCGTGCACGTCTCGGCGCTGAAGGCGCTCGAGGGCGACCCCGAGTGGACGCAGAAGATCCTCGAGCTGATGGAGGCGGTCGACTCCTACATCCCGGAGCCGGTCCGCGACGTCGACAGGCCGTTCCTGATGCCGATCGAGGACGTCTTCACGATCACCGGGCGCGGCACCGTCGTGACCGGCCGCATCGAGCAGGGCAAGATCGAGACCGGCAACGAGGTCGAGATCGTCGGCATCCACCCGGCGGTGCAGAAGACCGTCGTCACCGGGCTCGAGATGTTCCAGAAGACGCTGGACTTCGCACAGGCCGGCGACAACGCAGGCGCGCTGCTCCGCGGCACGAAGCGCGAGGAGGTGGAGCGCGGCCAGGTTCTCTGCAAGCCGGGCTCGATCACGCCGCACACGCACTTCAACGCCGAGGTCTACGTGCTGGGCAAGGACGAGGGCGGTCGGCACACGCCGTTCTTCAACGGCTACCGGCCGCAGTTCTACTTCCGCACGACGGACGTGACCGGCGCGATCAAGCTCCCCGAGGGCCAGGAGATGGTCATGCCGGGCGACAACACGAACATGGAGATCGAGCTGATCCAGCCGATCGCAATGGACCAGGGCCTCCGCTTCGCGATCCGCGAGGGCGGCCGCACCGTCGGTGCCGGCGTCGTCACCGAGATCAAGAAGTAGTGAACCCACGGACTAGGTGAAAGGAGGCGCCGGTGCCACAGCAGAAGATCCGAATCAGGCTGAAGGGCTATGACCACCAGCAGGTGGACAAGTCTGCGCGCGACATCGTGGACACGGCCCAGCGCACCGGCGCCACCATCACCGGTCCCGTGCCGCTGCCGACCGAGAAGAACGTCTACTGCGTGATCCGCTCGCCGTTCAAGGACAAGGACTCGCGGGAGCACTTCGAGATCCGGACGCACAAGCGGCTGATCGACATCCACTCGCCGACCCCGAAGACGGTCGACTCGCTGATGCGGCTCGACCTGCCGGCCGGCGTCGACATCGAGATCAAGCTCTAGGCGATGCGCGCTCACGCGATGACGATCTCCTACCGCAGCCGCGGCTCCGAGTACGTGAACCGGGGCCGAGACCTTCCGGCCGGCAGGATGGTGGGTTAGGTGCGGGGTCTACTCGGCCGGAAGATAGGGATGACTCAGGTCTTCGACGAGGAGAGCGGCGTCGCGACCCCGGTGACGGTGATCGAGGCGGGGCCGTGCCCGGTCGTCGCGGTGCGCACACCGGACGTCGACGGCTACGAGGCCGTGCAGCTCGCCTACGAGGCGGTCGCCGAGCGGAAGGTGTCGAAGGCCGAGCGCGGTCACCTCGCGAAGAACGGGGTCGACGGCGCATACCGCCACCTCGTCGAGTTCCGCGGCCACTTCGCCGACGCCGTGCAGGGCGAGAGCGTCACCGTCGAGATCTTCCAGCCGGGTGACAAGGTGAAGGTGGCGGGCATCTCGATCGGCAAGGGCTTCCAGGGCACGATCAAGCGCCACAGGTTCCACCGCGGCCCGACGACGCACGGCTCGCACAACATCCGCAAGCCGGGCTCGATCGGTGCGTCGGCTACTCCCTCGCGCGTCTTCAAGGGCATCAAGATGGCCGGTCACATGGGCGCGCGCCGCGTGACGCAGGTCGGCCTCACCGTGCATGCGGTCGACGCGGAGCGAAACCTGCTGCTGATCAAGGGCGCCGTACCGGGCCCGAAGAACAAGATCGTCGAGATCCGCGAGGAGACGAAGTGATGGCCGCGCTGAAAGCACCGGTGCTCGGCGGCAAGAGCGCGAAGGACGTCTCGCTGGACGAGGCGGTGTTCGGCGCCGAGCTGAAGCCGCACCTCGTGCACGAGGCGGTGCGCGCCGAGGCGAACTCGCACCGGCAGGGCACCGGCGCGGCGAAGAGCCGCGGCCTCGTCTCCGGCGGCCGCGCGAAGCCGTGGCGGCAGAAGGGCACCGGCCGCGCCCGCCAGGGCACGATCCGCGCGCCGCAGTTCACGGGCGGCGGCGTCGCGTTCCCGCCGACGCCGCGCAGCTTCGACCTCAAGGTCAACAAGAAGGCGATGAAGGCGGCCCTGCGATCCGCGCTGAGCGACCACGCCCAGGCCGGGACGCTCGGGCTCGTCGACGCTTCGACCTTCGACGCGCCGTCCACGAAAGGCGCGGTGGCGCTGCTCGAGACGTGGGGCAAGAGGACACCGACGGTCGTCGTCGTCGCCGACGGCGAGGAGAGCCTCGCCAAGTCGTTCCGGAACCTGCAGCGCGTGATCGTGACGCTTCCCTCGGAGCTCGAGGTGGCGCACGTCGTGTGGGCGCGCTCGTTGCTCGTCAGCCAGGCTGCGCTCGACGCCGTGCAGCAGAGGGCGGCGCGATGAGCCTGCATCCGTCCGAGGTGCTGATCCGTCCCGTGGTCTCCGAGAAGAGCTACGAGCAGATCACGCAGAACCAGTACACCTTCCAGGTGCACAAGAACGCGCACAAGACGCAGATCCGCCAGGCCGTCGAGGAGCTCTTCGACGTCAAGGTGGAGCGCGTCAACGTCGTCAAGGTGCAGGCGAAGCCGAAGCGGCGCGGCCTGATCCGCGGCACGAAGCCCGGCTGGAAGAAGGCCGTCGTCCAGCTCCGCAAGGGCGACTCGATCGAGATCTTCGAAGGAGCGCAACTCTGATAGCGGTCTCCTCACACAAAGCTCGCACGCTGGATGCGCCTGCAAACCCGCGCATCGCCGCGTTCTCAGTCGCGTCCGTAGTTTGCAACTACGAACGCTCCCTGCGTCCTTGCGCTGCTTGGTTTTCGACGCCCCAGCGCACGACCTTCGCGCGAGGAGACCGCTGATGCCAATCCGCCGCTACAAGCCAACGAGCCCCGGCCGCCGCTTCATGTCGGTGTCGACGTTCGAGGAGATCACGAAGGCGAAGCCGGAGAAGAGCCTGCTCGAGCCGGTGACGAAGAAGGGCGGCCGCAACAACAACGGCCGCATCACGACGCGCCACCAGGGCGGCGGGCACAAGCGCCGTTACCGCGTCATCGACTTCAAGCGGACGAAGGACGGGATCCCGGCGAAGGTCGCCTCGATCGAGTACGACCCGAACCGCTCCGCCCGGATCGCGCTGCTCCACTACGCCGACGGTGCGAAGGCGTACATCCTCGCTCCGTCCCAGCTGCGGGTCGGCTCGACGGTCGAGTCGGGGCCGACCGCGGACATCAAGGTCGGCAATGCGCTGCCGCTCGAGAACATCCCGACCGGCACGCTCGTGCACAACGTCGAGCTGAAGCCGGGCCAGGGCGCGAAGATGGCGCGGTCCGCGGGCTCGGGCATCCAGCTCGTGGCGAAGGACGCCGGCTTCGCGGTGCTGCGGCTGCCCTCCGGCGAGATGCGCCGCGTCGGGCTCGCCTGCCGCGCGACGATCGGGCAGGTCGGCAACGTCGACCACCAGAACATCACCGGCGGCAAGGCGGGCCGCAGCCGCTGGCAGGGGAAGCGCCCGACGGTGCGCGGCTCCGCGATGAACCCCGTCGACCATCCGCACGGCGGCGGCGAGGGCAAGTCGAAGGGCGGCCGGCACCCCGTGACGCCGTGGGGCGTGCCGACGCTCGGCAAGCGCACGCGCCGCAAGCACAAGGAATCGGACAAGTTGATCGTGCGCGCCCGGCGCCGCGGGAAGGAGGGTCGTCGCTGATGAGCAGGTCGAGCAAGAAGGGGCCTTTCGTGCAGGAGCGGCTGTTGAGCCGTATCACCGCCATGAACGCCTCGGGCACCAAGAACATGATCCGCACCTGGTCGCGAAGCTCGACGGTCTTCCCGGAGATGGTCGGGCACACGATCGCCGTCCACGACGGCCGCAAGCACGTGCCCGTGTTCGTCTCGGAGCAGATGGTCGGGCACAAGCTCGGCGAGTTCGCGCCGACGCGGACGTTCCGCGGTCATGCGGGCGACAAGGCGGCGAAGGTCAAGCGGTAATGGCGGCAGTCGAGACCCAGCAGACAGTTCGCGCCCAGGCCAAGTGGGTGCACTCGAGCGCGCGCAAGGCGCGGCTCGTCACGGACCTGATCCGCGGGCGCTCCGTGCCGGAGGCACGGACCATCCTCGCGTTCTCGAAGCGCGCCGTCGCCGAGGACGTCGAGAAGGTGCTCCGCTCGGCGGTGGCGAACGCGGAGTCGCGCCCGGACTTGCACTGGAACGGCGACGAGCTCGTGGTCGTGACGGCGTTCGCGGACGAAGGGCCCACACTGAAGCGGCACCGTGCACGCGCACGCGGCCGCGTGGGGCGGATCATGAAGCGCACCTGTCACATCACGCTGGAGCTCGCGCCGAGCCCGGCCGCGCTCGCAGCGGCAGCGACTGCGGCAGCTGCGAGGCCGAGGCGCGCCGCGGCTCCGAAGCAGGCGGCAGAGCCGGAGACGACGACCGAGGCCGAGACGGCCGAGACGGCGGAGACGCCCGAAGCAGAGACGGAGAGCGAGACCTAATGGGACAGAAGATCCATCCGGGCGGGTTGCGCGTCGGCGTCATCCACGACTGGAAGTCGAACTGGTACACGAGTGCGAAGGAATTCCCTCAGTACATCCTCGAGGACGTTCGTATCCGTGAGCACATCTACAAGAAGCTCGCGCATGCGGGGCTGTCCGACATCCTGATCCGCAAGGACAAGCAGCGGATCACGGTGGACATCTACACCGCGCGTCCGGGCATCGTGATCGGGAAGTCGGGCGTCGAGGTCGACGCGCTTCGCCGTGAGCTGCACGCGATGACGCAGAAGAACGTCCACATCAACATCAACGAGATCAAGCGGCCCGAGCTCGACGCGAAGCTCGTCGCCCAGTCGATCGCCGAGCAGCTCTCGAACCGCGTCGCGTTCAGACGCGCCATGAAGCGCGCTCTCGCGAGCGCGATCCGCTCCGGAGCGGCCGGCGTCAAGATCCAATGCTCGGGCCGTCTCGGCGGCGGCGAGATGAGCAGGCGTGAGACCTACAACGAAGGCCGCGTCCCGCTGCACACGATCCGCGCCGACATCGACTACGGGTTCGTCGAGGCGAAGACCGCTTCGGGCCGGATCGGCGTCAAGGTCTGGATCAACAAGGGCGAGATCATGCCGGAGGGCTTCGAGGGGATGACGAGCGGCGACACGCGGCTCGGCGACCAGGACGCGCGCCGCAGGCGCGGCGGCGCGACCGAGGGCCTCGGCGCCTCGCGCGAGAGCGGCCGCGGGCGAAGCCAGGACCGCGAGGGGCTCGGGCCGGTCAAGCGCCGGCGCGGCCCGGGGGGCGGCGGCGGTCGCGGCGGAGCCGGCGGCGGCCGGCCCGGCCAGCGGCGCGGGCCGGGCGCGGGAACGCGCCCGGCCGGCGGCTCGGGAGGCGCACGCCCGGCGGGCGGTGCCGGCGGACGTCCGGCGGGCGGCAGTCGCCCGCGGACGCGCGGCGACAACGTCGAGAAGCCGCGCACCGACGATGCCGCGACGTCGGCCGAGGGTCGCGAGCAGCCGGTGATCGAGCCCCAAGACGTGCAGGCCGGGACGGAAGAGACGCCGAAGCCTGTGGAGGCGCCGGACACGGCGCCGCCGAAGCAGGTCGAGGATCCGACGAAGCCCGACGAGTCCGGAGGTAAGGGCTAATGCTCATGCCGAAGAAGACGAAGTTCCGGAAGGTCCACCGCGGACGGCGCCGGGGCGAGACGAAGGGCCAGGCGAGCGTGCAGTTCGGCGACTACGGCCTGAAGGCCGTCGAGTGCGGCTGGATCACGAACCGGCAGATCGAGGCGGCCCGCATCGCGATGACGCGCAAGATCAAGCGCGGCGGCAAGGTGTGGATCAACGTCTTCCCGGACAAGGCGTACACGAAGAAGCCCGCCGAGACGCGGATGGGATCCGGCAAGGGCTCGCCCGAGGGTTGGGTCGCGGTGATCAAGCCTGGACGCGTCATGTTCGAGCTCGCCGGCGTGCCGGAACCCCTGGCGAAGGAAGCGCTTCGCCTCGCGGGGCAAAAGCTCTCGGTCCGCTCGAAAGTCGTGAAGAGGGAGGCTGAGCTCTTTTGACCAGGCCGAGCGAGCTCCGTGAGCTGACCGACGACGAGCTGGACCACCGCCTGACCGAGCGGCGCCAGGAGCTTTTCAACCTGCGCTTCCAGTCGGTCACCGGCGCGCTCGAGAACTCGGCCCGCCTGAAGCTGGCGAAGCGCGAGATCGCCCGCATCCTGACCGTCCGGACCGAGCGGGAAGCCGCCCAACGTGACAAGAACAACGGGAATTGAGAGAGATGGCTGACGAAGAGAAAAACGAGCAGGAGACATCCGAGGAGACGGTGGAGGAGACTCCGGCCGCCGAGGTCGAGGAACCGACCGCCGCCGAGGAGCCGGCGGTCGAGGAGCCGGAGGCAGCCGTCGAGGCTCCCGCCGAGCCCGAGGCTGAAGCCGAGGCGGCTCCGGCGCCGCAGTCGCAGCCGAAGCAGAAGCGCAAGCGGCTGCCGCGCGCCCTCCGGCCCAAGAAGGGGCGCCGGCAACGCGTGCCCGCGACCGAGCGGAAGGCGATCAGCCGCGAGCCGAAGCCCGAGCACGACCGCGGCCGGCGTCAGGAGCGCCGCGGCGTCGTCGTCTCCGACGCGATGGACAAGACGATCGTCGTCAAGGTCGACACGATCCGCTCGCATCCCCGCTACAAGAAGGTGATCCGCCGCTCGGTCAAGTTCCACGCGCACGACGAGCAGAACAGCGCCAAGGTCGGCGACGTGGTGCGGATCGCCGAGACCCGTCCGTTGTCGGCGACGAAGAACTGGCGCCTGGTGGAGATTGTCGAGGCTGCCAAGTGATCCAGCAGGAAAGCCGTCTCAAGGTGGCCGACAACACCGGCGCCCGCGAGCTCCTCTGCATCCGCGTCATGGGGGGTCACCACCGCCGCTACGCGCGCGTCGGCGACATCATCGTCGGTACGGTCAAGACGGCGACGCCGCAGGGTGCGGTCAAGAAGGGCGAAGTCGTGCGCGCGGTCGTCGTGCGGACGAAGAAGCCGTTCGGCCGGAACGACGGCACCTCGATCGCCTTCGACGAGAACGCCGCCGTGATCATCGACGCGGCCCGCAACCCGCGCGGCACGCGGATCTTCGGCCCGGTCGCGCGCGAGCTCCGCGAGAAGAACTTCATGAAGATCGTCTCACTCGCCCCGGAGGTACTTTGACGTGAGGAACCCATCGTTCCCCAACGTGCTCCAAGAGCGAAAGAGCAAAGAACGAAATCAGAGGAAGGCTGTAGGTAGATGGCACAGACGCTGAAGATCCGCAAGGGCGACACCGTCCAGCTGATGAAGGGCAAGGACCGCGGCAAGCAGGGCCGCGTGCTCGAGGCGGACCCGAAGAACGGGCGCATCCTCGTCGAGAACGTGAACATGATCGTCCGCCACCAGCGCCCCCGCCCGATCCAGAACTCGAGCCGCATGGGCGGCCCGCAGATCATTCCCGGCGGCCGGATCGAGAAGGCCTCGCCGGTTCCCGTCTCGAACGTGATGGTGATCTGCCCGACCTGCAGGAAGCCGACCCGCGTCGGCACGCACCTGCGGACGGTCAAGGACAAGACGATCCGCGTCCGCGTCTGCAGGAACGCCGACTGCGGCCAGGAGATCGACAAGTAATGGCGACGACCGAGACCTACACGCCCCGCGTCAAGGACGCCTACGTCCGCGAGATCCGCCCCCGGCTGAAGGACGAGCTGGGCCTGAAGTCGATCATGCAGGTGCCGCGGATCTCGAAGATCACGTTGAACATGGGCGTCGGCGAGGCGAAGAACGACGCGAAGCAGCTCGACCAGGCCGTCGAGGAGCTCACGACGATCGCCGGCCAGCGCGCCCAGATCCGCCGCGCGCGCAAGTCGGTCGCCCAGTTCAAGATCCGCGAAGGCATGCCGATCGGCGCGAAGGTGACCCTGCGCGGCGACCGCATGTACGAGTTCCTCGACCGGCTGGTCTCGATCGCGCTGCCGCGCATCCGCGACTTCCGGGGCCTCAACCCCGGCTCGTTCGACGGCCGCGGCAACTACTCGCTCGGAGTGCGCGAGCAGATCATCTTCCCGGAGATCAACTACGACGACATCCAGCAGGTCCGCGGCCTCGACGTGACCATCACGACCACCGCCGAGACCGACGACCACGCCCGCGCGCTGCTTGTGGCGATCGGCATGCCGTTCAGCGGCGAGGGCGAGAGGAGGGACTGACACGTAGTGGCGAAGACATCGCTCGTCGTCAAGCAGAAGCTGCCGCAGAAGTACGCGGTGCGGAACTACACGCGGTGCAGCCGGTGCGGCCGGCCCCGCGCCGTCTTCAAGAAGTTCGGCCTTTGCCGGATCTGCCTGCGCGAGCTCGCGCACCAGGGCGCGATTCCCGGCATGACGAAGTCCAGCTGGTAGGAGAGACGCAGTGCTGACCGATCCGATCGCAGACATGCTCACCCGCATCCGCAACGCCAACAAGGCGTTGCACGACCGCGCCGTCATGCCGTCCTCGAGGATGAAGGTCGAGATCGCCCGCCTCCTGAAGGAGGAGGGCTACATCCGGGACTATCACGTCGAGAAGGGGGAATCCTTCGATACCCTGGTCGTCGACCTCAAGTTCGGCCGCAACCGCGAGCGGGTGATCTCCGGCCTGAAGCGCGTGTCGAAGCCGGGCCGCCGGGTCTACGCCCGGAAGGACCGCTTGCCGCGGGTGCTGGGCGGGATGGGCGTCGCAATTCTGTCCACGTCTTCCGGTCTCGTCACGAGCAGGACCGCGCAGGAGCGCGGGATCGGCGGCGAGGTCGTGTGTTTCATCTGGTGAGGCAATGAGTCGAATCGGCAAGAGACCAATCGAGATTCCGGCCGGGGTCACCGTGTCGGTGGAGCCCGGCCGCGTCGCGGTCGTCGGGCCGCTCGGCACGCTGCAGCAGCAGGTGCCGCACCGCATGCAGGTCGCACAGGAGGACGGCGTCGTCAACGTGACGCGTCCGACCGAGC
>Ga0310811_10003414_pt1 | contig 19954 bp, 30 predicted proteins | sample YCmetagenome_FD_207642 | JGI IMG/M metagenome (GOLD analysis project Ga0310811, IMG submission 207642) | Soil microbial communities from experimental microcosm in Duke University, North Carolina, United States - YC | ecosystem: Engineered > Artificial ecosystem > Soil microcosm > Unclassified ...
AAAGACCCCGATTGCATTGCTTCGGTCCGATGGCACGGCCAGCCCGCCATCATGACCGAGCCCGGAAACTCTAAGCCCGGGTGATCCAGCGTTGGGGAGCGGAGCACGCGGCAGTCACCTTCGACTGCGTCTAGTAGCGAGGCATGGGAGCAGTTCCAGATGAAACGGAGGATCTCTCGGTATGCTGGCAGAGATGTGCCTGTCAGGTAGGCAGCCAACGCCACGTATCCTCCCCACTCGTCTGCCATCATCGCCAAAGTCAACGCGGCCTCGAGATCACCTCCGATGCCGGGGACCAAATAAGGTTTCGCACCATCGGGCAGGAGGTGGCCAAGCGCTCCCAGAAGGCGATAGCCACGGATTGGATCTATGCATTTCGCTTCGCGCTGAGCATGGATGAAACCCTGAATCAGAGAGGGTGATGGACTGAGATGCTGATTGGAATCCGTGGCGAGGGTACGACTGAGACCCTCGGCACAATGTCTGACGCCCCCGATCGTGCCGAAGCGGACACGAGCGTTTTGAGCGCGTCCGGCTACATCACGGAGCGGGTCGCGGTTGAGCCCGGCCGCATTTCTCTCAGCAGATTGGCTGATACTTCGGGTGACGGCGTCGTCACCAAGCCGGCGAAGGTGCAATCCGATACCGACAACGACGTATCACCGTCGGCCGACACGAGTGCATAGCAGGTCGCGTCAGCCCTGTGACTCATAGGATCGAGGATGAAGCGGTCTCGAATGGCCTGATTCGCCAAGAGCGCACGGCGAATTTCTTTCCGGCCGGTCGGGTCGGCTGGATCGACGGTTGTGCTGATTTCTTCGGTTCGCAGCCGATATACCGCGCCGGCCCAGGCTTGGTCAGTCGGATGCACCGGGAGGACGACGATGTCGTAGTCGTCAAAGGCACACAGGATTGGCTTGGTCGCATCGAACGCATCAGGGAGAGAGTCCACGATGCTTCGGCACGCTTCTTCGCCGGTGTTTGTGACGTAGTGCGTCGGAAACTCAACGAAGCAGACCACCGCGGCGGGCTGCCCTTTGCGGACCGGTCGCGTCACATGGGCCAAGGCCGGTCGCCCATCGAACAAGCCATTCGACGAGCCGACGAAACCTGCGACGTCAAAAGTCTCACGATTTAACGTGTGCAGACACAGTTCGGCGGCATCCTCCCAGTGCCACCTCTTTTCCCAATTGTCGCACGAGAAGGTGCCGAGCTCGAGCGTTCCCGACTGCCATTCCATAACTGGCGATTTACTGGTCTTCTTCGTCATGATCCTACTCCTTCAAATCGAATCCACCCGCGTCCGTCATGGGACACGGCAACGTTCCTCTCGGAAGTTGGAACGCTGAATTCCATCCAAGGCACGGAGCCCAGCAATCTGGGACCGATCAGCGCGAATTCGAGCAAAGGAGAGCGGCTCGACATCCCGGGAAATAGCCGAAGCGGCTGGAATGTCAATAGACATTGAAAACAAAAACAGGCTGCATATGCTCGTCAATTCGGAAGCCGCCATCGCTGCGCTATGTCTAGCGCTCGGCACGGTCCTACGCGCCAGCCTGGCCATCGGCGGCTTCTCCATGCCCGGAGGATGTGAGGTCGATTCCGTCAACAATATTTGGCGTTGTCACGTCGGCCGCCCGACGAGCCATGTCGTGCATTACTCGTGCCGGCACCAACTTCAGGGCTGTGTCGGTGAGCGAGTCGACGGCCTTGTCGAGAAGCCTGGCAGCCTAGTCTGGCACGCCAGCACGGATCGCCAGAATGTCGTGAATGGCAGCCACGCACCGCAGTGCTTCGGATCGAACCCAGTCGGATCGGCTGGTTGAAAGGAATTGAGCGAAGAACTCATCTCTGCACGCGATAGCAAATGCCGAGTTGAGGGGCGATCTCGTGATCGTGCGGAATCTGAACGGCAACACCATCATCCGAATCCATCAACTCGGGAACGCCGTCCGGACGGATCCTTGTCTTGATCATGCACTGTCTCCAATCGGGCGCTATCGCCATCGACGTAGAAAAGCGGTCAAGGAAGCGGGCGCACATTCATGAGAGTGGCTTGGCAAGAGGAACTGGACGGACCACCAATTGCGCTGCCGCCGGCTTCCTCTAGCCCTCGGCACGAGGGGGATCGATCTGCATTTTGCCCGGATTGAGAGAGCCGATCCCAGAATGGCAACTTAACGAGAGGAAAAGCTCCCGAAACATCGATCGGCGAGGCAACCACGTCTTCAAGACACTGCTCTAGGAAATTGGAAAATTCCAAGAAGAAGACATCGAAGAAGAGCGCCTCCGCCGTCTTCGCGTCGACTCCATGTTTGGCTGCTATCAGAGCCGGTGCGCCTCGCTTCGGCACCAGAAATTCCCAATGGTCATTGCGATCGGCGAAGGCCCAGTCCCAGAAGGGGCCTTCTTCCTCTTCGCCGACTTCGGCGACCATTCCCGTGCCTCGTGTGGTGTCGCTCTCAACCATCGTAAAACCTCAAGTATTAGAGTGGTGATGCTAAGCGCATTTGCGCTCTTACCCTCAAGAAGGTGGGTCGAACGTGGAGTCGGCTCAAGGCCTGGCCGAATGAAAAAGGGGCCGCTCGGGAGAATCCTCAATCACTTCTATGGTTGGATTCGGTTCTCGGGATCGGATGTCCGAAGCTTCTCCAGTTCCCCGTTTTGCTCTTCACCCGAAAACAGCATCCGAGCTAGCTGTCATGGGCATTAAAGCGATTCGGCTTCATTTTCGTTTTTTGCCCAGATGGGTCCCCGGAATACCCCGAGGAGCCCATTCCCGATTCGGCATGGACTTGTTGTTGATCCTCTTCTTCGTGGTCCGCTGAAGCTGATCCAACTCGGGTACACGTAGTCCCGTTGCCCTAGCCTTCATATTCATTGATAGCCGCAGTCCCCGAACACCACGTCCTGCGAGATGCTCTATCACCACGATTCTCTTCGCGATAAGCACAGCACTCTCCGGACCATGTACGAGATGCTCACAGCGTTCAGGACCATCCCATTTGCCGAACACCTTTGCGTGGCGATCAGCCGTCACCGAGTAGTTAATGACCGCCTGTAGGGCCTCTGGGAGGCTCTGGGAGCGCCTCCATGCGCTAATCTCCACCTGCTTGTCCTCTGGAAACGATCCCTTCAGGAGGCCTTCTAACGCTGTGCAGGACAGTTCCGAGTGAAGCACGACGCCATGAAAGTGAACCTTCCCCTCCAGGCTCACATCGAAGAGTCCCAGCCAGCTTGTTCCGGGGGCTTTGCGTTGCTGGAACTTCACGAGCTGCCGCTTGAACCGCTTCAGCGCAGGGGCCGCGGCATCTGGGCTCAGGTCCACGGTGGGCCCATCCACCGATACGAAGCTCACCTCCGTCCCTTTGGGGAATCGTCCAGCCCGGGCAACGATCCGGGCCAAGAAACTGTCCTTAACCTTCGCCTTCAGCTTCTGGCCGCAGTTTGGGCACGAGGACATCCGACACGGGTGATACCGGGTGCATTGCCGGAGGCGCTGCAGGAGCGGCTCGGCTTCGGGCACGCCGGCGAACTCCAGCAGGCGGATCAGTTTCGGCAGGCTGCGGTGGTCGAAGTAGTCCAGCATGAGGGCACGAGCCGTGCCCTGTTGCATGCGCCTCTGGAGCTTCTCCAATGGAGAACTGGGCGGTGCCGTAGGCGCCCATCGTCCCACGGGAGCTCTTTCTTCAGCGGCCATGTGCAGCCAGAATCTGATGAATGCTGGGGATGCGGTTGCCTGGGTGCCGGGCGAGCCGGACCGGAGCCTCCTCGGCGGATCCGCGGGCCCTGACCCGATTTTTGTTTTCAGTAATTCGCGTCAACTTCTACTCCGTTTCACGGATCCGTCTCTTTACGAAGGGGCTCCCGATGTATTTGTGAAGCGTGCTGTTGCGGCGTCACCTTGCTCGGGCTGAGTGTTCGGCGATCCAGCGAATGCTGACCGAAGTCTTGCAGACGAGCGCGATCGCGACCGTCGTGCCCAGCAGCAGATTGCCGTGGCCCAAAGCCCGAGCTCGGGCTGGAGCCAGATGGCTTCGGTCCCGCCGGGCTCTCCTAGTGGACGGTTTCCGGTATCTCTGGCGTCGTCACGGGGGCCAAGGTGCCGGCTTCGAGATCGAGCAATGCCTCGCTCAGTAGGCGCCGATTCTCGCCGAGCCGCTCGTAGAGGGCCTTTGTGAGCGTCGTGTTCAACTGCTCTACGCTGACATCGAATCTGAGGAAGCGCTCAAACGTGTCGAACGGGCTCCACGACAACGGCAACAGACACAACCGGTCGAGATCCCCGCCAGTCCACTGCTCGACACAGTCAGCCTCCATAGCCGCAATGGCTGGCCCGCTGTACGTCGGCAAGGGGTGACGCTCATAGAAGAGTTCAAGCCGTTCTACCGTGTCATAGAACAGGTCGTGGGCGGTCCCGAACAGCTTCTCGGTGTACCGGCGTAGAAGCACTTCGTTGTCCAAGAACCTGCTGCGGCACCGAAGCAGCGCCTCGCGCTCCATCGGCTCAAACGACCACGACATTGGGCCGGTGCTTAGGAATTCGGTGCCATGGCTGGTCGCCCAAGCCGAAAACCAAGGAGGAATCGGGGATGCCGGGTTCGAGTGGCGCCTCACAGCACGCCTCCTTCGAACATGCGCCCGTCTGTACACACCAGGTTCTGCGGAGGAGTCGCGTTCTGTTCGGAACAGCGAACACATCGCGACTGATCAAAAAAACTAACGAGTATTGAGCCATTCATGGCTTGGCCTTTCGGTTCGCGGTACCGCTGCGGAGGTGTTCACCTCCCGACGCCCTCTTGGGCACAGCGGCTCGAAACGATTCTTCCGAGCAAACCGGCGTCTGCCTGAGGGCCCGAAATATGTCAAGCGCCGTTCTGCCTATTTCCAAGACGGAGTTCACTTCGCGTGGGCGCCCGATGAGGCGATCACGGCAGTGATGCACCTGACATTTGGAGGAGCGCGCCGGGATCAAGGAAGGCAAAGCCTCCGACTTGATACGCAAATAAATAGGGATACCTACATCGATGCAGGAGAAATCGAACATCGTTTTCCTTTTGATTCTAGAGGGTCTGCTCCCAGAAGCTCCACGAGGTCGGCACCACCATTGTGAAAGGAATTGAAAGACATGGAATCGGATAGCGGTGAGTTCTACCTCTCGGATGGCTCAGACGATGAGTACTTCGAGGTTCTCAACGAAAAGGGCGAAACGATTCGCGATGGGGACACCGTCCAGATCGGCCGAGGGGATCGCGTGCGCCTTCGCTTTAATGCCCTGCACATGAGCTTTCGCGAGGCCTGTGAGCATGGGACGCGGTACGCTGCGAGCGGCCTTGTCCAGGTAGACGACAACGGTTGCCTCGTGCTCCCGAATGGGAGCAAGTGCCAGCCTGATGGCTCGCTGATCGAGATTTATCCTCAGAACGGCAATTGCCTGCGGTTCGGTCGCATCGCCGATCGCACTGATTGGGAGATGCTGCTGAAGCGTGCACATGAGCGTCCGCGAGCAGCGGTGCCGTCGGAGCGGACTGATTTCGATCACAATGCGAGACCGGCAGTACCAGTGGCGATTGAAACGAAGGACGCTCCGACTCGACAGCAACCGGACGTACTGGCCCCAATCCGGAGACGACTGGCGGAACTACGGGCTCTAACCGAGCCAGAACAGGGAACATCTATGGATGCTGGCGGGGTTACCGAGGTCAGATCTTGATTGGCTCAAGGATGGCCCGGAGGGAACCTGATGGCGGCTCGAACCAAAGCCACAGCGAAGAAGGCAAGAGGCCGGCCCCCTACAGCGGGTGGTCAAGACGATGAGCACCTGGGTCACCGACGCCGGCGGGGTGAAAGGCCTGATCAAGATCAGCCGACGCATCAAGCCAGCGTCACTGAATCCCAAGCCTCGCCGTATCAGCCTCCCCGAGCCCAACCGGCCTACCCTGGTCCTGCTGCGGCCTTCCGGCGAGGCCCAGACGATTCCCGATGATATCGACAAAGGCCGCCCCTCGATCCTAGCGAGTTCGTTGATCTCCGCCGCCATGAACGGCCAGACGCGCACGACAAGTTGCGCCTTATAGCTCTTGTCGGACCGTCCCTTCCAGGATCTGCGGTATGGGCCAATTGGTTCACGCGATGTTCCGGCCGGCAACGATAGGAGACGCCGTGTCGAAATGGGGCTCGCGTCCAACTCTGGCGCGGCGAACTTGATGCCCCCCGTCGAACAGCATCCGGTGCACTTGAATTCCTCTCCGACACAACAGTTAGTTGGAATGAGCACTGAATCGAATGACGCGTTGGCCCATCTCCGGCAATCATCGAGCGAGGGGCAGATTTCGAGCAACCCCCAACAGATTCGACCCGGCCGCGATTGGTTCTACGCCTATACCGTCGCCCTCCAGCGCGGTATTCGCCCGAGCGTCCGAGGAAATATAAGCGCTTTACCTCCCAAGTGCCGAGGCGAGTTCGTTATCGAATCCCGGGAGATGATTCTACTAAAAGGGGAGAATGGTCACGTTGCGGAAGGCGAGGCCGTGCTGGCCGATCGCGGCGATCGGATGTCTCTCTGTTGCGAGTCGTATACGGCCGAAATGGAGATCGATTACGAGGGGCGATTGGTCTTTTTAAGGAATGATGGAAGCATCGCAAGTCACGAGCCAGGAAGCGAACCCGTCATTATGCACGATGGTGTCGAGACCATAGTCTTCGAGCGTGTGGCGGATGTCCTCAGAGAGGACTACCCATGTGCGTGGAGTGAAGATATTACCTTTGTTGGGGTAGACAAGTGTGACAGGCCGACGCTGAGATTCTCGCTGCTCACGTCGGAGCTATTTCGCCTTCTGGCGCAGCAGGTCGGAAGTAATGAGGCTGTTGACGTTCTTGCATGGGAACTCCAGTGGGAGCTTGAGAAGGCGGTAGATCGAGCTTTTGAGGCCGTAGTTGGCGCCGATTCATCATTCAGGCACTTAAGAGTGCCAGTGCAGGCGCGCAGAAGCGAAAGCGACGTCGGATGATCCTTGGGATCTTTTAGGTAATGTCGCCCCGAGAACATAGTAGGGCGACTTACATCTCACACGCGGCGAAGCCCGATGCGCAACTGCAATAGTTGGTTGACGTCATAGACGCGACGCAGCGCGGGCGGATAGGGCGCTTTCCCAAGCGGGCTTCAAGGCGATCCCCAACTCGGTAAACACAAATTAGGAGGCCGCGGTGGAGGAGAATGCAGAACCAAAGAAACGAAGAGGGCGACCAAGTCGCCACGGAGCAAACTCGACGGTGATGTCGGTCCGTGCCTCCAAGGAGCAGGCGGTCCGGATTGCCGGAGACCAAGCCGATGCCGGCCAAGGGATTACATCGCGGTCGCCGGAGCCAAAATTAGGCGGCCTATTTGGGCTCTGCCAGAGGGATCAAATGCGCGGCCAATTCGTCCTTCAATCACAACGATTGAGCGAATGCAATCTCAACCATGGGACCGCGGCAGACAACGCAACTGCTTTCAAGTCGGTCTGACGCCCCAGCGGGGCCGAGCGACCACGAACGCGATCACTTAGGAGTTTTTAAGGCAAAGGCAGACGTTCTGGAGCGCCCCGGCGCGCGAGCGGTAGCTAACGGGTGGCATGTGCGGGGCGGCGCAGAGTTCGCGGGCGGTGGAGACGTCTGCCAGGCCGTTATCCGAGTTGCGCACGAACCAAAGGCGTAGAGCGGAAGCATATAGACCTGACCAGAGATGCCGTCATTGACCGCGGCCCTTCACGCTCGCCTCCGACAGCAGTCTGATCGACCTGAAGATTTCATCCAAACCCACGTCCATGCTGGGTGCAGGCGCTGAGCCTATGTCTAAGGACGGTTGGAACGGCTGGAGCGGTGCAAATTATGCATTCCATTCGGTTCTCGTCCACCAATCGTGTGAGTTGGCAGGAATTGCAAAATGGGGGCCAGTCCTGTGGGTCGGCAGCGGTGACTGAGTTCGTCGCCTCGGTAATCCGCTGAGCGATTTCGTCGAAGACGTGCTTTGGCACCAATGTCAAGACTGCCAATCCAAGTGAGCCGACGGCCCTCTCCAGCAAGGTGACGGTCCCTGGTGATACGGCTTCGCAGATCGCCAGAATATCGTGAATGACAGCCATATATCGAAGTGCTTCGAGATACCTCCAGTCGAACGGGCTTGTCGAGGAATGCTGGACGAAAGCTTCCTCGCTGCGGAGCCGTCGGGAAGGCCGAGTCTGGAAAAATTCTGCGGTTGTTTGGGATCTGCACAAGCATTCCGTCTTCCGTATCACGGAGTTGCCGAATGCCATTCCGGTCGGATACGACTCTGGATCATTTGTCGTCTCCTCTGAGAGCGTCTGCCGGCGAGGCAGCACGTTTGCGACCGCATACGGCGCCTGGCATGCCAGCAATTTCGAGTATTCCCCCGAAAGTTCGAGCCGATCCTGCTTGCTTGAAGTGCCGCTGATTTGCTCACGGGGCCTTGCGGCTGTTGGAAGGTAATCAGGGCTTCATAAGCCGTACATGGGCCCTTTGGTGAGAGCTGGGCACGGCTCGGGAGAAGATGCCAATAGTGGATGCGAGATCATCTCTCGAATGCGGATGCGCGAGAGGAACGGCTCGGCAGGGGCCTCCAGTATATGGCGGAAAACCAGTGCGAGGAGATCGCTGGCGCGGGTCAAGTGCGAGGCAGTCGCGTGGGATTGGCAGTGAACCAGCGCGTTGGACGCTGACAGATCGTACAGCTCAAATGTCCGCTTCAGTGCCCGGAGCTTTTGAATACCAGCCGGGTTCACTGGACCATCAATCCGGAGTGAAGTCCTCACGCCAAGATCACGATGCAATAGTCGCTAATGGAACGCCGCGTTTTGGACTGGCGGGCCCTGTCACTGGCCGATTACACTTCTCGCAGGTACTTCATCAAGGGGACCTGCACGGCGGCACCGATCATCGGTTCGAGCCGACCGATGGAGGGCCATAGAGCTATCTCGGGGAAGCGGATGAGCCCCCAGAGAATTGGTCGGGACGCATCGCCGTCAATCACGATCGTACCCCATGGGTTTGCACGCCGCAAAAGATCAGCCACGCGCGGGAACTTAGTGATGGCGGTGCGGTTAGCCGCCGTTGAGATCACGAGGTCAATCAAGCGGCCATCGGAAAGCCTTGCCTCGTAGCGTCGCTCCCTTTGAAAGTCGGTAGAGCGGCTGTTCAAGCGCGGATTGGCCTCGGGTAGCGTGACTCCTTCTATGCTTAGGGCAATGAATTCTTTTTCGGGCATTTTGATCATTCCTTCCGTCACTGGGTTCGGTGGTCGTTGATAGGCATGTGCTCCAGCCTTTTGACCTCGGCCTGTCCGCCTAAGGGGAACTAGGTTTATGTTTGCGCTGCGTCAACCCCCAACGCACTTCGCTGCAACGTGTACGTACTGACCAGGCGGCCTCGGCTAACCTTCGTGTCTTTAGGGAATCGTCCAGGCCGGGCTACGATCCAGGATAGGATATTGTCCCTGACCTTGCCTTTCAGCTTCGGCCCGCAGTTCGAGCACGAGTACGTCCGGCAAGGGCGATACGGGGTGCACTCCCTGAGGCGTAGCAGGAGCGGCTCTGCTCTGCCTCAGGAACCGGTTCAAATTCAAGCACCGGGATAAGCTTCGGCCTGCCTCCGATGGTCGTAATAGTCCATGATCAGCGCACGAGAGGGTGCCTTGTAGCATGCGTCTCTGGAGCCGCTCCAATGGCTAAGGAACCGACATCGGGGCGCTCATCGTAGTATTTCCCTGAGCGGCCATGTGCGCTCAGAATGCGCAGAATATTGGGAAATGCGATTGCTTCTACCGGGCGAGCCGGACACAGCGGTTCTTCAATGATCTCGGCGTCCGTCAGCTCGTCGACTCCGGTCCCGCTATTCTTCGAGTCAAAAAAAATCGAGGCCGTCGCTTTTGTGCTTGACGTCGCTATCGTAATGCATAAGAAGCGGCAGCGTCGCGAAGGGCCCCGCCGAAGGGACCAAGCCTGGGCAGGGGTCTGCCACTGCGACCTTGGGAAATCCCGGTAGATAACCGGTTAGGCCCGAAGCTCCTAAAACAAGTCCGAATATCGCCGGCACGTGCGGCGCATAGGTTTTGCGCCATGCGCGCGTACACGTACGCGGGTACGGTGTGGACGAGTTGCGGGCAGCGGTCGTGAGTGTGGTTCGTTGGCGGGGTGAACTGCCCGCCATTCGAGCCGGTTTGCAGCTGAGGCACCGCAATGGTGCGGTACTCCTCTAACGAAAGGGATATCGATATGACGAAGGCTAATTGGCGCGGAATCTCCGCAAAGAGGCGATACGCGCTGCTGCAAGCTTGGAAAACCGAATACGGAACCGAGCATTTGAGTACCGGGCCAATCACGTGGTCTCCGCGCTACGACGGAGAGAACGCGTTCGAATTGTTCGCGAACCTTGGTTGGTCCATCGAGAAGGTGAACTACGAACTGACCGAGGCTCTATATGACGAGCTCTCCGGAAGCGACCTGATGGACTCGATCATTCGAGACCTGCTCGAGCAAGCGCAGGATGAATGGTCAGAAGAGCAGAAGGAACGGGCGATCGATTCCACGAGCTGCTCGTCTTGAAGCAAGCGGAAGGTGGTGCTTGGGCGGTTCTACGCCCAAGCTAGCCTATTTCGATCTCGGGCAGCTGAGGAGCGCTTCACGGGCACGAGTAGACCTGAGCAGGCTCATCGCCAAAGCATCCTTGGAGGTCCGGATCGATGGCGAGTTCGAGTTCGTGTTCTGGGATGAGGCCGGCCGAAAGGGAAGGCGCAGGGCTCGGGCCTGGGGTCGAAAACTGGGGAGGGGTCTCACGGAGGCGTCTGTCGAGGCTGCTCGGCTCCGTGTTCAAGTCGACCACGGGGGATCAGCCTGTGCGAGTCGAACGGATTGCGGACCGCATCGGTGCCGGTGGACGCTGGGTAAACGGGCCAAATCGGGTTGTGAGTTATTTCCTCGACAAGTCCGCGGTGAAGGGCGGACAGCGCTCAGGAGACGTCTTGGCCCAAATCGCGGCATTTGAGGGCCTATGTTCGACTTGGCGGTGGTCAGCGTCGTCGCCCCCGTTTGCGAATCGGAAAACTGGCAATTCCCACGAGACCGAGACCGCCTTCCGCGACGGTCGCCTTACGCAGGTCGGGGTCGGCGCCAAATAACAGGCCTGCCTCTGGCTCGCGGCCCCGCCTTTCAACGCACTAGACAATGCGGGATCAATTGCGTGCCTTAGCTCAGCGAACACGGCAGTCACGCGCTCAACAAATATCTGGCATCGCGCCTGACGCGTCGCGATCCTAGCCTGTAGGTATTGTCACCTGCGATGCATTGCTTCGCGGTTTAGAGCCGAATCGACCTCAGCCCCACGTTGGGGCGATCGTGCGCGGAGTAGCCGAAACTGCCATTCGCACGCTATCGGGAGTCGATGGCCGCATGCCGTCGTTCCGGATAGTACCCTTGGCACCCGGGGCGTGGGCACGGCCGGTTCCGCGCCATCGTTACCACTGAGCAAGGAGAGAGCCGTGCTACTTCAAATCTCTCTCGGATACCTTGAACTTGGCACTTTAGCGATCCAGTTTCCAGTACAGGAGGTAAGGAAGTGGATCACATCGACACGGACTCGATCGAGGAGGTCAAAAAATTAATCCGGTGGAGGCTGGAAAGAGCGTCTGCTGGCGGCAAAACAACGTCGACCAAGGCTCAAGAGAATCGACATGAGCCGAAATACTTCTGCACTTACGTTAGCCTGCGACAGAGCGGTATTACTGCTAGATTCCGGACGGGAATACGTAACATGCCCCCGCAGCGGCGAGGCGAGTTCATCGTTGAGTCACGGAATTTGATTCGATTGGAAGGACCAGATGGCCATCATGCTGAGGGCACAGCCGTACTGGCGGATCGCTGTGATCGGATGTGGATTTGTTTCGAGTTGTGGACAGCAGAAATCGAGATCGACGATGAAGGGCGGCTGGTTTTCCTAGGGAAGTACGGAAGCATTGAACAGCACGATCCGAGTCGCCATCCGATTATTTTGCGCGATGAGGTCGAGGCTATAGTATTCGAGCGCGTAACCGACGTCCTCGATGCGAACTACTGCTGCGCATGGAGTGACGGTATCTCATTTGTCGGTGTGGACAATTGTGATAAGCCTAATTTGAGCTTTTCGCTTCTGGCACCGGAGCTGCTGGACCGTCTGGTTCAGAGGTTTGGAAATGACGAAGCTGTGGATGCTTTCGCCGCTACACTTCAGTGGATGATGGAGAGCTTCGTTAATCGGGCTTTCAATGTCGTCATGGATGGCAATTCTTCGACATACAGACATTCGCGAATGGCGCTTCAGGAGCGCAGAAACGGAGCCCAAGCACCGACCGACTCCGCGAGCGGGTCATGTTGAACCGCATTTCGGGCAGGATGGACTAGGGCGACGGGACAGCAGAATCCGCACAGATGCGTCAATTCCGATCTTATGCGGCCTTTGGCATTTGCCAACGACGCAACCCTTGGAGGTAAGAAGCGGGGAGGCCGTGGTGTTGTCCAGCGGCAATGATCTTGTCCAGGTAGTCCGGCGAAGCAAGGCCGCGGGTTCGGTTGTTCCGGCGGCCATAGTATTCGGACGCGATCAGCTCGCCATTGACGCCGCGTGCGAACGAGCCGAAGCGCTCGCAATCGTCGGGTACACCCAGACAGAGGTCGAGCCCGACCTGGGCAACGTCTGAAATCTCCCAAATGACGCCCCAGACCTCGGAATCCCGTCGGGGGTAGAGAGTGGCAACGCCGGCGTCATTGATCACAAAGCACTTTGAGGTGTAGCGAGCGACGCCCACGAGGCGTGGCTCGTAGCAGACCGCCTCGAGCGTGGCTGGATCCATCTTGTCGTCGAATGCAAGGATCAACCGATGCCCTTGCCGAGGAAGGACCAGGGGAGGGACCCGACTGAACTTACCGGCCATAGCAGTAGGCATTCGCGTCCCCTTGCACGTGAAGCAGAGGCCAGCGAAGTAATGTCCAGTGGGAATCGTGTCACGCCATTTTGGTGTACGAAAGAATCATATGTTGGGACGTTTTTGATTCTTCGTTGCGGGACTACGGGCAAGGCAGGTTTCCGGCTCGTCCTTGCCCGCGTACGAGGCTGAGGCCTTCCCGACCTCCCAAGTGGCGGCACCGAACGATCACGAACGCCCGACGCGCGGCTATAGCATTTTCCCCGCGAGAGCGGGCGCGCCTGGGTTCACCTGAGACCGGGATCCCATGCTCCGATTCGCCCTTGGCGCGTCCAACCCGGATCAGGTCGCTGATGTCTCCGCAGCCGGGCTGGAACCAGCGATCGTCTTTGCGGGGCGCTTTGACTTGGCCTTAGCCCGCGCCGTCCTGCGTGCTTTGACTTTGGTTGCCGCCTTGGCCTTGGCAGGTTTCCGCGGCTTCTTCGTTCCTACCAGGAACGACTCCCGCTTCTTTCCGGCCTTTTCGGCTGCTACCAGCCAGAGTGGCGGACGACCGCGTCCGGTCTCGCGACACCGAACACCGTCTAATAACTCGTTTCCCCGCCACCATTTGCGGTACCCGCGGCCCCATCCTCCTTGATCCGCTGGTTCAGCATGGTCGAGGAACTGGTCGCGCCAGTGTAGGTGCCGTTCACGTTCGCGCGCTCACCGATGTAGGGAACTGGCGCCGCGCCTGTGGCGCCGCCGTGGCCGGTGTGCGAGCAGCCGGCCACGCCAATCACTACGAGCATCAATAAGGGTTTCATTTAATCCTCCCGCGACTCGGTTAGCGGAGGAGATCGCCACGGCAGTTGTATCGGAAGCCATATTCGTCGGTGATGGCGATCGCGTTCGGATTGCAGGTGGGTTGCCCAAACAGTGGCATGGGGTCTCTGCCAGCACTGCCTGCGGTGCAGGCGTCGGCCGAGCCGTCTCCCGTTGCTTCATCTCCTGGTGAAGCATCGATGTGGACGAAGTCGCATTTGGGTAGTTCATCGGTACGACGGACCCGAGAAACCGACGTCTTCGGGGCCGCGCCAGCCGTGCCGCACGGGGTGCTGGCATAGGCCAGGCGTCGGTCAACCATGTCTCCGCCCCGCAGGTGCGGCACCGCTGTTGATAACGCCCGACGCGTGCAAGCCGTCGGTGCGCTGCGGTCCCCAGCGCCGAGATCTCGCGCCCATTGGCCAGCCGGAATAGTGTTCTGCGCCCCATGCCGGGGGGCACGAGCATCAAGGCAGCGATAAGAAATGATCTGGAGCCTCCATGAGTTGCTCGACTGTCAACATGCCTCGGCCACGAGTCGCTCCGGTGCTCTTCTGCACCATAAGGTGCATTCGACAACCAGATGGGAAGAAGGTGGTAACCAAGCCGACACCGTCATCTTTATTCCTTGCCACTCGGTAGGTGGTGCTCTTGCGCATGCTCCGCGTAGGAGGAGGAAGCTCACCTCCCCGAGCTTCCTCCGCCTCCGCCCCCATTAGACAAACGGATGGATTCGCGACGTGCTGACGATGGGCGACGCCGAGTTATCCGTTGTGCTGTCTGGAGGCGTGGCCCTCGGTGCCTATCAAGGCGGCATTTACGAAGGCCTACATCGTTCGATGCACCGCGTGGGCTGGATCGCAGGAAGTTCCGTGGGCGCAGTGAACGGCGCGCTGATCGCGGGCGTGCCAGTCGAGAAGCGGGAAGAGACGCTGAGGCGCTACTGGCTGACGGCCTCACCGTGGCAAGTCGATCCGTGGGTACGTAGCGGGAGTCTACGGCATGCCTTCAACTGGTTGAGCGCGGCCCAGGGACGCCTTCTCGGCTCACCACGGCATGTGCGAGCTGGTGGCCTTCATAGCCTCTATGATCTGCAGCCCACCGTAGAATTCCTTCGCAGGACCGTAGACTTTGGTCGGCTGAACGGTGGCGACGTTCGCTTCACCGTGGCGGCAGTCGACATCGAGACTGGTGATCCGGTGTTTTTCGACACCGGGAAGAGCCAGCGCATCGAGATCGATCACATCATAGCCAGTTGCGGCTTCCTGCCCGAGTTTGCACCGGTTGAGCTGAACGGCCGGCTGCTGGGAGACGGCGGACTGGCGATAAATGCACCAATCGAGCCGGTCCTCGACGAGCAGCGGGAGGGAACAGTGGTCGTAGTCGACCTGTTCGCGCGCGACGGTGCAAGGCCCCGCGGGCTCGAAACTGCACTGCAGCGCAAGAACGGATTGCTCTTCGGCAACCAGACCTACGCCCGCCTGGACATCTACCGGAAGCATTGGAAGCAATGCGGACGGGCTGCGCCCTCCGTTTTGTATCTCAGCTACCGTCCGACGGTGGAGGAGGCTGGCCCGGAAGCCGCGTTCGATTTCTCTCGCATCTCAGCGGAGGATAGGTGGCGAGAAGGAAGACTGGACGCAGTGGAGGCGCTGGAACGGCTGGGCGCCTCGCCCCGGCCAGGGAGATTCATCGCTGTCCGAAGAGCCTCTTCGTCTGCCGTCTAGCTTTCAGGCCGGACCGATAACGCACTCTAGCTCGCACTCAGCAACCGGCAGCCCAGCGATTCGGTTCTTTAGAACAGTCTCGTCTTGAGAGGGGCCGATGAAGGCGCTGGTCTGGCACGGCAAGGAAGACATCCGGTGCGACGCCGTCACCGATCCCGGCATAGAAGAGCCGCGGGATGCGATCATCAAGGTGACGAGCTGCGCCATCTGCGGTTCGGACCTGCATCTCTTCCACAATCTCATCCCTGCGATGCTGCCCGGCGACGTCATGGGGCACGAGTCGATGGGGCAGGTCGTGGAGGTTGGTACCGAGGCCGGACGAGCCCTGAAGAAGGGCGACCGCGTCGTCATCCCTTTCACGATCTTCTGCGGGGAGTGCCCGCAGTGCCGACGCGGCAACTACTCTCTCTGCGAAAAGAGCAACCGGCGAAAAGATCTGTCGGACAAGGTCTTCGGCCACGCCACTGGCGGGCTGTTTGGCTACACACACCTAACAGGTGGCTATCCTGGCGGCCAGGCGGAGTACCTGCGCGTGCCCTTCGCCGATACCACACACATTAAAGTCCCTGACGGCATTTCCGACGACAAGCTCCTGTTCCTCAGCGACATCCTCCCAACGGGTTGGCAGGCTGCCCAGCAATGCGAAATCGAGCCGGGCGATACGGTCGCTGTCTGGGGCTGTGGGCCTGTGGGCCAAATGGCGATCCGCAGCGCCATTCTGCTCGGTGCCGAACAGGTTGTGGCCATCGACTGCCTCGGCGACAGGCTTTCGATGGCAGCGGCTGCCGGCGCGATCACCATCGACTTCAGCCGGGAAAGCGTGATCGCGCGCCTTAATGACCTGACAGAGGGAAGGGGACCGCAGAAGTGCATCGACGCGGTCGGCACCGAAAGCCACGTCAGCCTCGCCCATCCCGATTCGCTGGTCGATCGTGCCAAGCAGATGATGATGATGGAGAACGATCGGCCCCACGTGCTGCGCGAGATGATTTACGTTTGCCGCCCTGGGGGGACCATCTCGATCGTTGGCGTATACACCGGCCTGATCGACAAGCTCCCGTTTGGCCTGGCTATGAACAAGGGCCTGACCTGGCGGATGGCGCAGGCTCACGTCTGCCGTTGGACCGGTGAGCTCCTGCGGCTAATCGAAGAAGGCTCGATTGATCCGTCGTTCGTCATCACGCACAAGGCCGACCTGAGCCAAGGCGCCGAGATGTACCGGGTGTTCCGGGACAAGCAGGACAGCTGCATCAAGGTCGTTCTCCAACCCTGAGGCATCAACATGAGTCTTACGAGTTTGAGCAGTGCCGTCCGTGCACCAGGTGATCCACGCATTCAGGAAAGCGGTCCGAGCTCCCTGACCGGGGCAGATAGCGTCGCCAAAGCCCTGGGATGGTTTAGTATGGCGCTCGGTGTCGTCGAGCTGGTCGCGCCAGGCCGGATCGCGCAGGCTATAGGCTTGGACGGCAAGCGCACTCTGGTGCGGACCTACGGTGCACGCGAATTGCTCGCCGGAGTCCAGACACTTTCGGTCGACAAGCCAGCCGGGTTGGCAAGCCGTGTCATTGGCGATCTGATCGACATCGCTACGCTGATGCCGGCGCTGAGTGCTAGTAATCCGAAGCGTGGCAACGCGGTTTTGGCACTTGGTGCCGTCGCTGCGATTACCGCCCTTGATTGCATGGCCTACGCCTCGATCTCCACGACGCACTCCCGCAACCGCGCGGAGACACGGGACTATCGCGACCGCAGTGGCTTTCCGCGAGGAATCGAAGCCTCTCGCGGCATGTCTCGGGCGCCGCGGAGTCTTTCGCAAATTACCGCCGAGCGCTCTTCTGCAGAACGAGACCCAGCGGCGTATCATTCCCCGATACGGTCGGCCAACAGCGCCTGAGGAGACAGCTGCAGGGGGGCGCCGCGCTCAGTCCAGCGGCGCGCAACCCGCGTGCTCTCAGAGCCTCCAAAGAGATCCTCCCAGGACTTTGCTAAGGCTAACGCTGCGTTAGCTATCTCGAAGACTTAGTTCCAAGCTTCAAGGATCTCCGCCGTCCTTGCCATTGTGAGCTGCTGCGAGAATCGCTCGCTGTAGAGCCTCATCAACGCGTCGTGCGTTTGGTCGCTCGCGCTGCACAGCGCATCGGCTACGAGGACGATGCGGTAGCCAAGGTCGATCGCTGACATCACGGTCGCGAGTACGCAGACGTCGGTTTCTCCGCCGCTGACGACAAGCGTGTCGACGCGCTTTGATCGGAGCCAGGCTGCGAGCTTGGCATTGCCGAACGCCGAATAGACGGCCTTGTCGCAGAGATGGGCGGGCGGCACGAGCGCCTGCAAGGGCGGCGCCAACTCGAGTAGCCGCTCATCGAGGTTCTGCTGAGTCATCGCGCGCCATCGCTTGAAGTAGTTTTGCCACGCTCCCGGCATCTCCTCAGGTTGGCCGGGCGGAATGAAACGACTGAACACCGTGCGCTCCGGATGGCGGGCGGCGAGCGCGGCGACCTGGGGCAGCACACGAGCGAACCATGGCACGCACCACGGGCTGCCCGGTTCACCGAACAGCCGTTGCATATCGACGGCGAGATGGACTGCCGTCTGTAGGCGGAGCTCGGCCATATCAACGCCCCAGCGGTCTGGCAGTGACCGGTAAAACGAACCACAATCCCGCCAGTACCAAGAACACGCCCAGGCCCGCGATGAGCGCGGGAGCTATATCTTTCAGGATGAGCTTTCCGATCAGATAGGTGTCGAGACAGATGCCGACCATGAAGGGCACCAGTGACCAGGTCAGCAGCCGCGACGACATGCTCACGAACCGCTCGCTGACGATCCGCCGCTCGACGTGCCGGTGATAGGCCGCCGGCGTCAGCATCAACCCCATGGTGAGGGCCACTAGCAGGAAGGCCGCGAAATGCAGGGTCTGCTCGCCGGCGCTGAATTGCTCGAAGCGTTGGTTAAACACAGCCATCAGCTGGAATCCCAGGATGGTCTGCACGCCGGGGAGCAACATGCGCGCCTCGCCGCCGACCTGCGTTGAGGCCTCTTCGAGCGCCTGACGATGGATCTCCATGGTCATCTTGCGCGCCCGGGCGTCTTCATGCCGGCGTTGAGGAGCTTCGACGCGGCGAGCGCCGGCTTCCTAAAGCGACTCATGTGTCTTTAACGGGCGCTTCCGATCAATGTTGCAGTCCCGGGACGGCGCGGCGACCGCGATATTGGCTTGGAATCCCTTGAAGCCTGGCCACTGACGCTCCTTTCGCGCGGAGCCGGGGCTATCGCTGGATGCCGCCCGCTCACCAAGCGATCGATAGGAGACCCTCGAAAGCGCCTGTTATTGGAGTGAAGCGGCGAAGACGGCGCCGACCCTCATCCCGGTCGATGCTCCTCGGCCTAGATATCGCTCTACGGATCAGAAGGAACAGGCCGGATCACTTGTCTTGCCGGCCAGTCCTCCCGCTGTCCCTGATAGGTGAAGATATTTCGCCGTCAGACCTTGCCTCTTGCGGGCAATGTCTAGAGGCGGCCCGACCGCAACAATCTTTCCTCCCTCGTCGCCCGCGCCGGGCCCGATATCGATCATCCAGTCGCTGTGCGCCACCACATCCATGTCGTGTTCGACGACGATCACGCTGTTGCCGGCCTCGACCAATGAGTCGAGCTGGGCGACCAGTCGCTCGACGTCCGCCGGATGGAGCCCGGTGGTCGGCTCGTCGAGCACGTAAAGGCTATTGCCGCGGGCGCGCCGCTGCAGCTCGGTGGCGAGCTTGATGCGTTGCGCCTCTCCGCCGGACAGTTCGGTCGCGGGCTGGCCTAGACGCAGGTAGCCAAGCCCGACCTTGCGGATCACGTCGAGGCCATGGCGTATGGCCGGCTCGTCCTCGAAGAACTCGGACGCGGAATCGACGGTAAGGTCCAGGACATCGGCGATCGACTTGCCTCGGATCTTGATCTCCAAGGTCTTGTCGTTGTAGCGGGCGCCCTTGCAGGTCGGACATGGAGCATACACGCTGGGGAGAAACAGGAGCTCGACGAACACGAAGCCTTCGCCCTCGCACTTGGGGCACCGGCCTTTCCGCACGTTGAACGAAAAGCGGCCGGCGTCGTACTTGCGCGCGCGGGCCTCCTTGGTCGCAGCGAACACCCTTCGAACCTGGTCGAACAGGCCGGTGTAGGTCGCCAGATTCGATCGCGGCGTGCGGCCGATCGGCTTCTGGTCGACCACCACGAGCCGGCTGATCCCGTCGAGTCCACTTTGTATTTCGCCGCCAAGCGTAGCCACAGGGTGCAGTTCCAAGCTGCTGCCCTCGTTTATCGGCAACTCGTGCCCCAGGTGCTCCGCGACCGCCTCGACTAGAGCAGATTCCGTTTAAGTGTGCGGTATCCGGCGTTTCTGAAGTATCGGGCGCATTCTCTGGGCGAGAAGCGGTCGAGGAGTGTACCGACAGCGGTCCACAAGGCTTCGAGGGAGCGGGCGGCG
>Ga0310811_10003416_pt1 | contig 19951 bp, 16 predicted proteins | sample YCmetagenome_FD_207642 | JGI IMG/M metagenome (GOLD analysis project Ga0310811, IMG submission 207642) | Soil microbial communities from experimental microcosm in Duke University, North Carolina, United States - YC | ecosystem: Engineered > Artificial ecosystem > Soil microcosm > Unclassified ...
GCTCTGCCCGGGACCCGCACCTGCCAGGATCCCGATATGACCCTTTGGATTCTCGCTCCGGTCGCGGCCTCCGCTTTCGCCCTGGCCGCGACCCCGGCCCTGGCCGCGACCCCGGCCCCGGACCTGGCCCCGACGGCCACCGATCTCGCGCTCGCCATGCAGCGCACCGCCGGCCCGACCTCCGCGGTGAGCCTGCGCTGCCAGCCGCCGCAGGGCACCCACCCGAACCCCTCCGGCGCCTGTCAGACGCTGTCCACGGTGAACGGCAACTTCGACCGTCTGCCGCACGAGCAGACCATGTGCACCCAGATCTGGGACCCGGTCGCGGTGACCGCCACGGGACAGTGGCAGGGAAGCCCGGTGCGGTTCACACATTCCTACGACAATCCGTGCCTGGCCGCCGCCGAGACCGGAGGCGTCTTCGACTTCTGAGCGACCGCGCCCGGAGCAGGACTCCATCCGGTAGACCACCGATTGTGAGCGGCCGTCCCCGGGACGGGGCTTCAGCCGGCAAGACCGCCGAATACCGGAAAGCGCCCCGGCCGTGAAAGGGCGATTCTGGAATACCGACGGATTCCCGGCTGCCGCAAGCGGCCGGGACCGGGCATACACCGGCGGGCCCGGGAAACAATCGACAAAGTGCGCGTCGCCCGGCCCAACGACGAACACTCTGTCCATTTCCAAGCGGGAGCCGGGCGCGCACGATTCGCCAATGAGCCAGATCTCCCTCCCGGACGGCCGGGTGGATCTGCCGGACTCCTCGCCGATCCGCGGCAGCCGGTTCGCCAACGCCGAACTCGCCCCGGTACCCGCCGGAAAACGCACGTGGACCACCTACAACTATTTCGCGCTCTGGATGGGAATGGCGCACAACATTCCCAGTTACGCCCTGGCGGCGTCGCTGATCGCGCTGGGCATGGACTGGTGGCAGGCTCTGGTCACCATCACCTTGGGCAACCTGATCGTGCTGGTGCCGATGCTGGCCAACAGCCACGCGGGTACCAAGTACGGCATCCCGTTCCCGGTGTTCGCGCGCGCCTTCTACGGCGTGCGCGGCGCCAATTTCGCGGCACTGTTGCGCGCCTTCATCGCCTGTGGCTGGTTCGGCATCCAGACCTGGGTCGGCGGTGAGGCGATCTTCATCCTGATCGGCAAGCTGGCCGGCCCGGCCTGGCGCGACGCCGCGCACGCCGCCGGGCAGCCGTGGACGCTGTGGCTGTCGTTCGCGGTGTTCTGGATCGGCCAGCTGCTGATCATCTGGCGCGGCATGGAGGCGGTCCGCCGGTTCGAGAACTGGAGCGCCCCGCTGGTTTCGCTGGGCTTCGTGATCCTGCTGGCATATGTGCTGGTCAAGGCGGGCGGTATCGGCCCGATCCTGGCCGCGCCGTCGAAGCTGGGCTGGGGACCGGACTTCTGGAAGGTCTTCGCGCCCGCGCTGATGGCGATGATCGCGTTCTGGTCCACGCTGTCGCTGAACATGCCGGACTTCACGCGCTTCGGCGGCAGCCAGCGCCAGCAGGTGCGCGGCCAGCTCCTCGGCCTGCCCACCACGATGACCTTCATCGCGATCGTGGCGATCCTGACCACCTCCGGCGGGAGCCTCCTCTACGGCGAGGCGATCTGGGACCCCGCGCAGCTGGCCGACCGGTTCTCGAGCCCGGTCCTGGTGGTGATCGCGCTCATCGCGTTGGTGCTCGCGACGGTGTCGGCGAACCTGGCCGCGAACGTGGTCAGCCCCTCCTACGACTTCTCCAACGCCTTCCCGAAGAAGATCACCTTCGCGCTGGGCGGGCTGATCACCGGCGTGGTCGGCGTCGCGATCCAGCCCTGGAAGCTCTACTCCGACCCGAACGTCTACATCTTCGCCTGGCTCGGCTTCTACGGCGGCGTGCTGGGCTCGGTCGCCGGGGTGTTGATCGCGGGCTACTGGGTCGTCGAGCGGACGAAGCTCGACCTGCCCGGGCTCTACACCGAAGGCGGCCGGTACTGGTTCCGGGCGGGCTGGAACTGGCGCGCCCTGGTGGCCACGGTCGCCGGCGCGGTCCTCGCGGTCGGCGGGGCCTACACCGCGCCGGGCTCCGACGGCCCGTTCCCCACCGGAGGGCTCATCCCGTTCCTGAAGCCCTTGTACGACTACAGCTGGGTCGCCGGACTCGTCGGCGGCTTCGTGGTCTATCTCGCGCTGGCCCTGCCCGGCCGCGCGACCCGAGCACACGCACCGAAGGAGGACAACCATGAGCAACCTGGTCAGGGCAGCCTTGGCGCAGCAGCGGTGGACGGGTGACAAGGAATCGATGACCGCCGCCGCGGTGGACCTCGTCGCCCGCGCGGCGTCCCAGGGCGCGCAGATCATCTGCCTGCAAGAACTGTTCTACGGCCCGTACTTCTGTCAGGTGCAGGACGCCGACTACTACTCCTACACCGAAAGCATTCCGGACGGGCCGACCACCCTGCTGCTCCAGGAGGTGGCGCGGCAGTACGGCATCGTCATCATCGCGCCGATGTACGAACAAGAACAGCAGGGCGTCTATTACAACACCGCCGCCGTCATCGACGCCGACGGCAGGTACCTCGGCAAGTACCGGAAGAATCACCTCCCGCAGGTGAAGGGATTCTGGGAGAAGTTCTACTTCCGGCCCGGCAACCTCGGGTACCCGGTGTTCGACACGGCGGTCGGCCGGATCGGCGTCTACATCTGCTACGACCGGCATTTCCCGGAAGGCTGGCGCGCCCTCGGCCTGGCCGGGGCGAAGATCGTGTTCAACCCGTCGGCGACCAGCCGCGGGCTGTCGCAGTACCTCTGGCGGCTCGAACAGCCGGCGGCCGCGGTGGCCAACGAGTACTACGTCGGCGCGATCAACCGGGTCGGCGTGGAACCGCTGGGGGACAACGATTTCTATGGCCAGACCTATTTCGTCGATCCCCGTGGCCAGCTGGTCGGCGACGCCGCCTCCGATACCGAGGAAGAACTCGTCGTGCGGGATCTGGACATGGACGCGCTCGGCGCGGTCCGTGACCTGTGGGCGTTCTACCGGGACCGCCGCCCCGACTCCTACGATTCGATCGTCGCTCCGTAGCGCGGGTTTTCCGCGCGGAACGGGAGGTTTTCCATGCGAACTCTGATAACCGGCGGAACGGTGCTGAGCGCCACCGGCGCGAGCGCCGCCGATGTGCTGGTGGAAGACGAAAAGGTCGCGGCGATCGTCTCACCCGGTTTCGTCGAAACCGCGGACACGGTACTCGACGCGTCCGGGAAATATGTGCTTCCCGGCGGAATCGACGCGCACACCCACCTGGAAATGCCCTTCGGCGGGACTCAGTCGGCCGACACCTTCGCCACCGGAACCGAAGCCGCCGCCTGGGGCGGCACCACGACGATCATCGACTTCGCCGTGCAGGCCAAGGGCACCACGCTCACCGCCACAATGGACCGATGGCACGAGAAGGCCGACGGAAACTGCGCCGTCGACTACGGCTTTCACCTGATCGTGTCGGACGTCAACGACACCACCTTGAAGGACATGGAAACCTGCGTGGACCGCGGAGTCTCCAGCTTCAAGATGTTCATGGCCTACCCGGGGGTGTTCTACTCGACCGACGGGGAGATCCTGCGCGCCATGCGGAAGGCGGCGGACACCGGCTCGACGATCATGATGCACGCCGAGAACGGCATCGCCATCGACGAACTGGTCGCGCAGGCGCTGGCCGAGGGCCGGACCGATCCCCTCCAGCACGGGTTGACCAGGCCCCCGGCCCTGGAAGGCGAGGCGACCTCGCGTGCGATCGCGCTGGCCCAGGTGACCGGCGCGCCGCTCTACATCGTGCACCTGTCGGCCGCCGAGGCGCTGACGGCGGTCGCCGCGGCTCGCGACGACGGCCGGAACGTGTTCGCCGAGACCTGTCCGCAGTATCTTTATCTGTCCATAGCGGACCTCGCACGGCCCGGGTTCGAGGGCGCCAAATACGTGGCATCGCCGCCGCTACGGGAAAAGCACCACCAGGCCGACCTGTGGCGGGGGTTGCGCACGAACGATCTGTCCGTGGTGTCCACCGACCACTGCCCGTTCTGTTTCAAGGAACAGAAGGAACTCGGGCGGGGTGACTTCTCCCGGATCCCGAACGGGATACCGGGCGTCGAGCACCGGATGGATCTGCTGCATCAGGGCGTTGTCGCCGGGGAGATCTCGCTCGCGAGGTGGGTGGAGGCGTGCTCGACGACCCCGGCCCGGATGTTCGGGCTGTACCCGCGAAAAGGCGTGCTGGCGCCCGGCGCGGACGCCGACATCGTGATCTACGACCCCACGGCCCGGCAGACCCTGTCGGCGCGGACCCATCACATGAACGTGGATTACTCGGCGTACGAAGGTTTCGAGATCATGGGAAAGGTCGAAACGGTGCTGTCCCGGGGGAAGGTCGTCGTTTCCCCGTCCGGGTTCGGCGGCACGAGCGGCCACGGGCGGTTCCTGGCCCGCGATCTCTGCCAGTACCTGAACTGAAGGCGGCAACGATGGATTTCGGTGTGGTGCTGCAGACCGATCCTCCCGCGCGGGAGGTGGTGCGCCTGATGCGGGAGGCCGAGAACCGCGGCTTCTCCTACGGCTGGACCTTCGATTCCACCGTGCTCTGGCAGGAACCGTTCGTCATCTTCTCGCAGATTCTGGCGAACACGTCGGCGATGATGGTCGGGCCGATGGTGACCAGCCCCGGCACCCGGGACTGGTCCGTGCTGGCCTCCCTGTTCGCGACCCTGAACGACATGTTCGGGAACCGGACCGTGTGCGGGATCGGGCGCGGCGACTCGGCGCACCGGGTGATCGGCAAGAAACCGTCCACATTGGCCACTTTGCGCGCGGCGATGCACGCCGTCAAGGAGCTGGCCGAAGGCCGCGAGGTGCTCCTCGGCGAGACCCCGGTGCGCATCCCGTGGGTGCGCGACGGCCGGCTGGAGATGTGGATGGCCGGATACGGGCCGAAGGCGCTGAAGACGGCCGGCGAACAGGCCGACGGATTCATCCTGCAGTGCGCCGATCCGGCGATCGCCCGGTGGACCATCGGCTCGGTGCGGGAGGCGGCGCGCGCGGCCGGCCGGGACCCGGCGGGCATCACCGTCTGCGTGGCCGCGCCGGCCTACGTCGGCGACGACCTGCCGCACCAGCGGGAGCAGTTGCGGTGGTTCGGCGGGATGGTCGGCAACCACGTGGCCGATCTCGTCGCCCGCTACGGTTCCGCGGGGCCGGTGCCGCACGAGTTGACCGACTACATCGCCGGACGCCACGGCTACGACTACACGCACCACGGCCGGGCGGGAAACCCGTCGACGGATTTCGTGCCGGACCAGATCGTCGACCGGTTCTGCCTGCTCGGGCCCGCGGGCGCGCATCTGGAACGCCTCGGTGAACTGGCCGCCCTGGGCGTCGACCAGTTCGCCGTGTACCTGATGCACGATCAGCGGGAGCAGACCTTGGCCGCCTACGGTACCCAGATCATCGGCAAGCTCGCCACCCCGTGATCCCGGCGGCTCGTGCTGGTACTTTCCCGTCCGCGGGGGGTTTCGTTCCACACCGGCCGATGTGGCCGCTGTCACGCGGATGAACCTTGTCGCGAATGGACCGTCTCTTTGATGGTCCGTACCACAGGAGGATGGGAGATCCACGAGATGAAGCGCAGCACGCTGGCAGTGGCCGCCGCATCGATGGCGGCGGCGGTCGGCCTGGGGGTGGGCGTGGGGACGGGCGCTTTCTCGTTCGAGGCCGCGCCGACGACCGCGACGAGCGCGCAGCTGGTCAGCGCACAGACTGACGAGTCCGCGGTGCCCGCACAGTTGCGGGTGCCCGCGGGCACCAAGCTGACCGCGTCGTTGCAGGGCGTCGGTGTGCAGATCTACCAGTGCACCGACAACGCCTGGACGCTGCTGGAGCCGGCCGCGACGCTGACCGACAACGACCGGGCCGTCGCGCTCCACTTCAAGGGCCCGATCTGGGTGTCCACAGTGGACGGCAGCGAGGTCGGCGCGGCCGCCGTGGCGACCGTGAACCAGCCCAACGCGATCCCCGAGCTGCTGCTGAAGGCGAACCAGAACCAGGGCACCGGCACCTTCGGCAAGGTGACCTACGTCCAGCGGCTGCAGACCCGAGGCGGTGTCGCACCGGCCGGATCCTGCACGAACGGTGCGCAGACCTCGGTCCGCTATTCCGCGCAGTACCGCTTCTACTCCGCGAGCTGACCGGATCGGACACTTGATCCGCCCCACGCGGTCGGATCGCCGGGTTCGTCCGGTCCGGGAACATCCGGACCGGACGACCGAAAACTCTTTCTGTCCGAACGGGATTCACCAGCACGCCGGTGCGGCCGCGTCCGAACGGCTTCCGCCCGACGGGTCAGGAGTCCGCCCGCTCAGCGGCCCGTTCCGTGGCCTTTTCCTCCCGCCACTGCTCGTCCGTGGCACCACGGCGCCAGTAGCCGGAAATCGACAGCAGGTCGCGGCGCATCCCGCGTTCATCGAGCAGGTACCGGCGCAGTTGCCGCACGAAACCCGCTTCGCCGTGCACGAACGCCTGCACCACGCCGTCCGGGAAGTCCAGTTCCCGCACCGCCTGCACGAGGTCCGCGCCGGCCGACCGGTGCAGCCACCGGATCCGCGCGTCCGCCTTGGTGGTCAGCGCCTGTTCCTCCGCCGCGTCGGCCACCTCGACGAAGGCGTGGACCGGAACATCCTCCGGCATGGCTTCCAACGACGCGGCGATGGCGGGCAGTGCGCTTTCGTCACCCACCAACAGGTGCCAGTCGGCCTCGGTGCCCGGGGCGTAAGCGCCACCCGGGCCGGAAAAGAGGATTTCGTCGCCTGGTTTCGCGGCGGCGGCCCACGGCCCGGCGAAGCCCTCGTCGCCGTGGTGCACGAAGTCGATGGTCAGTTCACGGGCGTGCCGGTCATAGGAGCGCACCGTGTAGCTGCGCATCCTCGGCCAGTGCTCCCTGGGCAGTTCGGCCCGGATCGTGCCCAGCTCGAAGGGCTCCGGATAGGCCACCCCCGCCACCGGAAAGATCACCTTGATGTACGCGTCGGTGAATCCGTTCGGCTCGAACGCGGCCAGCCCGTCGCCGCCGGCGACGATCCTGATCAGGTGTGCCGTCAACCGCTCGGTGCGCAGCACCCGCGCGCGGGTCACCGGCCTGGGCTTAGCCGCCATGTGTCGTTCCTCCGTCGTCCCGGGTCTCCATGTAGTAAGGCTACGCTAAGAAACCCTTCCCACGCTCGTGATCTTGGTGCCGGAACCGACCCGCCGACCACAGCGGCCGCGCGAGACCCAGGTGAGCCGGGGTCCCGCGCGGAACGAAAGCTAGCCGACGCCGGTCACCTGACCGTTCCCGCCGTCGAACACGACATCCGAGCAACCGTAGAAGGTCTCGGTGCTGTCCGACCGCGCCCACACCGAGTAGATGACGTGACGGCCGGACTTGCCCGCCGGCAGGTTTCCCGTCCAGTAGTAGTAACCGTCCACGCTGCCGGTCGGACCGGTCTCCGGCGGATGGTCGGCGACCAGGAACGGCTGGTCCTCCAACTCCGACCAGGTCAGCGGCTTCGTGGGATCCCAGCCGTTCTTGGTGACATAGAGATAAAACGAGCCGGGATGCGCGGCCCACTTGTTGTAGCGGAAGTTGAACGACGCGCCCGACGTCAGATGCGTCAGCGGCCAGTCACCCGGCAGGTTGAATCCGGTGTACGTCGAGTTTCCCCCGCTGCACAGTTGCCCGTCCGGGATGAAGCCCCGAGTGCGCCCCGCGCCGTCCGAACGCAGCACGGAGAACCAGTTGTAGAGCGAGTTGGTGCCGCTCTGGGCGACAGCCGCGGCGCAGGCGGAATTCTTCGGGATGATCTGGCCCGTCGAGGTGAGCCCGTCCTTCCAGCACAGGTATGTCCGGCTGCCCGGTTGCATGAACGCGCCGTGCGCCGAGGCCGGTGTCGCCGACACCAGACTCACCATCAGCGCGGTCAGCAGGGCGAGCGCACCGGAGGCCAGCAGTCTGCTTCGCTTGGTCACGGTGTTTCCTTCGGTTCGTGTGGCCGTGGATGACCACGAGCGGACGCTAACGCGAAGCGCCCTTTTCGGGCGAACAAGACAGGTTCCGCTCCAGGTGCGGCGTGAAAATTTCGCGCACCGAGACCGACATCGGTAGCCGACCCGAACCTCGAACAGCGGAGGCCGCCCCGGCGACTACCGCGGCGCCCGATCCCTGCGGGGCGCGGCATCGCGGACACCCGCCCGCCTCGGCGGTGAAAGTTGCATGGACGCGTTCGCACAGGAGGAAGCCTTACTATGGAGGTTCCGGAAAAACGCCCCTTTTCCGCCTACGTCAAGGTATTCTGTAACCCAATGCTCACGCCCTGTACTGCCGCTGGACACCGTTGTCTTGGAGGTGGACGTGACCACTGTCGAGGTGCCCGACGCCCGGCCCACGCTGGCCGATGTCGCGCGCGCCGCGGGGGTGTCGTCGGCAACGGCGTCCCGGGTGCTCAACGGGTTTCCGCGGGTGAAGCCCGAAACCCGTAAACAGGTGGAAACGGCCATGGCGTCGCTGGGCTACGTGCGACAACGGGCGGCCCGCGTCACGACGGCGCGCCGCACGCGGTCGATCGCCTTCGTGGTCTGCGAGGAAGGGTTGCGCCTGTTCGCCGACCCGTACTTCGCCCGGGTCGTCTTCGGCGCGAGCCGGGAGCTGTCCGCGGCCGGGATGCAGCTGGTGCTGCTCACCGTACCCTCCACAAAGGACTACCAGACGAGCGCGCTGCGCTATCTCGGCAGCGGGCACGTCGACGGCGCCCTGTTCGTCAGCATGCACGGGCGCCGACCGCTCGATCTGGACCACGTGGGCATCCCGGTCGTGCTCGGCGGCCGGCCCGTGCAGGGCGAAGGCGAAGCCCGGTTCTGCTGTGTCGACGCGGACAACCGCGGCGGCGCGGAACAGGCGGTGCGTCACCTGATCGACGCAGGCCGGTCGACCATCGCCACGGTCGCCGGGCCGCGGGACATGACGGCCGGCGCGGACCGGCTGCACGGCTACCGCACCGTGCTGGTCGAGGCCGGCCGGCCCGACCACGGCCTGGTGGTCTTCGGCGACTTCGGCCAGGCCTCGGGCGAGCACGCCACCGCGCGGTTGCTGGAACGAAGGCCCGAAGTGGACGCCATCTTCGCCGCCTCCGACCTGATGGCGGTCGGCGTACTGCGCGCGCTGCGCCGTGCCGGGCGCCGCGTGCCGGACGATGTCGCGGTGGTCGGTTTCGACGACCTGCCGCTGGGCCGCCACACCGATCCGCCGCTGACCACGGTGCGCCAGCCGATCGAGGAAATGGGCGCCCGGATGACCCGGGAACTGCTGGCCCTGATCGCCGGCAGCCCGGCCACTCCCCGCAGCGTCATCCTCGACACCGAACTGGTGATCCGCGAATCCGCGTGAGCCGGCCTCCCGCACGGACAAGCCGCTCCCACACCCCCGGCGTGTCCCCTCCTCCGGTCGCCGAGTCCTCCCGTCCGGTTGCCGAGTCCTCCCGTCCGGCGCCCGAGTTCGCCCGTCCGGTTGCCGGGATGCCGGTCCGGACCATCGAGCGCGCCGGTCGGGCCCGGCCGATCTCCGCCTTCCGCGGTGAAACCTACATCCGGCCCGATCCCCGGTGGGTTCCCGAAACACCAGGTCAAATAAGTCCACAGTAGACTCTTCCGATCCGCGCCAACCGGCTTCCTCGTGCCCGTTTCGCCGCCGACCTACATTTTCTCGCGCGAGACCCACGCCCCGGAGAGGTCGCGCGGTTTCGCTCGGCGCAGTTCGATCAGGGCGCTTTCACTCGAGGCAGGAGAGGCACCGATGCACCCCAGGCTCACCGGAAAAGCAAGACCCTTGGCGGCCGCGTTGCTCGCGGCGGCCACCATGACCGGCCTATTCGTGACCGCGATGTCCCAGGCCCAGGCCGCGAGCACCTGCTCCGTCCAGTACCAGGTGGCCAACGACTGGGGCACGGGCGCGACGGTCAACCTCACCGTGACCAACGGGGACACCGCGCTCACCGCGTGGACGCTGTCCTTCGCGTTCGCCGGCAACCAGCACGTGACGCAGGGCTGGAACGGGACCTACACGCAAAGCGGCCAGAACGTCACGGTGGCCAGCACCAGCTACAACGGCGCGGTGGCCGGCGGCGCCTCGTTCAGCACCGGATTCAACCTCGGCTACTCGGGCACCAACCAGGCGCCGACGGGTTTCTCGCTCAACGGCGCCGCCTGTGGCGGCGGTGGCACAACGCCACCCACCAGCCCCACGACACCGACAACGCCCACGACACCAACGACGCCCACCCAACCGCCGGCGGGCGGGCACGTGACCAACCCGTTCTCCGGCGCGACGCCCTATCTCAACCCGGACTACGTGCAGGAAGTCCAGACGCAGGCCAGCGCGGACGGCTCGTCGGCGGAAGCCTCCGTGGCCACCTACCAGACCGCGATCTGGCTGGACCGCATCTCGGCGATCGCGGGCGGCAGCGGCAAGCTCGGCCTGCAACAGCAGATGGACAACGCGCTGGCGAAGGCGGCGAACGGGCCGGTCACCATCGAGGTCGTCGTCTACGACCTGCCGGGCCGGGACTGCGCGGCGCTGGCGTCCAACGGTGAACTGCCGGCGACGGCGGCGGGACTGTCCAGCTACGAATCCCAGTTCATCGACCCGATCGCGACGATCCTCGGCGAAAGCCGGTACACCGCAAGCAACCTGCGGGTCGTCACGATCATCGAGCCGGACTCGCTGCCCAACGCGGTGACCAACCAGAGCGTGCAAGCGTGTTCGACCGCCACTCCGCTCTACGAGCAGGGCATCGAATACGCGCTGAACAAGCTGCACGCGATCCCGAACGTGTACACCTATCTGGACATCGCGCACTCGGCGTGGCTCGGATGGTCGAACAACATGACCGCGGCCGGGCAGGAGTACGCCAAGGTCGCCAGGGCGACGACGTCCGGTTTCGCGAGCGTCGACGGGTTCATCAGCAACACCGCCAACTACACGCCGACCACCGAGCCGTTCCTGCCCAACCCGACGCTGCAGGTCGGCGGCCAGCCGCTGGACTCGGCGACGTTCTACCAGTACAACCCCTATTTCGACGAGCATTCCTACGCCACGGCGATGTATTCCACGCTGGTCTCCAGCGGTTTCCCGAGCCGGGTCGGCTTCCTGATCGACACCTCCCGCAACGGGTGGGGTGGTCCGAACCGGCCGGGTCAGCTGAACAGCAGCCCGACCACCCCGAACGCGTACGTGGCCGCGAACAAGACCGACCAGCGGCCGTTCCGGGGTGACTGGTGCAACCAGAACAACGCGGGCATCGGCGCGCGGCCGCAGGCGGCGCCGTTCGGCTCGGGGGATCCGGTGATCGCGTTCGTGTGGATCAAGCCGCCCGGGGAATCCGACGGTGACTACCCGAGCGGAAGCCACACCCACGGCGACCCGCACTGCGATCCGGCGGGCACCAACACCGACGGCAGCGGCGGCACGTACGGCACGGGTTCGCTGCCGGGCTACGACGTCCCCGCCGGGCAGTGGTTCGCGGCCGAGTTCCAGCAGCTCGTGGCCAACGCCTACCCGGCCATCCACTAGTGCGGCGGCCGCCTGGTCCGGCCGGCGAGGGTCAGGCCGGGCGGCCCCACGCGGCCCGACCCGCGACCGCCGCGAGCAACGCGTCGACCGCGTCCAGGCGATGCGCGCTGACCACCGCGTCACAGTAGGGCCAGACCGCGGACATCCCGCCGGTCAAGGGCCGGTAGCCCGCTTTCGCGGTCCGCGGGTTGACCCACACGATCCGGTGCGCGAGCCGGGAGAGCCGGGCCATCTGCGCGGCCAGGACCGCCGCGCCGCCGGTCTCCCAGCCATCGGAGATGATCACGACGACGGCGCCCCGGGCCATCCCGCGGGCGCCGTGGGCGTCGATGAACTCGCGCAGTGACGCGCCGATCCGCGTTCCCCCGGACCAGTCCGGTGCCTCCTCCCCCGCCCGCCGCAGCGCGGTGACGGGATCGGCGTCGAGGGCGCGGGTCAGCCGGGTCAGCCGGGTCGCGAAGGTGAAGACCTCGGCGTGCGCTCCCCCGGCCGCGCAGACCAGGAGTTGCAGCATGGCGCGCGCGTGGACCTGCATGGATCCCGAAATGTCGCACAGCACGACGAGTTTGCGCGGCTTCTCACGCGGCATCCACCGGCGCAGCACCGCCGGTTCGCCGCCGGATCGCCGTGCCCGCCGCAACGTCTCGCGCAGATCGACCCGCCGTCCGGCGGCGGCGCCCCGTTTCCGCCGAGAGCGCCGCAGCGGCGTCACGAGCCGGAATTCCCGCATCAGCCCGATCAGCGCGGCGAGCTCGGACGCGGTGAGCTCGTCGAAGTCCCGTGCCGTCAGCCGTTCCGCGACGCTGGCGAGCTCTCCCACCTCGCGGCGGGAACTCCCGGACGGGGTGTCCGGGCTCGCGTCCGCGTCACCGGCCGCCTCGGTCGGCGCCGCCGCGGCGAAGGCCAGCTTCGGGGACTGCCCGAAAACGGCGGCGAAAGCCTCGTCGAGCGCGGAAATCTGGTCGGGCGCGGAGACCAGGGTGGCCAACGCGCACCAGTACAGCTCCTCGGGCCGGCTCGGGGAGACCACGGTGATCGCCCGGGCGAAGCGGGCGGACCGGTCGGCGCCGACGGCGAGACCACCGGCGCGCAACCGCTCGGTGAACCGGGCCGCGAACAGCGCGAGGTCAGTCACCGGCCACCTCGGCCAGCGAGCCCTCGGCGAGGGCGCGGTCCTCCTCGTACTTGAGGACCGCACTCATGGTGCGGCGCACGGCCGGCTCGTCGAGTTCCTCGATCCCGAGCACGTGCAGCGCGGACGCCCAGTTGATCGCCTCCGCGATTCCGGGTGGTTTGTACAACTCGAGCCCACGCAGCCGCTGCACCGACCGCGCCACCCGGCCGGCCAGCCAGTCCGCCACTCCCGGTACCCGCAGCCGGATGATCGCGGCCACCCGCTCGACGTCGGGGTGTGCGATCCAGTGGTACAGACATCGCCGTTTCAGCGCGTCGTGCAGTTCCCGGGTGCGGTTGGAGGTCAACACGGTCAGCGGTGCGAAACGGGCGCGCCGGGTGCCCAGTTCGGGGATGGTCACCGTGGCCTCGGCGAGCAGTTCGAGCAGGAAGGCTTCGAACTCGTCGTCGGCGCGGTCGACCTCGTCGATGAGCAGCACCGCCGGTCGCGGACCCGGATGCTCGATCGCGGCGAGCAACGGCCGGGCGAGCAGGTAGTCCTCGCTGAACAGATCGGCTTCGGACACGGTCGCGCCGCGCGCCTCGGCGAGCCGGATGCCGAGCAGCTGTCGGGGATAGTTCCATTCGTAGAGCGCGTCCGCCGAGGACAGGCCTTCGTAACACTGCAACCGGATCAGCACCGTGTCCAGCGCACGGGCCAGCGATTTCGCCGCCTCGGTCTTACCGACCCCGGGCTCGCCTTCCAGCAGAATCGGCTGCGCCATTCGTACCGCGAGGAAAAGCGCCGTGGCGAGCGCCTCGTCGGTCAGGTAGCCGACCGACGCCAGCCGCGCGCCCAGCTCCGCGCTGGTGGGCAGCTCCGCCCACGCTCCCGCGGTCACGTCACGGTCTCGTGGTGCGGGTGGCAGGCGGCGTGGTCGGATCCCGCCACTTCGGCCGGCGCGGGCTCGGGGACCGTCCGACGCCGAGCCGTGATCAGCTCGGCGAACACCGAAACCGCGATCTCCGCGGGTGTGCGCGCCCCGATGTCCAGTCCCGCCGGGGTGCGCACCCGCGCGCGCTCCTCGGCGGTCAATCCCAGTGCGGACAACACCGAAGCACCGCGCCGCCTGCTGGCGATCAGTCCGATGTAGCCGGTCCCGGCCGCGAGTGCCGCCCGGAGCAGAGGTTCCTCGTCGCGCCCGTGCGTGGCGATGATGACCGCTTCGGCGTCCTCGGGCACCGCCGCGGCGTCCCTGGGATTCCCGGCCCGCACGTCGTATCCGGTTCCCCGGCCGACGGACAGCAACGCCCTGGCCACCGGCGCGTCGCCGAAGACCAGGACCAGCGCGGGCGGCAGCTGCGCGTCGAGGAAGATCTCCAGCGCGCCACCCGAAAGGCAGGGATTCTCGACGGTGATCACGCCCTCCTCCGGTGCGTGCCCGGTCGGTTCCGGGGTGATCCGCAACAGCGCCGAGTGCCCGGCCCCGAGGAGCCGGACCCCCTGCGAACGCACGGTGGCCTCCGCGCAGTCGCCGCCGACGAATCCCTCCATCGTGCCGTCGGGCAACACCAGCGCGCAGTCGCCGGGCTTGGCGCTGGTGGGGCGCTGCGCGCGCACGACCGTGGCGAGCACGAACGGGTGCCGGCCGGCCCGGAGCGAGTCGGCGTGCGCGAGCAGTTCCACGCTGGGCATCACTAGATCGCCAGATCCGTCCGCAATGGACGTCCTTGCATGGCGCGCCAGACCGCGGCGGGAGTCAGTGGCATGTCCGCGTGCCGCACCCGGTACGGCTTCAGCGCGTCCACCACCGCGTTGACCACGGCCGCGGGTGAACCCACCGTGGCCGACTCGCCGATCCCCTTGGCGCCGATCGGATGATGCGGCGACGGCGTGCAGGTTTCGCCGAGCTCCCAGGACGGGCATTCCATCGCCGTGGGCAACAGGTAGTCCATGAAGGATCCACCGAGGTGATTTCCCTCCTCGTCGAAGGCCATCACCTGCATCAGCGCCATGCCGACGCCGTCCGCGAGACCGCCGTGCACCTGTCCCTCGACGATCGTCGGGTTGATCCGCACGCCACAGTCGTCGACCGCGACGAACTTGCGGACCTTGACCTGCCCGGTGTCGGCGTCGACGTCCACGACACAGACGTAGGCGCCGAACGGGTAAGTCAGATTGGGCGGGTTGTACACGCACGTCGCGTCGAGGTGGCCTTCGACGCCTTCGGGCAGTTCGAGGGTCGAATGCGCGGCCATTGCGATGTCCTGAATGGACTTTCCCGCTTCGGGGTCGCCGCGGACGAACCAGCGGCCCTTCTCCCATTCCAGGTCGTCCGGGTTCACCTCGAGCATGGCCGAGGCGACGATCTTCGCGCGTTCCCGCACCCGGCGCGCCACCACGGCGGCCGCCGCGCCGGAGACCGGGGTCGAGCGGGAGCCGTAGGTGCCCAGTCCGAACGGCGTCTGGTCGGTGTCGCCGTGCACGACGTCGATGTCGTCCGGCGCGATGCCCAGTTCCTCCGCCACGATCTGGGCGAACGTGGTCTCGTGCCCTTGGCCCTGCGTCTGGCACGACAACCGCAGCACGGCCTTGCCCGTGGGGTGCACGCGCAGTTCCGCGCCGTCGGCCATGCCCAGGCCCAGGATGTCCATGTGCTTGCGTGGTCCCGCGCCGACCGCCTCGGTGAAGAAGGAGACACCGATCCCCATGAGATCGCGGCTGAGCCCCGCGGAATTCAGGTCACGCCGGTGCGCCTGTTCGGCACGCAGATCGTCGTAGTGGGCCATCTCCGTCGCCAGCCCGAGCGTGCGCGGGTAGTCGCCGGAGTCGTATTCCCAGCCGGTCTTGCTCTGGTAGGGGAACTGGTCCGGGCGCAGCAGGTTGCGCAGGCGCAGTTCGGCGGGGTCCACGCCGAGGTCGTAGGCCAGCACGTCGACCAGCCGCTCGACGAGGTACACCGCCTCGGTGATCCGGAAGGAACACGCGTAGGCCACGCCGCCGGGCGCCTTGTTCGTATAGACCCCGACGACCGAGCAGTGGGCGGCCTCGATGTCGTAGGAACCGGTGAACACGCCGAAGAACCCGGCGGGGAACTTGGTCGGCTGGGCGGTCCCGTTGAACGCGCCGTGGTCGGCGAGCACCCGCACCCGGATGCCCAGGATCTTTCCGTCCTTTGTGGACGCTATCTCGCCGTGCATGTGGTAGTCGCGGGCGAAGGAGGTGCTCATCAGGTTTTCCGAGCGGTCCTCCACCCACTTGACCGGCTTCCCGGTGAGGATCGAGCCGACCACCGCGCACACGTACCCGGGGTAGATGCCGACCTTGTTGCCGAAACCTCCGCCGATGTCCGGGGAGACGACCCGGATCTTGTGCTCGGGCAACCCGGCGACCAGCGCGTAGATGGTGCGGTGGGCGTGCGGCGCCTGGCTCGTGGTCCACACGGTCAGCTTGCCGGTGACCGGATCCATGTCGGCGACCGCGCCGCAGGTCTCGATCGGCGCGGGATGCACCCGCGGGTAGAGCATGTCCTGCTCGGAAACCACGTCCGCGGCGGCGAACACCTCATCGGTGCGGGCGGACTCGCCGGCTTCCCAGTCGAAGATGTGGTTGTCGCGGCGGCCTTCCAGGTCGTCGCGGATCACCGGCGCGTCCGGGTCGAGCGCCTGGAGCGCGTCCACCACCGGCGGCAGCGGCTCGTAGTCGACGTCGATCAGTTCGAGCGCGTCCCGCGCCGAATACCGGTCCTCGGCGATGACGAAGGCGACCTCCTGCCCCTGGAAACGCACCTTGTCGGTGGCCAGCACGGCCTGGACGTCCTGCGACAGCGTGGGCATCCAGGCGAGGTTGAGCCCGGCGAGGGTTTCGCCGGTGATCACGGCCTTGACCTTCGGGTGGGCATCGGCCGAACTGGTGTCGATCGAGACGATCCGCGCGTGGGCGTACGGGCTGCGCAGCACCGCGCCGTGCAGCATTCCGGGCAGCGTGATGTCGTCGACGTAGGTGCCATGCCCGCGGATGAACCTGGTGTCCTCCTTACGCTGCAGGCGGCCGTAGCCCACCGGCGACGCGTGCTCTTCGGTGGTGGTCATGCCGGTACCTCACTCGTGCTCTCCACATCGGACTCCTTGCGTGTGACGCCCTGCTCGGCGGCCCAGCGGATCGAGCGCACGATGTTCTCGTATCCGGTGCACCGGCAGACCTGGCCGGAGATCGCCTCGCGAATGTCCTCTTCGGACGGATCGGGATCACGGTCGAGCAGCCAGCGCGCGGTCATCATCATGCCGGGCGTGCAGAACCCGCACTGGAGCCCGTGACAGGCCATGAACCCGCGCTGGACGGGGTCGAGACCGACCTCGTCCTCCAGTCCCTCGACGGTGCGGACGGCCCGCCCGTCGGCCATCACGGCGAGCACGGTGCACGACTTGACCGGCACCCCCTCGAGCCAGACCACGCAGGCTCCGCAGTTGGAGGTGTCGCACCCCCAGTGTGTTCCGGTGAGTCCCAGCTCGTCGCGCAGGAAGTGCACCAACAACAGGCGCGGTTCGATGTCGCGCTGGTAGGTCTGCCCGTTGACGGTAACGCTGATCTCCATGTCACGACTCCCTCTCGTGCGCCGAATGCTGCCCGTACCAGCGGGTCCTGGCCCGCATCAGTGCCCGGGTGACCAGCGTCGCGGCGAGGTGCCGCTTGTAGTCGACCGGACCGCGCTGGTCGGCGACCGGCGAGCAGTGCTCGGCGGCCACGGCTCCGGCCTGGTCGAACCGCGCATCGCCGGCCGGACCACCGACCAGGAACTCCTCGGCCTCGGGCGCGTGGAAGTTCGTCGCGCCGACCGAGGTCAGGCCGATGCCGGCCGCGGCGACCTGGTCGCCCTCCAGGAGCAGTTCGGCCCCGGCGGCCGCGGTGGCCCAGTCACCGGCCCGTCGCTCGACCTTCTCGTAGGCCGAGGCGGACGACCGGATCGGCACCCGCAGCTGCGTGAGGATCTCCTCATCGCCCAACACCGTCTGATAAGGACCGGCGAAGAACTCCCGCACGCCGACGACCCGTTGCCCGTCCGGTCCCCGGATCACCGCCTCGCCCCGCACCGCGGCGAAAACCGCCGACAGGTCCTCGGACGGGTCGGCCTGGCACAGGGAACCACCGATGGTGCCGCGGTTGCGCACCACCGGATCGGCGATCACGCGCTCGGCGTCGTGGAAGATCGGGAAGTGCTCGCCGGCCACCGCCGAGGCGAGCAACTGGGCATGCCGGACCAGCGCGCCGATGCACAACATGTGTTCCTCGACGCTGATCCGCGCCAGCTCCTCGAGGTCATTGATGTCGATCAACGCCTCGGGCTGGGCGAGCCGGAGTTTCATCATCGGGAGGAGACTGTGGCCGCCGGCCACGATCCGGCTCTCCGGTCCGTACTTGCCGAGCAGCCGCACGGCGTGCTCGACGCTCGTCGCCTTCTCGTACTGGAACTGCGCTGGAACCTGCATGACGGTAAGGTCCCGCCGGCCGGCTGACCAGGCAAGAGCCGGATAACCGATCCCTTATGAACGGCGCCAGGGTGCTGTCCGACACCTAGAATCACGGACATGACCCTGGGTCAGCTGAGCGCGTTCGTGCTGGTCGCCCGCCTCGGTTCGGTGACGGACGCGGCCCGCGCGCTCGGTGTCAGCGAACCCGCGGTGTCCCAGGCGCTCGCGGCCCTGCGCCACCATCACGGCGACAAGCTGATCGAACGGACCACCGCCGGGATGACCCTGACGCCGGGCGGCACCCGGCTGCTCCCGATCGCTTCGCAGATGGTCGCGCTCGGGGCGGACGCCGACGCCGCGGTGCGGGAAGCCACCGGGATGGCCGAACGGCTCAGCGTCGCGGTCTCCAGCACCATCGCCGAGTTCGTCGCGAACCCGCTGCTGGCCGCGTTCGCCGCCCGTTCCGGCCAGGCCGTCGACGCCTCCGCCGGGCTCGCCGAGGTCGCCGAGATGCCGGTCCTGCTGACCAACCGGCTGGCCGACGCCGCGCTCGGGCCCTGCCTCGACGGCGGCCTGGACAGCGTCCCGGTCTTCCGGTGCACGCTGGTCGCGGTGGGTTCCCCCCGCGACCGCCACCACGGCAGCCCGGCGCGGTGGCCGTGGCTGGTGGGTCCGGCGGGCACCGACCCCGACAGCGACGTAGCCCGGTTGCTCGGCCGACTCGGCGTGCCGGATTCGGAGCTCAGCGTGTTCCCGAACCAGACGGCGGCGTGGTCGGCGGCCGCGAACGGCAGCGGCGTGTCGATCGCGGTCGAGCATCTGGCCGCGCCGCAGCTGCGCCGGCACGAACTGGTGGTCGTGCCGACGCCGCTCACCCCGGCCAGAATCTGCTGGCACATCACGACCTTGCCGCGGGACCGGCGCTCGACCGGCGCGTCGGCGCTCCGGCATTTCCTCGGCACCGCCCCCGCGATGCTCCTCATGCGCTCGCCGGGCCGAGGGGTGCCGCCTTCCCGGTTCCGGCCCCCGGTCTACGTCACCATCTGGAGCTGACCCCGCCCCGCGTCAGGCCGCAAGCCTGCGCACGACGGCGTCGGCGAGCAGACGACCGCGCGCGGTGAGCACGGCGCGGTCGGCGACGAGGGTGAGCAGACCGTCTTCGACCGCCGTGTCGGCCTCGCGTCGGCCGTCCGCGTCGAGTGCGTCCAGTGGAAGCCCCTCGGCCAGCCGGAGTTCGAGCATGATCCGTTCCAGCCGGGAGTCGGCGGCGGTCAGCACCTCCCGCCCCGCCTCCGGCAAGCGGCCTTCGGCGAGCAACGCGGCGTAGCGGGCCGGGTGCTTCACGTTCCACCAGCGCACCCCGGCGACGTGACTGTGCGCGCCGGGCCCGGCGCCCCACCAGTCCCCGCCCCGCCAGTATCCGAGATTGTGGCGGCACCGGGACTGCGGCGAGGAAGCCCAGTTGGACACCTCGTACCACCCCAAACCCGCCTCCGACAGGGTTCTGTCGATCAGTTCGTAGTCGGCGGCGAGCACGTCCTCGTCGGGGGCGGGCAGTTCCCCCCGGCGCACCCGGCGGGCCAGCGCGGTCCCGTCCTCGACGATCAGCGAATACGCCGAGACATGATCGACCCCGGCGCCGAGCACGGCTTCCAGCGAAGCGCGCAGGTCCTCCTCGCGCTCGCCCGGCGTGCCATAGATGATGTCGAGGTTGACGTGGTCGAACCCGGCTGCC
>Ga0310811_10003417_pt1 | contig 19949 bp, 19 predicted proteins | sample YCmetagenome_FD_207642 | JGI IMG/M metagenome (GOLD analysis project Ga0310811, IMG submission 207642) | Soil microbial communities from experimental microcosm in Duke University, North Carolina, United States - YC | ecosystem: Engineered > Artificial ecosystem > Soil microcosm > Unclassified ...
CATCGGCGACATCTTCGGCAAGCTCGGCGGCGGCCGCACCAAGACGCGGCGCGTCACGGTCCTGGAGTCGCACGATCTCCTGGTCAACGAAGAATCCGACAAGCTGCTCGACAACGAGCAACTCGTGCAGGAAGCGATCCGCACCGTCGAGCAGAACGGCATCGTGTTCCTTGACGAGATCGACAAGATCGCCGGCCGCGAGGGTCGTTCGGGCGCCGACGTCTCACGCGAGGGCGTGCAGCGCGATCTCCTGCCGCTGATCGAAGGCACCACGGTCGCCACCAAGCACGGGCCGGTGAAGACCGACCACATCCTGTTCATCGCGTCGGGCGCCTTCCACATCTCCAAGCCGTCCGACTTGCTCCCCGAACTGCAAGGGCGCCTGCCGATCCGCGTCGAACTCAAAGCGCTCACGCGCGACGATTTCCGCCGCATCCTCACCGAGCCGGAAGCCTCGCTGATCAAACAGTACGTGGCGCTGATGGCGACCGAGGGCATGACGCTGGACTTCACCGAAGACTCGATCGACGCCATCGCCGATATCGCGGTGTCGGTGAACGCCAGCGTCGAGAACATCGGCGCGCGGCGCTTGCAGACGGTGATGGAGCGGGTGCTGGACGACGTGTCCTTTTCGGCTCCGGACCGCTCCGGCGAAACGGTGAAGATCGACGCCGCATTCGTACAGAAGCACATCGGCGACCTGGCCAAGAACGCCGACCTCAGCCGCTTTATCCTGTGACGGCGTAAGCCCCGCCGCCGGCTTCGGGAAGCGGGCGGGGCTCTGAGCGGCCGATCATTGCGCCTATCGTGAATCACAGCAAGTTACTGTTGATTATACGGTTTTCTCCTCGCCGTGGCGGCCCACGCGCTTTACGTGACAAATGGAGATTTACACGCAGCTGCAAAGCCGCAATAGATATTGGACTGAGGAGCAGGTCCCATGTCCGCGGATCACCGGGGCAATGCGGCGGCCGATGCCGGTGAGCTGGCCCCAGGCGACCATCTCCGGGCGGAAATCGAGCGGCTCGGCCTCGACCAGGTTGCGGTCAGCGCCGCTACCGGCGTGTCGCGTCAATCGATCAACAACATCGTCAACGGCCGGCAGCCGATCTCGCGCGCCATGGCGGCGAAGCTCGGCCGGCTGACCGGCCACACCTCGGATTACTGGCTGCGCGCAGCATTTCCCCGCGCCACGATCAACGGCGCGCGCAGCAAGGCGACGAAAGCCGCGGCCACGCCTGCGCGTCCGCTCGGCGTCGGCGTTCTGGTCAACCATCAGATCGTGCGCGCGGTGAAGGACGGCATTATCGGCATCGATCCGTTCGACGAAGCCAACGTGCAGATGGCCTCGATCGATCTCACGCTCGACGATTTCGTCATCACCGGCGACGGCGACAAGGTCGATGTCAGCGACCAGGGCTTCGTGCTCAAGGGCGGACGCGTGGTCAATGTCAGCACCAAGGAATGGGTCGAGCTTCCGCAGGACTACATTGGCCGCGTCGGCGCCATGGCGAGCCTCGCCAGCCTCGGCATCATCATCTCGCACGGCTTCCAGATCGACCCGGGATTCAAAGGCAATCTGCACTTCTGCATCTTCAATGCAGGTCTCAAGGATTTCGAGCTGCGCGGCGGCGCATCCATCATCAGCGTCGAGATCATGCCGCTCAGCGCCACGCCGGCTTATGACGAAAGCGCCGCGCGCCACCTGATCGAGGCGCGCGACCGCGACCGGATTGCATCCATCTTCCGCAACGATGTCTGCGACCGGATGATCCGCGACGCCATCCGGCGCCGGGTGCTGATCGAGTTCGGCAATGACGGCGCCAAGGCGCGTCTGTCCGACCTGAGTATCGAAATTCTGGACGCCTCGGCGGATGCGGCGCTCGCCGATACGGTGCAAAGCGCGCTGAACGGATTGCAGACGCTGCGCGCCAAGCCGGGCGCCGCGCGCGAGGACCGGGAGAAATATGCGAGCTTCTTCGGCGATATCGCCGAGCGGCTTTATCTCACCGGCGAGCAAGCGCGCTGGGCGTTCGCTTGCCTCGGCTTGCCGATCGGCACGGCGGACACGCTTGTCGCGACGCTGCGCGATGGCGCCGACGCGGTCATCCCGCTGCCACCCAAGTCGGCCCGGGTCAGCCTGCGTCATCTCGCGCGGCAATTGCGCGAGGATCCGCTGGATTTGATCCTGATGCTGGTCGGCGTGCGGTCATACCAAGCGCTGAGGGCCTGACTTACCGTCACTTTCAGACCCTTGTGATAAATTTGAGATAAAAAAAATTTGACAGCAACTTATGCGAGCGTATCCTAACGGTTGCGGGGGAAACATTGCGCAAAACACTTTGCTCAAGCCCGCGTGTCAGGAGGCGAACATGGGATATTCGGCAAGGAAGGCGACGTCCGGGCCAATCAGGCCCGTTCGAGGGGGGACACAGTTGCGGAACGATCCGCATGATGCGATCGAGTTGGAGGTGCTCGGACTTTGGCTCGGCCTCGCACGACTGCGCGAGATACTTCACGACGGCCGGGGCGTTGCGCGGCGGCGCAAACATCACTTCGGCAAAGGATTCGAGCCATAAGCCGGCTTGAAGATCACCGCCGCCGCGGCGCATGCGGCCTTCGCGGCGGCCATTTTCATTTCTTCGGCTTGTGATTGACCCCAGGCTCGGTGACCGACACCGGATCGGACGCCGGAAAGGTATCTTCCAGGCCCTCTTCAAGCTCCCGGTCGAGCTCCGTTTTGTCCTTCTTCTTGTCGGCCTTATCCGGCTTGTCCTGCTTGCCGCCGGATTTCGGGGACTCGGATGCTGGATGCCGCGACATCTGACCATGCTCCTCTGACTGACGCCGTATCTCTATCCGCGCGAGCGCCGCACCCGCACATAGAGCGCGCCCTCGCCACCATGAGTGAGGTGCGCATCCTCGAAGCCGACCACAAGGTCGCGGAATTCCGGCAGCGCCAGCCAATGCGGCACCTGCCGCTTGAGCACGCCGCGTTCGCCGTGCATGTCGCCGCGCCCGCCTTTGCCGGTGATCACCAGCACCAGCCGTGCGTCGCGCGCGTGCGCCGTGCGCAGGAAGCGCAGCAGCGCACTATGCGCCTCCGCTTGCGTCAATCCATGCAGATCGAGCCGCGCGTCGATCGCCTCTTTGCCCCGCGCGACCCGCTGCTTCATGCGCCGCCCGAGCGGAGACAATGGCGGCGGCGCGGGCCTTGCCGGCGCGGCAGGGACGGCCGAAACAGGCGGCGTCGATTTTGCCACGCGCACCGGAGCACGCGTCGGTGCGACGGGCTCCGCATCGCGCGCGTCCTCCGCGGCATCGGGCTGCGGCTCACGCAACGGCGCGATCGATTTGGTGATGGTCGTCCACAAGACGCGTTCTTCGTAGGAAAGAACGCGGCGCCGGTTGCCGTTACGTGGGCTCATGCGGTCAGTGACGCGTTTTGGCCGACACGGCTTCGCCGCCCGCAGCGCCACCGGCAATGACGTCCTTCGGCCGCGGCTGCGGCAACGGAATCTCCGGCGGCGGCGCGCCGTCGCCCTTCACCGACACATTGCGCGGCACCAGCATGACGAACTGGCCGTACTGCTTGATGCGCCCGGCGATACTGCCGATCCCATCGCCGTGGCCGAAATAGATGTCTGCCCGCGCCGCGCCGACAATCGCCGAGCCCGTGTCCTGCGCGATCATGAGGTGCTGGAATTTCGTCTCGGGCTTTTCGCTCTCGATCGGCAGCGCGGCGTCCACCCAGATCGGCGTGCCATAGACATGGATCGACTTGTCGACGGCGAGCGAGCGCCAGGGCGTCAGCGGCACGCCCTGCGCCCCGATGCATTCCTCGTGCGGGCGCAAAGGCGTCTCCGTGAAGAACACGAAGGAGCGGTTCTTGCGGCGCAGCTCCTTGCCTTCCTCCGGATTGGCTTCCATCCAGTCGCGAATCTTGTCCATCGACATCTCTTCTTTCGAGATGATGCCGCGGTCAATGAGCTCCCGGCCGACCGGCGTATATTTCATGCCGTTGCTGGCGATGTAGTTGAGACGCAGCAGCTCGCCGTCGTTGAGCTTTACGCGCGTCGAGCCTTGGATCTGCGCAAAGAAGGCCTCGATCGGGTCTTTCACCCAGCAGATTTCCAGGCCCTTGCCATTGAGCGCGCCGTCTTCGATCTTGCTGCGGTCGAACTGGGCGAAGACCTTGCTCCGCCCGGTGAGCTTCGCCGGGATCTTGTAGATCGGCACATTGTATTCGGCGGTCTTGACGCGCGAGCCGTCCACCTCGGTCTCGTAATAGCCGGTGAAGAAACCGTCGGTCTGTCCCGGCGGCGCGATGCGCACCGGCTTGAAATTCTCCTCGAAGAAAGCGCGCGCCTCATCGCGATCGAGTGCGCCGAGCTTGCTCGCACGCTCGCACACGGTGAACAGCGCGCCATAGACCGGCCGCGCGCGGCGCATGGCCTTGCTGCCGTTGAGGATCGCGCCGCAACTCTTCTGGAACGAGGCGTAGGCCAAGGCGTGGTCGTCGTCCTTCCAGCCGTTCAGCTCGGCGAAGGTGACCGGCGCGGCTTGCGCCTTGCGCAGCTTCAGCGGGACCTCATGCGGCGCGGCCTTGGCGCCGGTGGCGATCATCGCGCAAAGCGTCAGCGCCGCAAACCCTTTCGCCATTCGCGGTCTCCCGCGAACACTCAATGACGATTGGAGAGAGCGGCCCCCCGCCATGCGCTCATTGCCCCGCTTCGGTGGCGACCAGTTTCCAGTTGGGATCGCGCGACGAGAGGTCGCGGGCGAAAGTCCAGGAGTCGGTGACGTCGGTCACCTTGTCGGCGCTGCCGTCGATGACATTGCCGTTCTTGTCGCGCGTCGCGGTGATCAATTGCGAATTGAAGCGCACCGTCAGTTGCGCGGTACGGCCGCGCACTTCGGCGCCGGTGATCTCGGCATTGTCGACGGTGACGAAGCGGCTCTCGACCTTTTCGCCGCGCTTCTCGCGGCCGGTGATGGCGGCATCGAAGCCGTCATACACATCGCGCGAGAGAAGGTTCTTCAGCACGCGGCGGTCGCCGTCGGCGAAGGCGGTGACGATCATCTCGTAGGCCGCGCGCGCGCCGGTGACAAAGTGCTTGGCATCGAAGCTCGCGTCCGCGGCGGCGATGGCGTCGAGGCCGTTGGCGATCGGCGAGCCGGGCTCGGCGAAACCCTTCCAGCGGGCGCCGGGCTCGACGACTTCCGCAGTCTCGACCGGCTTGGGCGCCGCGGCGGCTTCCGGGGCGCGGTTCGGCAGCGCCACAACCTTTTCGGGCGCCGGCCGCACCTGCTCGCGCGCGGAATAGGGATCGTAGGGCGGCCGCTCGCGCCCGGTGCGCTGACCGAGCACGCTGCGCAATCGCAGGAAAATGAACACTGCGAGCGCCAGGAAAATGATGGTGTAGATGTCGAACACGTCTTGCATGCTTTCGGCTACCGCGGCAGTTCGGCCGGTCGAGATTGGCCCGGCGCCGCAGAACGGCGTGACGGCGGGCCCCACCCTACCTATCTATGCAGACGGCCGCACCGTTCCATAGGCGTTGCACCGACCGGCGCAATTGTGCCTCGCAAACAAAGATTAGACGATCGAGGCGGATACGCCAACATCACCCCCGACTGTCCTTTGGCGTTAAGTCCCGACAGGCCGATTTGGACCTCGGAATGGGCGCCTGAAAGAGAAGACACCGATGAATGTGGCAAAATGGGTGTTATTGTCTGTCCTGGCACTGCCGCTGGTGGAACTGGCGGTATTCGTGGCCGTCGCCGCCGCGATCGGGCTGGGCTGGGCGCTCCTCCTCATCGTCGGCACCTCGTTCGCCGGTCTGATGGTCCTGCGCCGTGCCGGCGGCAATCACATCGCCCGCGCCCGCGTCGCCATGACGCAAGGCAGTTTTTCCGCCTTGCAAGTCGACGGCACCGGCGGCCTCGTGCTTCTGGCCGGGTTTCTCCTGCTGATTCCGGGATTTATCACCGACGCGGTGGCGCTGCTGCTGTTTATTGCCCCGCTGCGGCGGGCGCTGGCGGCGGCGTTCGGCGTCCGCAAGCCGGCCACCGCGCCCGATGGCGTCGTCGATCTCGAGCCGGAGCAATGGCACCGCGTGCCGGATCCGGCCCTCGCCGACCGCCGTAACGATGATCGTGAGCCGTAGCTCACGCGTTCTTGTTCAGCCATCGGCCCTATGTTAGCCAACCGCCGCTCGCGGCGTGCCTGATCCCCTGAAGTCCTCGCCTCCCGGAGCGTTAAGGAGTTTTCATGTCGACGACCAATGGCGGCCCGTCAGCCGACACCGCGCCGCAGCTTTCCGTGGTGGCGCAGTACATCAAGGACTTCTCGTTCGAGAATCCCAACGCGCCGCAATCGCTTAGCGCCAGCCAGGAACAGCCGCAGATCGGCATCCAGATCAACGTCAACGCCAACCCGCTGTCGGACACCGACATCGAGGTGGCCTTGAAGCTCGATGGCCGCGCCGAGAGCGCCGGCGGCCTGTTGTTCAGCTTCGAACTGGAATTCGCCGGCGTCTTCCGTCTGCGCAACATTCCGCAGGAAGCGCTGAACATGATGGTGCTGATCGAGTGCCCGCGCATCCTCTTCCCGTTCGCGCGCGAGATCGTCGCCACCACGGTGCGCAATGGCGGCTTCCCGCCGCTGCTGCTCGATCCGGTCGATTTCGCCGCGCTCTATCGGCAGAAGATGGCGCAGATGCAGCCGGGCCAAGTGCCGGTCGCCTAAACCTTCACGTCCGGTAACTCGCCCACAGCGCCTTGTCGCCGAGCGTCGCGATGAACTCGCGATGCGCGGCGCGTTCGGCGTCGCTGATGCGTGGCGCGAGGGGCTCCGGACGCTGGCGCACGATGATGGCGCCATCGCTGTTCACAGCGCGCGGTGCATCGCTTTCGGCAAGGCCGAGCTGGGCCTGCCGGCCGCCGATCAATTCGAGATAGACCTCGGCGAGAATCTCGGCGTCGAGCAGCGCCCCGTGCTTGGTGCGGCGTGAATTGTCGATGCCGTAACGCGCGCAGAGAGCGTCGAGATTATAGGGCCCGGCCGAATGCTTGCGCCGCGCCAGCGCCAGCGTATCGACCAGCCGGTCGCGCGCGATCAGTGTGCGCTCGACACGCTTGAGCTCGGCGCAGAGAAACGTGTGGTCGAATCCGGCATTGTGGATCACCAGCGGCGTATCGTCGCCGATGAAGGCGAGGAAGTCGTCGACGATCTCGTGGAAGCGCTTATGCCCGTTCAGGAACTCGGCCGACAGCCCATGGATGGCGAAAGCCTCGGCCGGCATGTCACGGTCGGGATTGATGTAAGCGTGGAACGTCGCGCCGGTCGGAATGCGGTTGAGCAGTTCGACGCAGCCGACTTCGACCAGGCGATGGCCCTGGTTCGGATCGAGGCCGGTTGTTTCGGTATCGAGGACGATTTCGCGCATTCTTGCTGGCCGCTAGTGCTTCCGATTCGCCATTGTAGCGACCTGGCGCAGGATATCACGCACCTGCTCGCGTGCGGGGTCGAAGCCGCGTGACGTATCCACCACGAAATCGGCGCGGCGGCGCTTCTCCTCGTCCGGCATCTGCCGCGACAAGATGACGGCAAACTTCTGTTCGGTCATGCCGGGGCGCTCGAACACGCGCGCCCGCTGGATGTCCGGCGGCGCGGACACCACCACCACGGCGTCGCAGCGCTTGTCGCCGCCGGTCTCGTACAGCAACGGGATATCGAGGACGGCCACCGCGGCGCCGCTTCTTTCGGCCTCGGCCAGGAACTTGTCGCGCGCCGCCGCGACCAGCGGATGCACGATGGCTTCCAGCGTCTTGATCGCCTCGGCATCGCCGATCACGCGCTTGGCGAGCCGGTCGCGATGGACCGTTGTGCCACTGGTCGTGCCCGGAAACGCGGTTTCGATCAGCGGCGTCGCTTCGCCCTCATAGAGCCGATGCACCACGGCATCCGCGTCATGGACCGGGACGCCCTCCTCGGCAAAGAACTTCGCCGTGGTGGATTTTCCCATGCCGACCGAGCCGGTGAGGCCGAGGATGAACATTTGAGAGCCTCGTGTCCCGGGCGCGGCGCAGCGCGTAAGCGGCGCGCTGCAGACCCGGGACCCAGCTTGCTTTAATTAACCGGGATCCCGGGTCTGCGTCGCAACATTTCATGTTGCGCCGCGCCCGGGACACGCCTCACTCACTCACCCATCCACGAATCCATTCTCGCGCATGTAGGCGAGCAGCGGCAGCAACGGCAGGCCCAGGATCGTGAAATAGTCCCCCTCGACGCGCTCGAACAAATGGATGCCGATACCTTCGAGCTGATAACCGCCGACGCTTGCCAGCGCCGCTTCGCCCACCATGTCGAGATAGTCGTCGAGAAAGCGGTCGGAAAAATCGCGCATCGTCAACTGTGCGGTGTCGCCGTATTCGAACAGCACCTCGCCGTCGCGCACCAAGGCCAAGGCCGCGTGCAACTCGTGCGTCTGCCCGCGCAGCGCGCGCAATTGTTCGGCCGCCGAGGCGCGGTCCGCCGGCTTGGTGAAACGCCGCCCGCCTTGCTCCATGGTCTGATCGGCGCCGAGCACGACGTGGCCCGGCGATCCCGCGGCCACCGCTTGCGCCTTGGCGCGCGCCAGCACGCGGGCGACGGCCTGCGCGTCGCCGACATTGGCAGCCGCCTCGACCGCGCGTTCGTCGATCTGCGCCGGCCGAATGCCGAAGCGCAGGCCGGCTGCCGCCAGAATCTTGCCGCGGATGTCGCTTTTCGACGCGAGTACCAGCGGCTGAGAATCAAGCCAAAGCGGCATGGAAATCTTCTTTCTTCTTATCCCTCCCCTGAAAGGGGAGGGTCGGCTGCCCGCGCGCCAGCGAGGGCAGGCGGGGTGGGGTTATCTTGATGACAAGCGTACGACAACAGCCCCCACCCGGCGAGCTGCGCTCGCCACCCTCCCCCTGCGGGGGAGGGATTAAGATATCGGCTGCCGCCGCCGCTCGCTCAAGAGCCGCATCACCGCCGCGGCAGTCTCCTCGATCGAGCGCCGCGTGACGTCGATCGTCGGCCAGCTATGTTTGGCACACAGGCGGCGCGAATAGGAAATCTCCTCCGCGACCGCCGTCTTGTCGATGTACTGATCGTCGTCGCGATGCGCCTTCAGGCCGAGTAGCCGGTTCTCGCGGATCTGCACGATGCGCTCCGGGCTCGCGTAGAGCCCGACCACCAGTGGCCGCGTCAGCTTCTCCACCGCCGGCGCCAACGGCACGCCCGGCACCAAGGGCACGTTGCCGGTCTTCACCCCGCGATTGGCGAGGTAGATCGAGGTCGGCGTCTTCGACGTACGCGACACGCCGATCAACACCACGTCAGCCTCCTCGAGGCCGTCCACGTGTTGCCCATCATCATGCATCATGCTGTAGTTCAGCGCATCGATGCGCTGGAAGTACTCCGCATTGAGCACGTGCTGCGCGCCGGCGCGATGGATCGTCTCGGCACCGAGGTACGACTGGAATAGGCGCAGGATCGGACCCAGCACCGACATGCAGGGCAGGCCGAGCTCGCGGCAGGTGTCCTCCAGCGACTGGATCAGATCTTCTTCCAGCAGCGTATAGAGCACCAGGCCCGGAGATTCGGTAATCTCGGCTAGGCAGTGGTCGAGCTGCTTCTTGGAGCGCACCATCGGGTAGAGATGCTCGACCGGTGCAACATTGGCGTATTGCGCCGCTGCTGCGCGCGCGACCGTGATCAGCGTCTCGCCGGTGGCGTCAGAGACCAGATGGAGATGAAAGTAGCCGGTGTCAGGCATCTGGATAGCGGCCGGATGAAATGTGGATACCTGGGGAGGAGGCCATGGTTGGAACCCTTAAGCAAGCCAAGCGTTCGGAGCTATCCAGTTTTCGTCCACATGGCTGCCTTCGGGATGCGTTCTGAGGACCATTTCCGAGTCCGCGCCGCGATGTGGATGAGGGGCTGGGGAGTGACGGGGAAAACAGCGCGAATCCCCGATAAAAGGCCATGTATCTCTGTGGACGGCGGAAGGCTGGATAGCGTGCGATTCTGAAAATCGAAACCCTCGCCGGTGGACAGACTGTTGACCGGAGGGCATGAGTCAAATCAACGGTCTAATAACCACTACAACTAAGATTATAAGAGTCTTTATGACGGAAGCCGGATCCGCCGTGCCTGTGGGGAAGAAGCTAGTCAGCGTGCTCGCGGGCGAACGGCAGGCAGTGCCTCCGGTCTGGCTCATGCGGCAGGCGGGACGCTATCTGCCGGAATATCGGGCGGTGCGCGAGAAGGCCGGAGGCTTCCTCGATCTTTGCTTCAATCCCGAGCTCGCTGCCGAGGTCACCCTTCAGCCGGTGCGGCGCTTCGGCTTCGACGCGGCGATTTTGTTCTCCGACATTCTGGTCGTGCCGTTCGCGCTCGGACGCAAGGTGGAGTTTCTTGTCGGCGAAGGACCGAAGCTCGAGCCTTTGACCGATGCCGCGGGACTGGCGAGCCTGAGCAAGACCATCGATCAAACAATCGCGGCTCCGGTCTATGAGACCGTGCGGCGCGTAAAAGCCGCGCTCGATGAGCAGACGACGTTGATCGGTTTCTGTGGCGCGCCGTGGACGGTCGCGACCTACATGATCGCCGGCGAAGGGACGCCCGATCAGGCACCGGCGCGCATGTTCGCCTATGGCGATCCCGACAGCTTCCAGAAGCTGATCGATACGCTCACGCAGGCGTCGATCGAGTATCTTGTCGGCCAGCTCAAGGCCGGCGCCGATTGCGTGCAGATCTTTGATACCTGGGCCGGGGTGTTGCCGCAGGCCGAGTTCGAGCGCTGGTCAACGCTGCCGACGAACAAGATCGTCGCCGGCGTGCGTGCGCAGGTGCCTGGCGCTAAGATCATCGGCTTTCCGCGTGGCGCCGGCGCCAAGCTCTGGCGCTATGTGCAGGATACCGGCGTCGATGCCGTCGGGCTCGACTGGACGCAAGGCCTCGTCTACGCACGTGATCACATCCAGACGCTCAAGCCGGTGCAGGGCAATGTCGATCCGCTCGCGCTCTTGGCCGGCGGCGCCGCGCTCGACCGCCAGGTCGACGAGGTGATCGAGGCGCTGGGCGGCGGTCCGTTCATCTTCAACCTCGGCCACGGCATCCTGCCGCAGACCCCGATCGCCCATGTCGAGCGGATGCTCAAACGGGTGCGGGGGTAGGCGCTATTTCTTTGAGGATGGTCGCTGTTCGGCGACTTGCGGCGCTGCGGCCGGCGTCGCCACCGAGATAGCGAACAATTGCCATTGGCCATCAACATTTTCGAATGCAAGATCGAAATTGATCTGCAGGGGTCGGGTCGGAAAAAATCCGATCAGGCGCAACATGCCGTTCGGGTCGAGATAAGGTTGCGCGGCAAGTTGCGGCGCCTGCAAAGCCACAGCGTGCAAGTCGATGTGGCGCTGACGAAGATTGGTAAAGATCTGAGCCAGATCAGCGGCGCTGTTTTTCGCGCGCAATGCCGGCGCCGACAGGTCGTGCAGCACCGTGTAATTGCCGGAACGGTTGGCATCGTTGAGGGTCAGTAGAGTCGAGCGAATGAGATAGAGTGCCTGCGGCAGCGCTACGGGTAGCGCGGGTCCAGGCTTGGCGGAGGGTTTCTGTTGTGCTTTCTCCGGAGTCTGCTGGGCCACAGCCGATTGCCAGCGCTGGTCGAATGACTGCGGCTCCTGCGCGCGAAGCGGCGTAGTCGCGAGGATGGCAACGATCACGATGATGCCTGCCAGTCGTTGTCTTCCCCCGCGCGTGGCCATCGGTATCATTCCTCAGTTCAACGTGACTGACACGCCCATGCTGGCCCCGTAATCGTTGATCTGCGGTGCGCCTGTGAACGCGGCATTCACGCGCCAGCGTTCGCTCAAGGCATAACCGAGACCGGCTGCGATGCCGGATTCACCCTTGAAATATCCGAGCGCCGCGGCTGCCGAGATTTTTCCCGGCCGCGTGTCGAAGTTCAGGCGCGCCGAAGCTAGAGCGAGGGCCGTGCCGGCGCGCGCTTCACGCTGATTGTCGGTGATCTGCGTCTGCAGCGAAGCGAGCTGCGAGTTGATGGCCGCGATGTCTCCCGTGGAGGCAAGTCCGAGGCTCGAGAATGTCGTCGTGGCAAGATTGCCGGCATTGTCCGATGTGACGAGCTGTGTCGGACCGCTCTGTGCCGCCTTGCTCGCGGACGACGTGATACCGGGCATGGTGTAGGTGTTGCCGGTTGTGCCGAAGACTTGCTGGTTCGCGCGCGTTACCGTGGCGCCGGCGCCGATGGCGGTGGAGTTGCCGAATCCAGCCGACGCGCTGGCGCCGACGGCGACCGAAGAGTTGCCGGTTGCGGTTGCCGATTCGCCGAAGGCCGAACTGTTATCGCCGCTTGCGGTGGCGAGCAGGCCGAATGCCGCGCTTTGTTGGCCGCTCGCTTTGCTGTTGCCACCATAGGCCGCGCTGGCGAACCCGCTCGCCGTGCTGAAAGCGCCGTAGGCCGCGCTGTTACCACCGCTGGCGACGCTGTTGGCGCCGTAGGCGGCGCTGACAGATCCGGTGGCAGTGCTGCCGGTGCCGTAAGCTGCGGCGTCATCGCCGCTGGCGGTGCTGCCGACGCCGATAGCCGTCGCGGCAACGCCCGTTGCCGAACTCCCATAGCCGACGGCGATAGCTTCGAGGCCGGTTGCCGTTACATTGTTGCCAATCGCGACAGTACTTTCAGCATTCACGGTGTTACCGTTGCCGAATACGGCTGAGCCGGCGGCGCTCGCCGTGCTGGCAATCGTATTGTTTGAACCGACGACGTTGATGTTGTCGCCCCAGCCCGCGGTGCCAGCGCCGAAGTTCGTGGCAGCGTTGACGTTGTTGTTGTCGCCGTAAACGAATGTACCGTTGCCGTTCACCGTGCTCGGATCGCCGATGGAGAAGCTGCCGTCACCTGTCAGGCGCTGGTTGGTGCCGATGGCGCCGCTTCCCGTGCCGGTGACGAAGTTGGTGGATCCGATCCCCACATTGTTGGCACCGGAGATGATGCCGCCCGTACCGAGGACGGCGGTGTTGTCGCCGGTCGCTTGAACACCCGTGCCGACGACCGAACTGTTAGTGCCCGTGGCCGACGAGTTGTGGCCGACGACGACACTGCCGTAGCCGGATGCGTTCGCGTCGTTGCCGACTGCGGTGCTGTAGTACGCGCCGGCATCGCTGCCCGAGCCGAGCGCGGTGCTGCCGGTGCCGGCGCCTGAGCCGCCCACCGCCACTGAGTTTTCTCCTGTCGCCGAGCCGCCGACAGCCACCGCGCTGCCGCCGGTTGCCTGGCTGCCCGTGCCGATAGCCGTGCTGTAGTCGCCGGTTGCTGAACTTCCCTGGCCGAAGGCTGAACTGTTGACGCCGGACGCCTTGCTATCGGCACCGACGGCGGACGTGTCGGTATTACTGGCTGCGCTGTTCGCGCCGTAAGCGATGCTGTGGAAGCCGTTCGCCGACGCAGAGTCGCCGCAGGCCGTCCCGGCGCCGGCGCCGTTGACGGCGGTTGCGCCGTTCCCCGTTCCGCTCACCGCGTCCTGGCAAACAGTTGCGGCCGCTGCTGGATCGGCCCCGACCGCGATGATCGTCGCCAGGATCAAAGCGCAAAAACCACGCTCGTGGAGCGCCCGCATAATCGTCCTCCCCCCGGCCGACAGCGCCAGCCGGAAGGGGGCGCGTCAGCGCGATCCGCATGCTCGATGTTCTATAGCTGGCAACCGAAGCAACGCGGTTTAGGTTTATCTGCGCGGTGGTATTTGTCATTGACCACCGGTCTCAAAAAATTGCCTACTTGGCTCGTGAAGGCTCACCGGCGCCACGCCCGGCCGAGCAGACCGCAATTCGAATGACTGCCATCATCCCAAGCGTGCATTTCGACACCAGTGCGCTTTCCCCCGATCAGCGCTTCCTGGTCTGGCGTTCAGCCCTGCACGCGCATCAGGTTTGGCTGCCGCCCGGCACGGATTCCACAACGTTCACCGCGCTGGTCGATGGCTGGACATTGGGCGACATCGTCCTGGCGCACTCCCGGCTGCCGGCCATCTGTCTGGCCCGCACCCGGGAAATGGCACTCAAGGACGGAGAGGACTGGATCTCTCTGGCGTTTCAATTGAACGGGACCACGGTGTTCACGCTCGATCAGGGCGAGGTGGTCCGTACGGTCGGACCAGGCGAAATCATCGTGTTCGACATGACGCGCGATTTCAAATCCGAAACGTCGGTTCACGATGTGATCACCTGCGCAGTGTCACGGCGTGCGATATCGCAAGCTATCGTCGAGATACCGGACCATCACGGCATGCTGATCGACGGCGGCTGGGGCCGGCTGCTTGCCGACTATCTTTTGTCGCTGGTGCGGCAATTGCCCGGAATGGAAGCAAAGGACGCGCCGGGACTCAGCAAGACGTTTGTCCATCTGCTGGCGGCGTGTCTGAAGGCGGGACGGCCGCCGGTCCCATCGGTCAGCGGACGCGCGGCCAATGTCCGTCACCTCGCCGAGACCTTCATCGAAGCCAATCTGGCGTCGCCCGGTCTCGCCCCCGCTAAGATCTGCCAAGCAGTTGGAATCTCAAAAGCGCATCTTTATCGCCTGTTTACGAGTTCCGGTGGCGTTTCGTCATACATTCGCAAGCGCCGCCTTGAAACCATCCATGTCCTGCTGAACGATCCGCGGGAAGGACGCGGGATCGGCGAAATGGCGTACCAGTATGGCTTCACCAGTGTTGCGCATTTCAGCCGCGTATTCCGAAAGAACTTCGGCTTCAGTCCGCGCGATGTCCGGCTCGGGCTCCCCGTCATCGTCGAGGCGGATATCGACGGTGAGGAGACAGCCATATTTCGCCGTTGGATTCAGCGGTTGAGTTGATCTTGACTCGCGGGCTAGGGTGCCCGCCCGCCGCAGACCCATTAACGGCCGCCTATGTACCTCTGGCTCAAAGCGCTGCATGTAATCGCCGTCATCTCCTGGATGGCGGGAATGCTCTATCTGCCGCGACTGTTCGTCTATCACGCTGGCGCCAAGCCCGGCTCCGAGCAGGCCGAGACCTTCAAGGTGATGGAGGGGCGGCTGCTGAAATTCATCATGACGCCAGCCATGATCGTCACCTGGCTGGCCGGCATCGCGCTGGTGGTTCTGGGGCAGTGGATGGGCGCCGGCTGGTTCCACGCCAAGCTGGCGCTGGTGCTGGTGATGACCGTGATGCACGGCCTGTTCAGCCACTGGACGACGGAATTCGCCTACGACCGCAACACGCACACCCAAAAATTCTTCCGCATCGTCAACGAGATACCGACTCTTCTCTTGATTGTGATCGTCATTTTGGTGGTGGTGAAGCCGTTTTAGCCCTCGCCGTTCGTTCTCGGAAAAGCACAACCGGCGCGATGTAGAAGTCTGCTGACCTGGAATCTCACTTGCGTACGAACGAGTTGCCTGTGAGTCCGCGCCATCAAAATTACACAGGCCGTTGCGGTGCCTCTTGCGCAAAATCGCGGCTCAACTTATCTTCATCAAATCCCACCGAACGCAGGCGGATGCAGTCGCGTTCCGGCACCGACCCCCGTTCGGACCGGTTGCAGCATCGGGCCCCGGGACTTCCCTAAGCGCGCCCCCAGTCAATCCAGACCTGCGAACTCACTGTCTTTAGCCGGCGTCAGCCTTCCCTCTTTTTCCCCGACGCCGTCGCTCTCTACTCCACAGGACCTAACCCCCTATGCGGGAAATGAAGCTCCAGGACCTCAAGTCCAAGACTCCAGCCGAACTCCTTGCCTTCGCCGAAGAGCACCAGGTCGAGAATGCCAGCACCTTGCGCAAGCAGGAGCTGATGTTCGCAATCCTCAAGCAGCTCGCGCAGCAGGAGATCGACATCATCGGCGAAGGCGTCGTCGAAGTTCTCTCCGACGGCTTCGGCTTCCTCCGTTCGCCTGAATCGAACTACCTCTCCGGCCCGGACGATATTTACGTCTCGCCGTCGCAGATCCGCCGTTTCGGCCTGCGCACCGGCGACACCGTCGAGGGTCACATCCGTTCGCCCAAGGAAGGCGAGCGTTACTTCGCCCTGCTCAAGGTCAACACGATCAACTTCGAAGACCCGGAGAAGGCGCGCCACAAGATCAACTTCGATAACCTGACGCCGCTCTATCCCGACGAGCGGTTGCGCATGGAGCACGAGGATCCGACCAAGAAGGACCTCTCCGCCCGCGTGATCGATATCGTCGCCCCGATCGGCAAGGGCCAGCGCGCGCTGATCGTGTCGCCGCCGCGCACCGGTAAAACAGTGCTGCTGCAGAATATCGCACACGCGATTACCGCCAATCACCCCGAGTGCTACCTGATCGTGCTGCTGATCGACGAGCGGCCGGAGGAAGTCACCGACATGCAGCGCTCGGTGAAGGGCGAGGTCATCTCCTCGACCTTCGACGAGCCGGCCTCGCGCCACGTGCAGGTCGCCGAAATGGTGATCGAAAAGGCCAAGCGCCTGGTCGAGCACCAGCGCGACGTGGTGATCCTGCTCGACTCGATCACCCGCCTCGGTCGCGCCTACAACACCGTGGTGCCGTCATCCGGCAAGGTGCTCACCGGCGGCGTCGACGCCAACGCGTTGCAGCGGCCGAAGCGCTTCTTCGGCGCCGCGCGCAACATCGAGGAAGGCGGCTCGCTCACCATCATCGCCACGGCGCTGATCGATACCGGCAGCCGCATGGACGAAGTCATCTTCGAAGAGTTCAAGGGCACGGGTAACTCCGAGCTCATCCTCGACCGCAAGGTGGCCGACAAGCGCACCTTCCCGGCGATCGACATCACCCGCTCCGGCACCCGCAAGGAAGAGCTGCTCACCGAGCCGGCCGTGCTCAAGAAGATGTACGTCCTGCGCCGCATCCTCAATCCGATGGGCACCATGGACGCGATCGACTTCCTGCTCGACAAGCTGCGCAACACCAAGAGCAACTCGGACTTCTTCGACTCGATGAACACCTAAACTCTGCGACTTCAAGCAGAGCGTACCGACTGTGGCCGGGCGAAAGCCCGGCCATTTTGTTTGCCCCCTCGCAATGAGATGTTCGCCTAAACTTTGTGCGCATTTGTCCTTAATTCATGCGGCCTTTCGCACCCGCGAGAAAGGATTTGGCAACCATATTCTGGCGAATTGGAACCCGCACTTTTTACGCGAGCCAGCAATGTCCCAGCCCAGCCGCCCTCGATTGCCGCGACCGGCGCTGTGGATCGCCGTCCCAGTCTTCGCGCTCACCGTCATCTGCGTCGCGATGCTCAGCGTCTGGACGTCGCCGTGGCCGGCGCTCATCGCCGGAGCGCTGGGCGCCTTCGCCATCGGCTGCGTCGCCGAGCACCGGCTCGCCCGTGTCATTGATTCCATTGCCGCGATTGCCGGCGGTGACCGCTACACCAGCCTGCCCGAATTGATCGGCGACGGCGCCCTGCGCGCCTTCGCCCCGACCGCGGAAAGCATCCGCGGCGCCCTGCTCGAGGCCGACACCCTCGCGGTCGATCAGCGCCGGCGCGAGACCGAAGCGCGCCTGCATCATGCCGGCCGGCTGTTCTTCACCGGCAATTTCCGCCGCGCCGTCGACGAGGTGGTGAACGCCTTCACCAGCGCCGGCGAGCGCATCCGCGGCACCGCCGAGGATCTCGCGCAGACCAACCGACTGATGGCGAAGCAGGTCACCGAATCCGCCGATGCCGCGGCCAAGGCCGCCGAGGACGTCGCCGGCGTCGCCGCCGCGGCGCGCGACGTGCAGACGCTGGCGATCAATTCCGGCCGCCACGTGGAAGAAGCCCGCGCCGCCAACAAGCGTACGGTGACCGAGCTCGCCCGCGCCGACGAGACCATGCGCAATCTCGGCCTCGCCGCCGGCCGCATCGAGCAGGTGATCAAGCTCATCCAGGCGATCGCCAAGCAGACCTCGCTGCTGGCGCTCAACGCCACCATCGAGGCCGCCCGCGCCGGCGAATCCGGGCGCGGCTTCGCCGTGGTCGCCGCCGAGGTGAAGGACCTGTCGCACCGCACCGAGATCGCCACCAAGGAAATCAGCGCGCAGATCCACGACATCCAGCACGCGGTGAGCGAGACGGCCGAGGCCATCGTCGCGGTGGACCGCAGCGTCGCCGCCATGGGCCAGGTGAACGAGACCGTCACCGAGCTCATGGAGCAGCAGATCGCGCAGCTCGACCTCATCGGCACCGAGGCGATGAAAGTCGCGTCCACCGTCAGCGAGGCGCTGCCCGGCATCAAGAGCGTCGTCACCGACGTGACGCTCGCCGGCGACGCCGTGCTCTCGACCGCCGACGATCTCATCACCCGCGCGCAGTCACTGACGGCGCAGGTGACCCGCTATTTCTCAGACCTCGACCACGGCTCCATCAAGGTCGGCATCCTGCATTCGCTGTCGGGCACGCTCACCACCAGCGAGCGGCCGTTGCAGCAGATCATCGTCATGATGATCGAGAAGCTGAACCGCGCCGGCGGCCTGCTCGGCCGTCCGGTCGAAGCGGCGATCATGGACCCGCGCTCCGACAACGAGGCCTATGCCGAGCAGGCCGAGAGTCTGCTGCGCGACCACAAGGTGGCGGCGATCTTCGGCTGCTGGACCTCGGCCTCGCGCAAGCGCGTGCTGCCGGTGCTGTCGAAATACGACGGGCTCCTGTTCTATCCGAGCCAATATGAAGGCGAGGAGCAATCGCCGCATGTCGTCTACACCGGCGCCACCCCGGCGCAGCAGGCGATCCCCGCGGTCGACCATCTCATCGGCCTCGGCCGCCGCCGCTTCTTCCTGTTCGGCACCGATTACGTCTATCCGCGCACGACCAATGCCATCATCCGCGGTTATCTGCGCTCGCGCGGCATCGGCGACGACGCGGTGGACGAGCTCTATGTGCCGTTCGGCGAGAAAGTGTTCGCCGATACCGTGCATCGCATCCGCAAGTTTGCTGGGCGCGATGGGGCGATCGTCGCCACGCTTTCGGGCGATTCCAACGTTCATTTTTTCCGCGAGCGCGCAAAGCAGGGCCTCGATGCCGACATCCTGCCGGTGATGAGCCTTTCTTTAGGCGAGGCCGAATTGCCGGCGCTGGCCGAGCGCAAGCTGATCGGCCACATGGTGGCGTGGAATTATCTGCACCGGCTCGATACGCCGGAGAACCGCACCTTCATCGCGCAATGGCGTGATTTCGTCGGCGATCCCGACGCGACGACCAACGATCCGATGGAAGCCTGCTGGATCGGCTTTCAGCTCTGGGCGCAGGCCGTGGCCGCCGCCGGCACGACCGATGTGAAAGCCGTGCGTCGCGCGCTGGCCGGGCGTTCGATCCGGGCGCCGTCGGGATTCGATGTGCGTTTCGATACCGAGACGCAGCATCTCCACAAGCCGGCGATCGTCGGCCGCTTCGACGAGCACAATGTCATCGAGCCGGTCTGGATCAGCGACGGCCTGCTCGCGCCCGAGCCCTGGAGCCCCTGGCTGGCAAAGAACGCCGAACAGCCCGTGTCTGTGTCGCCGCTGCGAAAGGCGAGTTAGATTTAGCTGTCGTCCCGGCCAAGCGATGCGAAGCATCGCGCGAGCCGGGACCCATACTCCGCAGTCTACCGAGAGCGCACGGAGTATAGGTCCCCGCTTTCGCGGGGACGACAAGAAGCAGCGGTGATGCTTATCTGTTACGAACGCCGAAGTAATCTTCAGCCAAACGCCGGATCGGGCACGCAGACGGCGTCCTTGTCGTTACCGAGCGCCTTCTTGCAGTCCTCGACGTTGGAATAGCCGCAATTCACGTCGGCGCCGGCTTTGTCGTGGAAACCGCACCACTGCGGGGCATTGTCGGGTGGGGACGATGCGGCATCGTCCGCAAAGGCCATCGTCGTCAGCCCGAGCGCCAGCACACCGCCGGCAAGCACTA
>Ga0310811_10003418_pt1 | contig 19938 bp, 20 predicted proteins | sample YCmetagenome_FD_207642 | JGI IMG/M metagenome (GOLD analysis project Ga0310811, IMG submission 207642) | Soil microbial communities from experimental microcosm in Duke University, North Carolina, United States - YC | ecosystem: Engineered > Artificial ecosystem > Soil microcosm > Unclassified ...
CATCCGCTCGGCGGCCAGCACCACGCCGAGCTCGTTGGCGAAGGCGGAGAGCCAGTCGTGCCGGTTCGCCAGCATGATGATCTGCCGGTAGTCGCGCACCTCGAAAAGCTTCTCGGCGCCGCGGTGCATGTAGCCGATGATCGGCTCCGCGTCCACGATCTTCTCGCCGTCCAGCGTCAGCCGCAGCCGCAGCACGCCGTGCGTGGCCGGGTGCTGCGGGCCGACGTTGAGGACCATGTCCTCGGTGGCGAGGCCGGTCCCGACCCCGGCGGTCCGCTCGACGAGTTGCTCTCCCATAACAGGTCAGTCTTCCAGACTGGAGACCGTGGTCACAGCCACGCCCTGGATCAGCCATCCGAAGGCCCCGAGGCCGGACGGGTCGGTGAGCTCGGCCGCGGCCGAGGCGCGGGAGAGCGCGCGGACGTAGCCGAGCGGGTCGGCGGCGGCCTTCGCCAGGTCGGGGCGGGCGCCGGTGACGCCGAGCCTGCGCAGCGCCGTGCGCTGGTCGAGCGTGCGGGACCAGTCCGCGACGTGCTCCGCGGCGGCGGCGCACGCATCGAGCGCGACGTGCGCGGTCAGGTCGCACCGCCCGTCCGGGACCGGCGGCACCTGGCGGCCCTCGGCGTAGCCGGTGAGCGAGCCGTAGGGCGGACGGCTGTCCGCGGCGTGTGCATAGTCGACGGCGACGGCCACCCCCTCGTCCACCGTCTCGACGGCTCCGGCCCACGCCGCGTCGCGCATCAGGCCGATCTCCGAGCGGTCCCCGACCCGCCCGGTCTGCCAGGCCGGCCACCAGTGCTCCAGCCAGGCCTGCTGCGAGTCGTTCGGCTCCTCGCCGAGCCGCTCGGAGCCGTCCGGCGCGACCTCGACCAGCCGCGGTCCGCCAGGACCGATCTCGACGACGTCGCACGGCACGTTGTCCAGCCATTCGTTCGCGACGAGCAGCCCGCTGATCCCCTCCGGAGCCCGCGGCAGCCACTCGATCGCGTCCGGAAGCCCGGCCGGCCGGTCCGCGAGCTCGACCGCGACCGGCCGCAGCCGCCGCGCGAGCGGATCGTCGCCGAGCTGCCCGAGCACGCCGAGCAGCAGCTCCGCGTGCCCGGCACCCAGGTCCACGAGCGTGAACCGCGCCGGCTGCCCCAGCATCTCGTCCACCTCGCGGAGCAGTCGTAGCACCGCGGCGGCGAACAGCGGCGAGGCATGCACCGACGTGCGGAAATGCGCGGCGGGGCCGGCCGGCCTGCGGAAGAAGCCGTCCTCGCCGTAGAGCGCGCGGTCCATGGCGACTGACCACGGCAGGTAGCTGGGGGCGTCCACAGGTCGTTCCACGGGATGAGACGGTACCGCCTCACGGCGTATGGCCAGGCCGGGCCACCGTTACGTACTCTCGAAAGCGTGACCCGGCTCTACATCTGGCTGCAACGGCACCCGACCCACGTCGACGGCGGGGTCGCGGTGGTGCTCGTGCTGTTCGGCCTGCTCACGATGGGGCACGAACCGGGCTGGTGGGAGATCGCGCCGCTGGTCATCGGCGCGCCGATCGTGGTCCGCCGAAAATATCCGGGGGCGGTCTTCTGGACGATCATCGCGATCGGCGCCTTCCAGGTGCTCACCCCGACGTACATAAGCGCCTCCGACCTCGCGGTCCCGGTCGCGCTCTACAGCCTGGCCGCCTACCGGCCGCGCCGGCACTCGCTGGCCGGCCTCGGCGTCTGCCTGGTCGGCGCGGCCGTCGCGATCTACCGGGTCAACCCGACCGGCGCGCACGAGAGGGCGAGCGTCCTGCTGTGGACCTTCGCCTACTGCGTGTTCGCCTCGCCGATGATCATCGCGTGGGTCGCCGGGGACTCGATGCAGTACCGGAGGTCGTATTACGTGGAGCTGGAGGAGAAGGCCCAGCGTCTCGAACGCGAGCGCGACCAGCAGGCCCAGATCGCCGCCGCCACCGAGCGTGCGCGCATCGCCCGTGAGTTGCACGACGTCGTTGCGCACAACGTCTCGGTGATGGTGGTTCAGGCGGAAGGCGCGGCCTACGCCATGGACTCGGCGCCCGAGAACACCCGCAAGGCCCTCGGCGCGATCGCCGAGACCGGCCGCTCCGCACTCGTCGAGATGCGCAGGCTCCTCGGCGTACTCCGCGCCCAGGACGGCGAGGCGGACCGCGCCCCGCAGCCGGGCATCGACCAGCTCGAAGACCTGCTCGAACAGGTCCGCACGACCGGCGTGTCGGTGGAGTTCCGGATCGAGGGCGTGCCGGTGGAGCTGCCCCAGGGCGTCGCACTCGCCGCCTACCGGATCGTCCAGGAGTCGCTCACCAACGCCCGCAAGCACGGCGGCCCCGAGGTGAGCGCGTGCGTCGGGATGCACTACAACGAGCAGGCGCTGCGCCTCAGGGTGCTGGACAACGGCCGCGGCGCCGGTGCCCCGACCGACGGCCAGGGCAACGGCCTCGCCGGCATGCGCGAGCGCGTCGCCATGTTCGGCGGCGAGCTGACGGCGGGTCCGCTGGCCGAGGGCGGATTCCAAGTCGAGGCCGTACTGCCGTACGAGTCGGTTAGGGTGCTGCAGTGATTCGCATCGTGCTGGTGGACGATCAGGAGTTGCTGCGCACCGGATTCCGGATGATCCTCGACGCGCAGCAGGACATGACCGTCGTCGGCGAGGCGGCCGACGGCCTGGCCGCACTCAGCCTGCTCGACCACTGCGCCGCCGACGTGGTGCTGATGGACGTGCGCATGCCCAAGCTCGACGGCGTCGAGGCGACCAGGCGGCTGCTGTCCGGCGGCGAGGGCAAGGGCGTGCCCAGGGTGCTGATACTGACCACCTTCGATCTGGACGAATACGCCTTCGCCGCGATCAAGGCGGGCGCCAGCGGCTTCCTGCTCAAGGACGTCCCGCCCGCCGAACTGCTCACCGCCATCCGCGCCGTCCACTCCGGCGACGCCGTAGTCGCCCCCTCCACCACGCGCCGCCTCCTCGACCGCTTCGCCCCCATGCTCCCCGCCACCGACGCCCCGCCCCCGCCCAGCCTCGTCGGCCTCACCGACCGCGAGCGCGAGGTGCTGATACTCATCGCGCAGGGCCTGTCCAACGCCGAGATCGCCGGCCGCCTGGTGCTGTCCGAGGCCACGGTCAAGACGCACGTGGGCAGGATCCTGATGAAGCTGGAACTGCGCGACCGGGTGCAGGCGGTGGTGCTGGCGTACGAGACCGGGTTGGTCCGGCCGGCTCGGTGAGCCCGGCGTCCGGCCCCGCCTACCTCGCCGGGTGCACCGAATAAGCCCGCAGCATCGCCGGGATTCCCTCGCGGTGGGGGCCGTCGTCGGGGTCGAGTTCGCGGAGCATCCGGCGGGCGTCGTCGAGGAGGGCGCCGTAGACGGACCAGACGAGGGTGGGGGCGTCGTCGCCGGGCTGCATGGCCTGGGCCGCCTCGCGGGCGTGCGGCTTGGCACGCTTGATCAGGCCGCTGAGCTCCTCGTAGACGCGGGGGCTGGCCTTGTCGGGGACCTGCAGTCTGCCGAAGGCGGACAGGGCCTTCGAGGTGTCGTCGAGTAGGAGGGCCATCTCCTCGGGGACCTCGCGGAGCTTCTCGGGGACCGGGGAGAACTCGGCGTTCATGTCGGACAGGCCGCGCATCAGGCTGTTGAGCTGGCTGGCGACGTGGTCGAGGGCGACGGCTGCCTCGTCCACGCGGTGGACCTCCGTCATGTGGACGTTGCGGCGGGGGTGGAACTTCACCGCCTCCTCGGCCTGCTGGGCGATCTTGCGGGCGGCCTTGGCGTTGGCGGACAGCTCGCGGGAGCGCCTGAGCCAGGACTGGGCCTGCTCGTGGGTCCATTCGCCGCGGACGCCCTTGGCCACGCGCGCGGTGTGGGTGGCGAGGTCGTCGGCGAGGTCGGCGAGCTCCTTCGCCGCCGTGCGGGAGAAGGCGGGTGGGGCGATGACGGCGTTGACGGCGACGCCGACCGCGGCGCCGATGACGCTGTCGAGCACCCTGATGAAGCCGTAGCTGTGGCCGAAGCTGAGCACCAGCAAACCGGTGATCGCGACCTGGTTGACCTGGGTGCCGAGCCTCAGGGTGCGGCCGAGCACGAGGCCGAGGACGACGATCAGCGAGAGCGTGAGGATGTTGATGCCGAGCCAGGTGCCGATGGCTATGGCGCCGACCATGCCGGCCACGATGCCGGCCGAGTACTGCACCGCGCGCCAGATCGACTGGTAGACGGTGACCTGCACGGTGATCAGCGCGGCGACGGATGCGAGCACCGGCTTGTCCACGTGGAAGACGCCGGAGGCGATGGCCCACGCGGCGCCCGAGGCGAACGCCGCCTTGGCCGTCTGGGCGAACGCGTCGCGCTCGCGGACGAACCAGTGACGGAAGCCGTGCAGGTGGATGGAGCGCCGCGCCTGCGCCAGCGCGCCGCCCTCGTCGGCCGTGCCGAGCAGCCGGAAACGGTCGAGGAGCGCGCCGACGTACCGGCCCTCTCCCCGGTCCTGCGAGCTCATGGCCGAATTCTATGGTCATCGCGCGCGGGTCGGCCCGAGATGGGCGCAGCGGAAGTCACTGCCAGCGCGTACGCTTGGGGCCGAGATCCGAACGGTACCTCTTACCGAGGGGGCTGGAACGGAAAGTCAAGCATTGAAGGTGAGGTGACGCCCGGTGAGCGGCGCACCGCAGATCGACGCGTCCGAAGTGCGGGACCGGCCCGGACGCTTCGCGGTCGGCGTGATCGGCACCGGCCGGGTGGGCTCGGTGCTCGGCGCGGCGCTGGCCAGGGCCGGGCACCGCGTCGTCGCGGCGAGCGCGGTTTCGGACCGCTCGCGGCGCCGGGCGGCCGAGCTGCTGCCGGACGCCCCGCTGCTGCCGCCGCCCGAGGTCGCCGAGCAGGCGGAGCTGCTGCTGCTCGCGGTGCCGGACGACGTGCTGCCGGAGCTGGTGGTCGGGCTCGCCGACGCCGGGCTGTTCCGGCCCGGGCAGACCGTGCTGCACCCCTCGGGGCGGTACGGCATCGGCGTACTGGAGGCTGCCCGGATCCGCGGCGTGCTGCCGCTGGCCCTCCACCCGGTGATGAGCTTCACCGGCACGGACGTGGACCTGGCCAGGCTGACCGGCTGCAGCTTCGGGGTGACCGCCCCGGATGCCTTCCGCCCGATGGCCGAGGCGCTGGTGGTGGAGATGGGCGGCGAGCCGGAGTGGATCTCCGAGGGCGACCGGCCGCTCTACCACGCGGCCCTCGCGTTCGGCGCCAACTACCTGACCACGCTGGTCGCCCAGTCGGCCGAGCTGCTCGAGCGCGCCGGGGTGAGCGAGCCGGGCCGGATGCTCGGGCCGCTGCTCGGCGCCACCCTCGACAACTCCCTGCGCTCCGGTGACGCGGCGCTGACCGGGCCGGTCGCCCGGGGCGACGCGGGCACCGTGGCCGCGCACCTGACCCGGCTGGCGAACCTGGCGAGCGGGCCGAGCGCGACGGACCCGCTGGTCAACGCCTATCTGGCGCTGGCCAGGCTGACCGCCGACCGCGCACTGGAGGCCGGGCTGCTGGCCCCCGAGCGCGCCGGAGAGCTGCTCGAGGTGCTGAACGAGGACGGAAGCCGATGAGCGAGGTCAATCCCGGGTCGACCATGCTGGTCCACACGCGCGCCGAGCTCGAGGCGGCGCGCGCGGGACGCGTCGGCGACGTCGCCGTCGTGATGACGATGGGCGCGCTGCACGAGGGGCACCTGGCCCTGATCCGGGCCGCCAGGCAGGCCGCGAAGACCGTCGTCGTGACGGTCTTCGTCAATCCCCTGCAGTTCGGCCCGAACGAGGACTTCTCCCGCTATCCGCGCACCCTCGACGCCGACGTGAAGCTGTGCGAGCAGGCCGAGGTCGACATCGTCTTCGCGCCCGCCGTGGACGACGTCTACCCGGGCGGCGAGCCGATGGTGCGGATCGCGCCGGGACCGATGGGCGAGGTGCTGGAGGGCGCGCACCGGCCCGGGCACTTCTCCGGCGTGCTCACCGTCGTCAACAAGCTGCTGAACCTGACCGCGCCGGACTACGCGTACTACGGCGAGAAGGACGCGCAGCAGCTCGCGCTGATCCGGCGGATGGCGCTGGACCTGAACCTGCCGGTGGAGATCCGCGGCGTGCCCACGGTGCGCGAGCCGGACGGCCTCGCGCTCTCCAGCCGGAACCGCTTCCTGTCGCCCGCCGAGCGGGCCAGCGCGCTCTACCTCAGCAAGGCCCTGTTCGCGGGAGTCTCCCACCGCACGCCGGCCGAGATCCGCCGGACCGTGCGGGGCGTGCTCGACCAGGCAGCGCAGGCCGAGCCGCCGATCGAGCCGGATTATCTGGCGCTGGTCGATCCCGAGACGTTCGCCGAGGTGGACGAGGCGTACCGTGGTCCGGCCGTCCTCGCGCTCGCCGCGAAGGTCGGCGCCACCCGGCTGATCGACAACCTCCCGCTCAGAATCGAGGGCTGACCCATGGCTGCTCGCCCGGCGATACCCGCCCGCCGCTCCCGGCTGCTCGCGCCCGAGCCGGGGTGGACCGCGTACGCGGACACGGTCGTGGTCGGCTCCGGCATCGCGGGGCTGACCGCCGCGCTCGCCGCCCGGCACGCCGGCTCGGTGCTGCTGGTGACGAAGGCTCAGCTCTCCGACGGCTCGACCCGCTGGGCCCAGGGGGGCATCGCGGCGGCGCTCGGCCGCGGCGACACCCCCGAGGCGCACCTGGCCGACACGCTCACCGCGGGCGCCGGCCTGTGCGACGAAGAGGCCGTGCGCACCCTCGTGACCGGCGGCCCGGCCGCAGTGCGCCGGCTGATCGACCGCGGGTTCCAGTTCGACACCGAGGAGGACGGCGGAATCGCGCTGACCCGCGAGGGCGGCCACCACGCCGACCGGATTCTGCACGCGGGCGGCGACGCGACCGGCGCCGAGGTCTCCCGCGCGCTGCTGGCCCGGCTCGACCAGCTCGTCGACGAGGTCGAGGTCATCGAGCGCGCGCTGGTGCTCGACCTGCTCAAGGACGCCGAGGGCCGCGCGGCCGGGATAACCCTGCACGTGATGGGCGAGGGCGCGCGCGACGGGGTGGGCGCGATCCACTCCCGGGCCGTGGTCCTCGCGACCGGCGGCCTCGGCCAGGTCTTCCGCGCGACCACGAACCCCTCGGTCGCCACCGGGGACGGGGTGGCGCTGGCGCTGCGCGCCGGGGCCCGCGTCGCCGACCTCGAATTCGTCCAGTTCCACCCGACGGTGCTGTGGCTCGGCGACGGCGCGCGCGGCCAGCAGCCGCTGATCTCGGAGGCCGTGCGCGGCGAGGGCGCGTTCCTGGTGGACGCCAAGGGCGAGCGCTTCATGCCCGCGATGCATCCGATGGGCGACCTGGCCCCGCGCGACATCGTCGCGAAGGGCATCATGCGGCGGGCGATGGAGTCCGGGCTCGACCACCTCTGGCTGGACGCGCGGCACTTCGGCGAGGACAAGTGGCGCGGCCGCTTCCCGACCATCTGGGAGTCGCTGCACGAGCACGGCATCGACCCGGTCCGCGACCTGATCCCGGTCGCCCCGGCCGCGCACTACTCCTCCGGCGGCGTACTGACGGACCGCTGGGGGCACACCTCGATCCCCGGGCTCTACGCCTGCGGCGAGTCCGCCTGCACCGGCGTGCACGGCGCGAACCGGTTGGCCTCGAACTCGCTGCTGGAGGGCCTGGTCTTCGCGGAGCGGATCGGCCGCGACCTGGCCCGCTGCTTCGCCCCCGGCGAGCCGGTGACCGGGGAGCCGGTCGCCGACGAGCGCGAGCCCGTCCTGCTCTCGCCCGCCGTGCGCGGCGCGACGCAGCAGGCGATGAGCTCGGGCGCCGGCGTGCTGCGCAGCGCGACGTCGCTGGCCGGCACCCGGCACACGCTGAGCGAGCTCGGCGAGCAGACCGACGACGAGCCGCGCACCGAGGCGTGGGAGGCGACGAACCTCCAGCAGGTCGCCTCGGCGATGGCCGTGCTGGCCGCGCGCCGCGAGGAGACCCGCGGCTCGCACTGGCGCGAGGACTACCCGAAGCAGGACGACGCCCGCTGGCGGGTGCGTCAGGTGCTGTCGGTGGATGAGAACGGATGCACGGTCACAGAGGAGGCGGTGTCCTGATGGTCACGCTTTGCAAAGAAAAGGCACAGCGACTTCACGACGAGCGGATCGTCCGATGACCGACCTCGCGTTCAAACTCCACGACCAGCGTGTTTCCGACGAGCTGCGCGCCGCCGGACTCGACCCGGACCACGTCGCCCGGCTGGCCCGGAGCACCGTCGAGGAGGACCTCGGTGGCGGCGTCGACGTCACCAGCGAGGCGACCGTCTCGGCGGACGCGCGCGCGGTGGCCGACTATGTGGCCCGCAAGCCCGGCGTGGCCGCCGGCATCTACGTCGCGGCGGCGGTCATCGACCTGGTCTCCGGCGGCGACGCCGAGTTCGAGTTCCCGATCGAGGACGGCGCCCGGGTCGAGCCCGGCACGGTGCTGTTCACGGCGAGCGCCCGCACCCGGGACCTGCTCACCGCCGAGCGCTCCGCGCTGAACCTGATGTGCCACATGTCCGGCATCGCCAGCATCACCCGGCAGTGGGTGGACACCGTCGAGGGAACCGGTGCGAAGATCCGGGACACCCGCAAGACCACGCCGGGCCTGCGGCTGATCGAGAAGTACGCGGTCCGCTGCGGCGGCGGCGTGAACCACCGGATGTTCCTGTCGGACGCCGGCCTGGTCAAGGACAACCACGTCATCGCGGCCGGCGGCGTGGTCGAGGCCTTCGAGGCCGTCCGCGCCAAGTACCCCGACCTGCCCATCGAGGTCGAGGTGGACACCCTCGACCAGCTGCTGCCGGTGGTCGAGGCCGGAGCCGAGCTCATCCTGCTGGACAACTTCACTCCGGAGCGGATGCGCGCCGCGGTGATGATCGTCGGCCGCAACGAGCCCTACGGCCGCACCCGGCTGGAGGCCAGCGGCGGCCTGACGCTGGATCAGGCCAGGGCCGTGGCCGAGACCGGCGTGGACTACATCTCCGTCGGCGGGCTCACCCACTCCGCCGCGATCCTCGACATCGGCTGCGACTTCCGCTAGCCCGCGCCCTTCACCGACCCGCTGCAGAGAAGAATCCTGACCATGCTGTTGACCATCGACATCGGCAACACCCACACGGTGCTCGGCCTGTTCGAGGGCGCCGAGATCGTCGAGCACTGGCGCATCTCCACCGACCCGCGCCGCACCGCCGACGAGCACGCCGTGCTCTTCCACGGCCTGATGGCCAACCACCCGCTGGTCGGCGACACCGGGGTGGACGGGATAGCCATCTGCTCCACGGTCCCGTCCGTGCTGCACGAGATGCGTGACATGATCCGCCGCTACTACGGCGACATCCCGGCCCTGGTCGTCGAGCCCGGCGTGAAGACCGGCATGCCGGTGCTGGTGGACAACCCGAAGGAGGTCGGCACCGACCGCATCATCAACGCGCTCGCCGCCGTGCACCTCTACGGCGCGCCCTGCATCGTCGTCGACCTGGGCACCGCCACCTCGTTCGACGCCGTCTCGCGCAAGGGCGAGTGGATCGGCGGCGCGATCGCCCCCGGCATCGAGATCTCCGTCGAGGCCCTCGGCGCCCGCGGCGCGCAGCTGCGCAAGATCGAGCTCGCCCGCCCCCGCTCGATCATCGGCAAGAACACCGTCGAGTGCATGCAGGCCGGCATCCTCTACGGCTTCGCCGGGCAGATCGACGGCGTGGTCAACCGGATGGCCGAGGAGCTCGCCGACGACCCCAACGACGTCACCGTCGTGGCCACCGGCGGCCTGGCCCCGCTGGTCCTCGAGGAGGCCGAGGTCATCGACGAGCACGAGCCCTGGCTCACCCTGATCGGCCTGCGCCTGGTCTACGAGCGCAACATGGGGGTCGCCTCCGGGTGAGCATGCGGCTCGGGGCACGCCGACCGGCCCGCGAAACGGTTCGGGAGCGGTTCGCGGTGCCCGATATCCTTGGGCCATGACTTCCGAGCCGAACGCCGCCAGCAGCGCCCTCTCCGACGAGCCCGAGCAGATCCGGGTCCGCAAAGAGAAGCTGGACCGGCTCAAGGCCAAGGGCGTCGAGCCCTACCCGGTCGGCTACCCGCGCACCACGACGATCGGCGAGCTGCGGGAGCGGTTCGCCGATCTGCCGGCGGACCACGCGACCGGCGAGCGCGCCTCGGTGGCCGGCCGGATCCTGCTCTCCCGCACCGGCGGGAAGCTGTGCTTCGCCACGATCCGCGAGGGCGAGGCCGAGGTGCAGGTCATGGCCTCGCTGGACAAGCTCGGCGAGCAGTCGCTGGCCGACTGGAAGGCCGACCTCGACCTCGGCGACCACATCGGCGTGACCGGCGAGGTCATCACCTCGCGGCGCGGCGAGCTGTCCATCCTCGCCGACTCCTGGGCGCTGACCTCGAAGTGCCTGCGGCCGCTGCCGGACAAGCACAAGGGGCTGTCCGACCCGGAGGCACGGGTGCGCCAGCGGTACGTGGACCTGATCGTCAACGGCGAGGCGCGCGACATGATGCGCAAGCGCTCTGCGATGATCCGCTCGATCCGCGACACCATGCACGGCGAAGGCTTCATCGAGGTCGAGACGCCGGTGCTGCAGAAGACCAACGGCGGCGCCAACGCGCGCCCGTTCGAGACGCACATCAACGCGTACAACATGCGCCTGCTGCTGCGCATCGCCACCGAGCTGCCGCTGAAGAAGCTGATCGTCGGCGGCGCGGAGCGCGTCTTCGAGATCGGCCGGCTTTTCCGCAACGAGGGCGCCGACTCCACGCACAACCCGGAGTTCACCACCATCGAGTGGTACCGGGCGTACGGCGACTACCGCACGGAGGCCGAGCTCGCCCGCAAGGTGATCATCGCCGCGGCGCTCGCCGTCAATGGGCACACGAAGGTCACCGGCCTCGACGCGCACGGCGTGGAGCACGAGATCGACCTGGCCGACCCGTGGAGCGAGGTGTCGGTCTACGGGGGCATCTCGGAGAAGCTGGGCACCGAGATCACGCCGGAGACCTCGGTGGACGAGCTGCGCAAGCTGGCCGACGAGGCGGGCGTGCCCTACGAGAAGAAGTGGGGCCACGGCCAGATCGTGCTGGAGATGATCGAGCGGCTGCTCGAGGAGAGCATCGTCGCGCCGACCTTCATCATGGACTACCCGACCGAGGTCTCTCCGCTCTCCCGCAAGCACCGCTCCGTCGAGGGCGTGGCCGAGAAGTGGGACCTGGTCATCTTCGGCCGCGAGGTGGCGACCGCGTTCTCCGAGCTGATCGATCCGGTCGACCAGCGCGAGCGGCTCACCGAGCAGTCGCGGCTGGCGGCGGGCGGCGACGAGGAGGCCATGGAGGTCGACGAGGACTTCCTCGCCGCGCTCGAGTACGCGATGCCGCCGACCGGCGGCCTCGGCATGGGCATGGACCGGCTGATCATGCTGCTCACCGGCAAGAACATCCGGGAGACCATCCTGTTCCCGCTGGTCAAGCCGAACACCGGCAGCTGACGCGGAGGCGCCGCGGGCCCGCCGCGGCCCGCGGCGTACAGTGGCAGGCATGCTGGCAGACCTGGAATCGCTCATCCCGTCCGCGTGCCTCGCGGTCGGCTTCGTGCTTCTGGTCCGAACGATCCTGAAGCAGCAGAACCCGCAGCGCCGGGCCGCGGCGAAGGCACGCGAGGCGGCGGCCGAGGCGGCCGATCCGCGCATCATGCAGGACCAGAGGACGCCTGCCGAGCTGCGCGTGAAGAAGGCGAAGCCGACGAAGACGGCTGAGTGACGGCGCGGAGAAGGCCGTTACTGGACGAGACGGCGGACGCGCGGTAGCACTGACGCCGGAGCCGCCGAGCCGTCCGCGGAAGGCAGCCGGTCCGAGCCGACCTGCGCCAGCGCCCGGGCCAACGCGCGCGGACTGGTCTCCCGGGCGGCGTGATCGTCCGCCAGCATCTCCACCAGCTCCGCGACCGCTGCCGTGGCCCGGCGCGCCGGCGGCAGGAAGGGCAGCGCCGACTCCCAGGCCACGAACGGCTGGATGATCAGTTCGTGCCGGCCGACGGCGTGCGCGCGCTCGTGCGCGAGGACCGCGGCGAGTTCCTCGGGGCCCAGCGACGCGATCGCCCCGTGCGTCACCACGATCCGCGGGCGCGGCCCCGGCAGGCAGTACGCGGCGGGCTCCGGGTGATCGAGCACCCGGACGCCGTTGAGATCGGTCCACGCCAGCAGATCCACCGCGTCGCGCTGCTTGCGCAGCTGCCGCTCGATCCGGATCGTGTTCGTCGCCAGCACGCCGAGCAGCCAGCTCAGCAGGATGGCCGCGCCGGCCAGCGCCGCGAGGTTGAGCAGCGTCCAGCGCGGGCCGAGCGGATCGAGGCCGAGCAGCAGCAGCGAGCCGACCGCGCAGATCCCGCCGGACAGGCCGATCACCTGCCAGAGCGTGATCGCGCGGCGCGGATTGCGGCTCGGCCAGGAGGCCCCGGCGAGCCGGCTGGGGACCGGCCAGGCCAGCAGCACGGCGAGCAGCGCGCTGAGTGCCGCGAGCAGGGTGACCATCCCTCCGCCCGGTCTCAGCCGCTGGCGAGGAGCTCGCGCAGCACGGCCTTCTCCTCCTCGGAGACCGCGCCGGCGAAGTGCACCAGGGCGGAGCGGCGGTCAGAGGTGGTGTCCAGGGCCTCGAGCATCGTGTTCGCGATGAGCTCGGCCTTCGAGGTGGTCGCGGAGTAGCGGTACGCCCGGCCGTGGCGCACCCGGGTCACGAAACCCTTAGCGCCGAGACGGTCGAGCACCGTGAGGATCGTCGTCACCGCCGGCGCGTGCTCGCGCGGCAGGACGTCGACGATGTGGGTCGCGGGCACCGGCTCTGGTGTGTTCCAGAGCACGTCCATCACCGCGCGTTCGAGTTCGCCAAGCCGTGCCATGAGGTCTACTCTACCGATGAAAGAAGTTCTACGGTAAGTAGAAGTTCGCGGATGGGAGTGGGACCCGTATGTCGGGAGTCGACGCGGCACGGATCGAGACCGCGTTCTCGCTGTCCTTTCACATTCTCTTCGCCGTCTTCGGCGTCGGCATGCCCTGGGTCCTGCTCTACACCGAGGGGCGCTGGCTGAAGACCGGCGACCAGACCTGGTACGCGCTCACCCGAAAGTGGGCGCGGGTGACCGCGGTGCTGTTCGCCATCGGAGCGGTCTCGGGGACCGTGCTCTCCTTCGAGTTCGGCCTGCTCTGGCCGACGTTCATGGCCACGTACGGCGGCGCCATCGGGCTGCTGTTCACCATGGAGGCCTTCGCCTTCTTCCTCGAGGCGATCTTCATGGGACTCTACCTGTACGGCTGGAAGCGGCTGACCCCGCGCGCGCATTGGCTCACGCTGTGGCCGATCGCCGTCTCGGGCACGCTCTCCACGCTGTTCATCGTCTTCGCGAACGCGTGGATGAACGACCCTGTCGGCATCGGCGAGTCCAAAGGGAAGATCACCGCGGACCCGTGGGCGGTCTTCAGCAGCTCGGTCGGCTGGTCCGAGGTCGCGCACATGTTCGTCGCCGCGATGATGTGCACCGGCGGCGCGGTCGCCGCGGTCTATGCCTGGGGCATGCTGCGCGGCCGACGTGACAGGTATCACAAGCTGGGCCTCGGCGTCGGCCTGTGGACGGTACTCGGCCTCACCCCGATTCAGATGTTCCTCGGCGACTGGTCGGCCCGCGTCGTCGGCGCGACGCAGCCGCTGAAGCTGGCCGCGATGGAGGGCGTCTACACCACCGGCTCGAACGTGCCGTTGACGATCCTCGGCTACTACGACCAGAGCACGCACAAGATCATCGGCGGAATTCCGATTCCGGACGGTTTGTCCCTGCTGATGGGGTTCAAGACCGGCACGGTGATCCAGGGCATGGACACCGCCACGGTCGCGGACACCCCGAACTCCGCCGTGATCCATCTCGCATTCGACTCCATGGTCGGCTGCGGCGTGCTGGTGTTCGCCGTCGCCGGGTTCGCCGTCGCCACCTGGTTCCTGCGCCGCCGCAAGGGTCTGACGCCGCGGATCCCGCACACCCGATTCTGGCTGTGGTCCGCGATCGCGACCGGCCCCGCGTCGGTGATCGCGATGCTCGGCGGCTGGGAGGTCACCGAGGGCGGCAGGCAGCCGTGGATCGTCTACAACCTGATGAGCGTGACCGACGCGGCCACGAAGTCCGGCGGGCTCGCCTGGAGCGTGGTGGCCACGATCGTGATCTACGTCGGCCTGGCCGCGGCGCTGCTGCTGATCCTGCGCAAGCTGGCCACCGGCGCGCCGCCCGAGCTCGACGCCGGAGCCGGACCCGACATTCCCAGTCAGGCCCCGCCCGCCGCCGAGGAGGCGCTCGCATGACCGCCGTGAACCTGATGCTGGTCATCATCGTGCTGTCCCTGCTCGCCTACGCCCTGCTGGCCGGGGCCGACTTCGGCGGAGGCGGCTGGGACATGCTGGCCGGTCTCGGCCGCGACCGCGCCGCCGCGGAGGATCAGCGCAAGCTCATCTCGGCCTCGCTCGGGCCGGTGTGGGAGGCCAACCACGTGTGGCTGATCTTCGTGATCGTCTGCACGTTCTCCGGCTTCCCCTCCGCCTTCGGCGACATCGCCACCTCGCTCGAACTGCCGCTCGCGCTCGCGCTCGTCGGCATCGTGCTGCGCGGCGCGGCTTACGTGTACCGCGCGTACGGCGAGGGCGCCTCGCTGCCGGATCGCTGGTGGAGCCGCATCTTCGCCTGCGCTTCCGTGCTGACGCCGTTCATGCTCGGGGTCAGCGGCGGCGCGCTCGCCACCGGCAAGCTGCGGCCGGGAAGCTCGCCGCTCGCACCGTTCCAGGCGCCGTTCACGATCCTCGCCGGGCTGCTCGCCGTCGTGGTCACGGCGTTCCTGGCGGCGGTCTACCTCTGCTACGACGCCTCGCTGCACCCCGATACGCAGCACCTCGTCGACGTGTTCCGGCGCAAGGCGATCTACGCCGCGGTGGCCTCCGGCGCCGTCGTGCTCGTGATGCTGCCCTTCTTCTACCGGGACGCTCCGGTGGTCGCGGCGCGCTTCACCGACCGTTCGCTACCCTTCGCCGCCGTATCCGCGCTGTGCGGCTTCGGAAGCCTCCTGGTGCTGTGGAAGAAGAAGTACGTGCTGGCCAGGGCCACGGCGGCGATCGCGGTGATCGGCGTGCTCGGCGGCTGGGCCGCGGCGCAGTACCCGGACCTGCTCGTCGGCGTCTACACCGCCCAGGACGCCGCCGCGGCACCCTCCAGCCTGGACACGATGCTGGTCGCGATGTGCGGCGGAATGCTGGTCGTGGTGCCCTCGTTCCTCTATCTGCTGAAGGTGTTCACGGCGCCGGTGATCGAGGAGCACTGAATCGAAGCGCTGAGACCCGCGTCCGGCGGCATTATGACTACCGGTAAGCTCACCCGGGTGAGTGACGCGGTGGCGATGGACGCACAGATGACGGCGGGCGCGCAGGAGTACGGACAGCCCGAGCTACTCAGCGAGATCCGGGCCAGCTGGGCATTGATCGAGCGGCGGGCCCCGGAAGCGAGCGCGTACTTCTATGAGCACTTCTTCACACACAATCCGCGCTACCGCAAGCTGTTCACCGGCGACCCGGTCGCCCAGCAGCGCCGGCTGTTCCAGGCCGTGGGCCGGGTCATCGCCGACTTCGACGACCTCGAAGACTTCCTGCCCTACGTGCGCCGGCTCGGCCTGCGGCACCGCAAGTTCGGGCTGCGCGCCGCGCACTACCAGGCCTTCGGCGAGTCGATCCTGGCGACCGTCGAGCGCTTCACCGGCCCGTCCTGGAGCGACCTGACCCGGGCCGCGTGGGAGGCGGGCTACGGCCTCGTCGCCGCCGTGATGCAGGAGACGGCGGCCGAGGCCGAGTCGCAGGCGCCGCCCTACTGGGAGGCCGAGGTCGTCGCGCACGAGATGCTCACCGAGGACGTCGCCCGGATCGAGGTCCGGGTGCTGCAGGACCCCGACCGGCCGGGGCCGTACAACTACAACGCCGGCCAGTACGCCTCGCTGGAGGCCGCCAGCCAGCCGCGGGTCTGGCGCGACTACTCCTTCGCCAGCATGGACACCGGCGAGAACCGCATCGTCTTCCACATCCAGTCCGGCCGCTCCGGCGGCGTGAGCGGCCTGCTGGTGCACGAGACGTCCGAGGGCGACCGGCTGCGGGTCGCCGCCGCCGAGGGCGAGCTCGGCTTCGCACCGCGCGCGCAGACCCTGGTCGCGGTGGCGCACGGCACCGGCGCGGCCCCCGTCTCCGGCATCATCGAGTCGCTGATCGCCGCCGGCGACCGGCGTCCGCTGAGTGTGCTCTTGGTCACGCCGGACCACGGCCCGGGTTCGCCGGCCGTGCACTACCTCGCCAAGCACGTCGAGGAGCAGGCCGCCCGGCACGGCGCGCTTCAGGTGCACGTCGTCGGCGAGAGCTCGCTCGCGCAGACGGCCCGCGTGCTGCTGGCCCCGGAGCGGCCCTGGCAGGCGGCGGTGCTGGTGGGCCCGAGCGTGCTGATCGACCACTGCCGCGCGGAGCTGCTGGCGGCCGGCACCCCGGCCGACGCGATCGCCACCGACCAGTTCGATTGAAGGAAGCGGCGCGCCAGGAGGCACGAAAGCGCCGGCGTCGCCCCGACCGTCGCGGAGATCGCCAGGCTCGAGGCGCTCGTCGACCGCTTCTTCCCGCGCCGCTCGCCGTACCCCGGCCTCGTCCCCGTGCAGAGTCCCTGGTTCGCCGCCCGCAGGCCGCGGGCGCTGCCCGCCCCGGCGGAGCGGACGCAGCTGCCGCCGACCGGTCAGACCGGATTCCCCTGGTTCGGCTGAATCCGCGTCAGTTCACCCGCGCGGCGGATGGGCACCGCGCAGACGAGCTGCAAAAGTTCCCCGTGTGGCCCAACCCGAGAGCACTGAGGACCGTGGTCCGCGGCCGGATAAGACCGCGCTGCTCTCCCTGGGGATAGTGCTGCTCTTCTCGCCGCTCGCCGCCCTCTGCCTGCTTCCGGTTTTCCTGCTGCTGGAATACACCGGTGTTCCGCTCTGGCTCGGCTACGGCCTCTGGGCGCTGAGCGCCTGCCTCTACGGATTACGCCCGGTGCAGCTCGCGCTGGCCAGGCTTCTGTGGCCCGCGCGACGTCCGACCCCCGACGAGCACGAGCGGCTCGACGCGGTCTGGTCCCAGGTGCTGCGCCGCGCGGCCGTCTCCGAGCGCCGCTTCCGGATCTGGGTGGTGGACCTCGACGAGGTCAACGCGCACTGCGTGGGCCGCGATCTGATCTGCGTGACCACCGGCGCGCTGGCCGAACTCGGCGACCGCGAGCTGGCCGGGGTGCTCGCCCACGAACTCGGCCACCATCTGCGGATGCACACGGCGGCCGCCGCGTTCCTGGTCTGGGTGCTGCTGCCGTTGCAGGCGCTCGCGCTGATCGGCACGGGACTCGCGGCGCCGTTTTCCGCACTCGGCCGGCGGCTGTCCGAATTCGAATTCGACGCGGGTGTCAAGCACCGGGCGCTGCTCGCGCTCGGCCGCCTCGAGATGGGGCTGCGCGGCTGCTTCGCCGCGCCCGGGATGCTCGCCTTCGCCGTGAAGAACGCCGCGAGCCGCAGCGCCGAGTACCAGGTGGACGCCTACGCGGTCGACCTGGGCTTCGGCGCCGAACTGCTCAGCGCGCTGCGCTGGTTCGAGGCCTGCGCGCCCCCGCGGCTCAGTGCCGACAACGCACCGTTGAGCCCGGCGGAGCCAGACCTTGGGCGCGAGCCGCTCGTCCCCGGACCCCGCCGGGCCAGGCACGCGGCGGTCAAGTCGCCGCGTCCGACGCATCCGCCGCTGGAGCGGAGAATGGCCCGGATCGCGGCACGCGTGGCCGCCGCCGATACCCTGCTGGAGTGAACGACCTGACGGTACGACGGGCCAGGACGGGCGATGTGCCCGCGATCCGGCGGTTGATCGACCACTACGCGGCCGAGCGGATTCTGCTCGACAAACCCACAGTAACGCTCTTTGAGGACATTCAGGAATTCTGGGTGGCCGAGCAGGACACCGACGGGAGTTTGGCCGGCGTCGGCGCGCTGCACGTCATGTGGCGCGACCTCGCCGAGGTCAGGACCATCGCGGTGGCCCCGGAGTTTCGCGGCCGGGGGGTCGGCCACGCGATTTTGGAAAAGCTTTTGGCGACCGCGGGCTGGCTCGGCATCCGACGCGTCTTCTGTCTGACCTTTGAGACGCGCTTCTTCGCCGCCCACGGTTTCACCGAGCTGGTCGAGTCCGCCGTGGATCCGACGGTGGCGGCGGAGCTGTTGCGATCAGCCGACGAGGGTATCGCGGAGTTCTTGGATCTGGAGCGCGTCAAGCCGAATACGCTGGGCAACACCCGGATGCTTAAGCTCCTTTGAGACTCCACGGCCCCGTCCCCGGAAAGAGGCCGCCGGAGAGTTGAAAGAATCGCTGAAATACGGTTTTCTTAGACTGTACGCGAAGCCTGGGCCGTGACAGGCGCTCGCTAAAGGGTCTTCGTCGCCGTGTGCGAAAGGAAAAACAATGGCAAAGCAGACAGTGACCATCGATGACCTCGATCAGACCCCGGGAGCGCGCGAGGTCCATTTCAGCCTCGACAACTACGAGTACGTCATCGACCTGAACGACAAGAACTTCGAGTCGCTGAAGGCCGCGCTGGCGAAGTACATCGAGGTCGCGACCCCGCTGGGCAAGGTCTACCGGGCCACCCCGCAGCGCCCGTCCGCCCGCCGCCGCGCCGCGGCCGAGGGCCCGAGCACCGCGGAAATGCGCGAGTGGGCGAAGAAGAACGGCCACGAGGTGAGCGACCGCGGCCGTCTGCAGCAGGACGTCATCGACGCCTACCTCGGCGCGCACTGACGCTTGCGGGCAAGGCCCTGCGCGCCGTCCCGGTGCATACACGCAGATTCTCCAGGACGTCGTCGAGTTCCCCAGGACGTCATCGAGGCGCAGCACCACCTAAGCGCTCACTGACGCCGAAGGGAAGCCTCGGCGACCATACGGCGGCGATAATGGCGGTGCCCTTTCGGGTGCCGCCATCGTCATGCGCCGCTGTCGCGAAGCACTCGTGATCCCCAACGGGGATTCACGGATTCACAAAGTCTCTCCGGATCGGTCACGCGCCTGGCGGCGGGCTTCGGGCACCGGCCTGCGCAGCAGCCGCCGGGAGCAGCACTCCGCGATCGTGGCCAGCAGAGCGATCACCTCGGGCGCGGGGGCCTGCGGATCGTGCAGCCAGACGCTCGGCTCGGGGATCGCCTCGCCGGCGCCGTACGCGCGCAGCCCGAGGTCGATACCGCCCCAGTCCAGCCACTCCAGCAGCTCCGGCAGATCCTCCTTCGCGCCCGGGGCGACGAAGAAGAGGCAGGCCGAGGCGCCCTCGGCGGCCACCGGCCCCGGACGCAGCGCGGGCTGGCCGTAGCCGATCAGCCGCCGCAGCGCCCAGCGTCCGGCCGGCTCGGGCACCCGGAGCACGTCGAACTCCACCCCGCATTTCAGCAGGCGGGAGGCTTCGGCGGCGGGGGAGATGCCGGGCATGCGGCCAATCTAGGGCAGGCGCGCGGCCCGCGGCGGCAAGACGTCGGGGTATTGCCCCGGCCGGGTGCACACGAGGGGTGAGCGGACCTCGTTCGCTTCAGGCGTACACACTCCACGAGTACCGGCCTGATCTGCGGGAAGACCCACTCCAACCGGCCGTGGCGACCGCTTCGCCGGGTGATCAGCCAGCGAGCGGAGGGCACTGTCCCTTAGGGTCGAGATGGCGACTAGCATCGGTAGGACAGGCCGGGGTTGTGGTTCCGGGTCGGCCCGGTACTTCCCGACCACTCCGGGGAGCGAGAAGAGATGTTCGAGAGGTTCACCGACCGCGCAAGGCGGGTTGTCGTC
>Ga0310811_10003419_pt1 | contig 19938 bp, 16 predicted proteins | sample YCmetagenome_FD_207642 | JGI IMG/M metagenome (GOLD analysis project Ga0310811, IMG submission 207642) | Soil microbial communities from experimental microcosm in Duke University, North Carolina, United States - YC | ecosystem: Engineered > Artificial ecosystem > Soil microcosm > Unclassified ...
CTCGCATCGGCTCACCCTGCCCCTCGCCGGCGTCGCCGAACACCCTATGTTACGGGTGACGGTGCCGTCCGACTCTTCGCCAAACAGGGGGATCAATGCGAACGCCAACCATTGTCGTGCTCACGTTCGCGGTTGCGACATTCGGTGGGTACGTGCCCCTGTACGGTCAGCATTGGCAGAAGAACGTGCTGACGGCAGAGGAGATCGGGAAGCAGGGCGACAACATCACGACGGCCTACGAGGCGGTGGCTCGACTGCGGCCGATGTGGCTGCATCCGTCCGACATCACGATGCAATCGGTGGGGACCGTGGGTCAGTCGGTCCAGGTCGCGCCGGTCAAGGTGTACCTCAACGACTTCAATGTCGGTGACGTCGATTATCTGAAGGCCATCGCAGCGGAGAACATCCAGGAGATGCGCTTCCTGAGCCAGAATGAGACCGCGAGCCGGTACGGCCCGACCGACGGACAGGTTGCGATCGTCGTGAAGCTGAAGAGGCCGCAGCGCTAGCGAGGTTCTTGCAGAACGCCCACCGGCTGGTCAGCTTTCCCACTCTCCGGCGCCGTAGCCAAGTGGTAAGGCAGAGGTCTGCAAAACCTCCATCCGACGGTTCGATTCCGTCCGGCGCCTCTCAGCGGGACCACCGGCGTTCCCCGATCGCGCCATTCCGAGTTGGTGACTGCGCACGTCCCGAAGTAGCGACTCATGCACGGAAGCTCAGGCACGGGTAGCGCTCGGGTTCGCAATCGCGCGGGGGCACCGCCCCCGGTATCTTGGCTGTTCCCATGACCGAGTTGATCGATCGCCTCCGGACCGCGGTGGCCGACCGCTACCAGGTCGACCGCGAGGTCGGCCGTGGCGGCATGGCGACCGTGTTTCTCGCCCAGGACCTGCGCCACCACCGGTCCGTCGCTTTGAAGGTGCTGCATCCGCAGCTGGCCGTCAGCCTCGGCCCCGAGCGATTCCTGCGGGAGATCCAGATCGCCGCCGGCCTGCAGCATCCCCACATCGTCCCCCTCTACGACTCCGGACAAGCGCAGGACCTGTTGTTTTACGTGATGCCCTTCGTCGAGGGGGAGAGCCTGCGGCAACGGCTGGAGCGCTCCCGGCAGCTCCCGGTCGACGACGCGGTGCAGATCGCCCGCTCCGTGGCTGCCGCACTCGATTACGCGCACCGTCACCAGGTGGTGCACCGGGACATCAAGCCCGAGAACGTGATGCTGCACGACGGCGAAGCGGTGGTGACCGATTTCGGCATCGCGAAGGCGGTCAGTGCGGCAGCGGCGGAGAACCTGACACAAACCGGCGCGGCGATCGGCACGCCGGCGTACATGAGCCCCGAGCAGGCCGCAGGGGAGCCGGAGCTGGACGGCCGGAGCGACATCTACGCACTGGGGGCGATGCTGTACGAGATGCTGGGAGGCAGCGTTCCGTTCGCCGGCCCGACCCCGCAGGCGATCATCGCGAAGTTGTTCACCGACCCGCCCCCGCCTCTGCGGGATCGCCGCGGCGGTCTGCCCGATTGGCTCGACGCGGCGGTCTCGAAGGCGCTGTCGAAATCGCCCAGTGATCGCTTCGCGTCGGCCAACCAGTTCGCCCAGGCGCTGAAGTCGTCGGGGGTGTCGACTCCTCCCGGCACGATGCCCGCCACCGCCGCGCACGCCGCGGCCAAGTCCATCGCCGTTCTTCCCCTTGCCGACATGAGCCCCCAGCGCGATCAGGAGTACTTCTGCGAGGGGATGGCCGAAGAAATCCTCAATGCCCTGACGAAGATCCAGGCGCTGCGGGTCGCGTCGCGCTCGTCGGCGTTCGCGTTCAAGGGACAGAACCTCGATATCCGGAGAGTGGGGGAGCAGCTTGGCGTCGGCACGGTCCTCGAAGGCAGCGTGCGGAAAGCGGGGAACCGGCTGCGCATCACGGCGCAGCTGATCAACGTGGCGGACGGCTATCACCTCTGGTCGGAGCGCTACGACCGGGACATGGAAGACGTGTTCGCGATTCAGGAGGAAATCGCCGGCAACATCGTGAAGGCGCTGCGTGTGGTGCTGAGCGACGACGAAAAGCGGGCCATCGAAAAGGCGCCCACGGCGAACGTGCAGGCATACGAGTACTACTTGCGGGGCCGGCAGTTCTTCCATCAGTGGCGTCGCAAGAGCGTGGAGTACGCGCGCCGGATGTTCGAGCGCGCCAAGGAGATCGACCCGAACTACGCGCTCGCCTACGCCGGCATCGCGGATTGCTGCTCATTCATCTACACGTACTGGGATGCCAGCGGTGCCCACCTCGAGCAGGCCGACAGTGCGAGCCGCAAGGCGCTCGAGCTCGATCCCCAGCTGGCCGAGGCCCATACGTCGCGCGGTATGGCGCTGGCGTTCGGGGGACGACAGGCGGAGGCCGAGCAGGAGTTCGAAACGGCGATTCGCCTGAACCCCAAGCTGTTCGAAGCCCACTACTACTACGCCCGGGTCAAGTACGGGCAGGGCAAGGTTGCCGAAGCGTCGCGGTCGTTCGAGGCGGCGAGCCGGCTCCGCCCCGACGACTACCAGGCGGCGTCGTTCCTCGCTCAAACGTACGAGGGGCTGGGTCGTACGGCGGACGCCGAAGCGGCCCACCGCAACACGTGGGAGCTGGTGGAGCGCTACGTCGAGCTGAACCCGGACGATCCCCGCGCGCTCTGTCTCGGGGCGATCGAGCTGGCGCACATCGGCCAGCGCGAGCGCGGGCTCGAATGGGCGAAACGGGCGCTGGCAATCGACCCCGAGGATTCCGGGCTGCTCTACAACGTCGGCTGCTTTTACGCCGTGCAGGGTGAGCATGACGAGGCGTTCGCCTGCCTCGAGAAAGCGATTCAGCTGGGGTTCGGGTTGCGGGGCTGGATCGAAAACGATTCGGATCTGGTCGCACTGCACGACGATCCGCGGTTCAAAGCGCTGCTCGAAAAAGCGTAGCGTCGCCGATGCGGCGGCGGGTCTTCTGGCTCCTCCTCGTCCTCGGCGCCGCCCTGCGCCTCGGCCTCTACCTCTCCCGCCCCTCCCTCTCGATCGACGAAACGATGACGAGCCTCGAAATCGGGGCGCGGTCGTTGGCCGGATTGCTGCATCCCCTCGCCTACGAGCAGACGGCTGCGCCGCTGTTCCTCTGGGGAGTCAAGCTGTGCACCCTGATCGGCGGCATGAACGAGTATGCGCTGCGCAGCGTGCCGCTGGTCGGCGGTCTCGTCGTCCCCTATCTCGTCTGGCGCGTCGGCCAACGGGTGCTCGACCCGGCCGGGGCACTGGTCGCCACGGGCATCGCCAGCGTTGCGCCGACCCTCGTCCAGTACAGCGTGATCGCCAAACCGTATATGACGGACGCGGTGATCGCGCTCGTCTTGGCGCAAAGCACGTTGCGCCTGTTGGACCGTCCGGGAGAACGCCGGGCCCAGGCATGGCTGGGAGTAGCTGGACTTGCAGCCGTCCTGGGGTCGATCGCTGCGCCGTTTCTGTTGGGCGGTGTCGCTGTCGCCCTGCTCCTGGGACTCAAGCCCAGGACCGCCGGTTCGGCCGCGCGGCTTGCAGCCCTCATTGCGGTCTGGGGTGTGGCCTTTCTCTACCTCTATCTCACCCTGTATCGACCAGTCGCCGCGAGCAGCTACATGCAGCGGTTCTGGAGTGGGGCCTTCCTATCCCCGTTGGACGTCGCCGGATGGCAGCTGGCTGGACGTGCGGTGATACAGTCGCTCGTGGCCCGTCCGATCCCAGCCGTCTTGATCCCCCTCGTCATACTTCTGTTCGTGGCTGGTTTCGCTATCCTTGCGCGCCGCGCCGGCCGCGCGCCGGCCGGTCTCCTCGGGATCCCCATACTGGCGGTACTCGTCGCGTCGCCAGTACACCGTTATCCACTCTCGGCCAGGGTTCTCCTGGGCGTGGCGCCGACCTTCGCGCTCTGCGCTGCGGCGAGCGTTGTCGCGCTCTCGTCCAGGCGCCGGCTCATCGGCATAACAATCGGCGCGCTCGTCGTGGCCGGGCTCGCTCTCGTGAACGTTCTGCATCCCTACCGCACGCCGGCGCTGCGTCCAGCGATCCGCACCATCGCCGCGGCCGCAGCTGGCGATCCGGTCTACGTCTCGAGCGGCGCAATTCCGGCCTGGGCGTTCTACACCACCGATTGGTCATCCCCCGACACCGGCTACCTCGGGAGAATCCGCCGCTGGGGCGGAGTCCCCGATGCTCCGGGCTTCCACAACCTGGCGCCGCGGAGCCGAGAAGTGACCGTGGCCGATGCGGCGGGTTCCGATGTACGGCGGCTCGGGAGAGTGGAAATCCTCGGCCTCGCCCCGGGGATCCAATGGCGCGAAGTGGTCGGGTTGAGCGGCCGCTCCCCTGACGCGGGGTGGGCCGCCACGGAAGCGGCCCGCATCAAGCAATCCGGGCCCACCGTCTGGCTGTTGATCGCCACCGCGTACGCAGGCACGCGGGATTCGCTGTTCGCGGCCCTGGACCGTGTCGGCGGGCGGATCGAGGTCGACTCGGTGGTGGGAGGAGTCGAGCGTTCGCGGGTCGGATTCGCGAGGCCGCCGTGACGTTGTCGCTCCGGCGTCGACAGTTCCTGCTCACGGTAATCCTGATTCTCGGCACGGCCCTTCGCCTCGGGTTCTACCTCTCCCGTCCGTCGCTGACGATTGATGAGACGACGTTGAGCCTGGACTTGGGTCTACGCTCCTTCATGGAGCTGCTCCGTCCACTGGCCTCGCTCCAGACGGGTCCGGTTCTCTTTCTCTGGGCCGTGAAGCTGTGCACGACAGTCGCGGGGATGAACGAGTACACGCTTCGCTTCATCCCCCTCGCGGCGGGTTCGCTGATCCCGTTTCTGGTTTGGGGAGTGGGGCGCCGGCTCCTGACGGAGCCCGCGGCGATCCTCGCGTCCGCCCTGGCGGCCTTCGCCCCGGCGTTGATTCAATACAGCGTCACCGCCAAGCCGTACATCACCGACGCACTGTTCACCCTCCTCCTGATGTGGTGTACGCTCGACCTGCTCGATCGCCCGGATTCGAAGGGCGTCTGGGTCCGCTTCGGGGTCGTGAGTCTCGTCGCGATTCTCGGTTCGCTTCCCGCTCCCTTTCTGCTGGCGGGGGCGGCGGCGGCGATCGTCGTGGGCGTCCGCCCCCTCAGGGGGCGGACGGCCCGGCGACTGATCCTTTGCCTGGCTCTGTGGGGTGCAGTGTGGGTTCCGCTCTACGCTCTCCTGTACCGACCGGTCGCGGCCAGTTGGTACATGCAGCAGTTCTGGGGCCCCGCGTTCTTCGCACCCAGCCACGCGGAGGGGTGGTGGAATCTGGCGCGCGGGCTATTCATGTCGATCGTCGGCCGCTCGGCGCCTGCCGCCGTCATCATCGGCTTCGCTGATATCGTGGGTGTGGGGCTCTGGGTATGGCTGCGCCGCTTGCCGCGCGCGAGCGTCGCACTGCTCGGCGTACCGCTCTTGCTCCTCCTCGTCGCCTCTGGCCTGCAGCGGTACCCGCTCGCCGCCCGTCTCCTGATGTTCACGGTCCCCACCTTCCTGCTGGGCCTCGCGGCGGTATTCGCCGCCCCCACGCTGCAACGAGCGCGCCTCGGCTGGGCGCTCGGCGTCGTGGCGATTGTCGCGCTCATCGGAGTGAACGTCGCCCATCCATATCGTCCAGCTTCCACGCGGGAGGCGGTGGACTCGCTGCAGCGCCTCGCGCGAGGGGACGAGCCCATCTACCTGGCGAGCGGAAGCATCCCGGCGTGGGCTTTCTACACGACCGATTGGGCGCGCGCCGATACGGCGTATCTCGATTGGATCGAGCAATACGCGGGGACGCCGGGAGCCGCGGCATTCCACAACACGCCTCCGCGCGGCCGTCCAGTTAGGCTGGAGGAAGGCGACAGCCTCCGGACGACGCGCGGCGGCAGGGTCGAGGTACTCGGGCTCGCATCCGGAATCCAGTGGCGCGAGGGCCGCGGTTTCGGCGTCCCCGTCGTCAGTGATTCCGGCTGGGCGGCCCGTGAAGCGGCGCGCCTCGCGGCGGTTGCGCATCCGACGGCTTGGGCGCTGGTCGCGAACTCGTATCCCACGATGATGCAGGAGCTCTACGCGGCGGTCGCGCGAGCGGGCGGTACGATCACGGGTGATGTCAGTGTCGGAGGCGTTCGACTCACCCGCTACCGGTTCCGTATCGATCCTAGTCCGTGAATTGACGGGCGGCGTCATTTCCCGTTAGTTTCGCGCTCGGTGTCCGCACCACGCCCCCGCCTCGCCCTCGCATGCAGCTGACCGTCCACCAGGCGGCCTCGTATCTCGGAGTCAACGAGTCGACCGTGCGCCGCTGGATCAGCCAGCGCGGACTGCCGGCCCACACTGTCAACGAACGCCTCCATCTGAACGCCATCGAGCTGTGGGAGTGGGCTACGGAACAGGGCATCGCCGTGTCCCGTCGCTTGCTGGATCAGGCGCGGCGTCGGCCCGAGGACGTGGCCTTGCTGTCGGAGCTACTGGTTACCGGGGGGATCCATCACGACGTCGGGGGAGAAGGAAGAGCAGAGGTGCTGCACCAAATCGTGAAGCGCCTGCCGCTCCCCGCCGACGCCGACCGCGACTTTCTCGCCACGGTGCTCGAGGCGCGCGAGGCGATGGGCTCGACGGGGATCGGCGACGGAATCGCCATCCCGCATGTCCGCAACCCGATTCTGCTGCACGTCGCGGCCCCGTTCGTGACCCTGTGCTTGTTGCACCACCCTGTGGGGTTCGACGCGGTTGACGGCAAGCCCGTGCACGCACTCTTCACCGTCATCAGCCCGAACGTCCCAGCCCACCTCCGGATACTGGCGCAGCTGGGCTTTGTGCTGCGGGACAAGACGCTCAGGGGACTGTTGGAGGGGCGGGCCAGCGCCGATGCTTTGCTCGCCCGCGTGCGTGAGCTAGAGCAGGCGACGAGCGGAACTCACCCGGTGGCGTCGCGGTGAACCTGTGCTTCTGGGGGCTCGCGACGATTGTAGCCGCCGCGGGGTGCGCCGCCGTGCTACGCAGCCGGCCCGTGCTCGCGGATCGCGCGTATGGGCTGTTGGTCGCCGTCGGGTGCGTGGTGGCGGCGGCACCGGCAGTGAGCGTGCTGGCGGGTGGGTCGGCGGCGGACATCCAGATACCCATCCCGGCGCCGAGCGGCCCCTGGGTGTTTGGTCTCGATCGCCTCTCGGCGGCGTTTCTCCTCGTCGTCCTCGGCCCGGGCCTGGCGAGCGCGTTGTACGGCTTGCGCGCACTCGGCGGCGACGGAAGCCGGCGCGGCGTTGCGACCGCGCGTGCCCTCTTCGCGGTCGAGCTGGCTGCCCTGGCGCTGGTCGTATTGGCGCGAGCCGTGGTGCCGTTTCTCGTCGCCTGGGAGGCGATGGCGGTACTCGCCTACTTCCTGGTGACGTTCGACAACGAGCGGGCCGAAGTGCGACGCGCGGGGTGGGTGTACCTGGTGGCGACTCACGTTGGCACCCTCGCGCTGATCGCGCTGTTCGCCTCCTGGGCGGGCGCCGGAGGTGGACTCACCTTCGACGCTTTGGCGAGTCGGGCTGGCAGCCTGCCCGCCCGAGGTGCGCTCGTGCTGTGTCTTGCGCTCTTCGGATTCGGCCTCAAGGCGGGTCTCGTCCCGCTCCACTTCTGGCTTCCCGACGCCCACGCGTCGGCCCCAACGCACGTCTCCGCGTTGATGTCCGGAGTGGTCATCAAGATGGGGATCTACGGTCTGATCCGGGTGGTGAGCCTGCTCGGTGCGCCCCCTGCGTGGTGGGGCTGGCTGGTGCTGGTGAGCGGAGTGCTGTCGGGTGTTCTCGGCGTGCTTTGGGCCCTGGCGCAGCACGACCTGAAGCGCCTCCTCGCCTATCATAGCGTCGAAAATATCGGGATCATTCTCATCGGGTTGGGAACGGGGGCCTTGGGCGCGGCCTACGGAGTTCCCCTCGTTGCGGTGCTCGGGTTCGCCGGCGCGGTGCTCCACACGATGAATCATGCACTCTTCAAAAGCCTCCTGTTCCTGGGCGCCGGCGCGACGGTTCACGCGACGGGGACGCGAATCATGGATCGCCTCGGCGGCCTGGGACGGCGCATGCCCTTCACCTGGGTGTCGTTCCTAATCGGTTCCGTCGCCATTGTGGGATTGCCGCCGCTCAACGGCTTCGTGAGCGAATGGGTGATCTATCTCGGCCTGCTGCGTGGCGGCACGGCTGGAGGGTCCATCCGGTTGGTTCTCCTCGGCGTAGTCGGCCTCGCGATCATTGGTGGCCTCGCCCTGGCATGTTTCGCGAAGGTATGCGGCGTCGTGTTCCTGGGGGTGCCTCGAAGTGACGCGGCGCTACATGGGCACGAGGTCGCAGGCGGCATGCTGGGTCCGATGTTCGGTCTGGCGGGGGCGTGCGCTTTCATCGGGCTGGCACCGGGTCTCGCGGTTGGGCCGGCCCTCGTCGTAGGCGCGTCGATCGCGCGAATCCCGTTCCCGGCGAGCGGGAGCGAGGTCTTCGCGGGGATCGTCCGCCTCGGGCTCTGGTCGCTCGTGCTCGTCGTGCTCCTTGCTCTCGGTGCCGTGGCGTGGGCAGCCGTACGCCGGCGCCGGTCGCTCACGCGGGCGGAGACCTGGGGGTGCGGCTACGCCCTCCAGAACGAGCGGATGCAGTACACGGCATCGTCGTTCGCGGCTCCGCTCCTCGCGGCGTATGGCCGCTTGGCTGGCGTCCACGAAACGCACGCCCATGGGGGAAGGGCGTTTCACAGTCAAGCCCGCGAGCTCGTCCTGGACGGAGCGATCCTCCCCGCTTGGAGCGCCGTGCGTGGGGTGTTGGCGCGGCTCCGTCCCCTCCAGCACGGCCGGTTGTGGGTGTACCTCCTGTACGTCATCGCTATCCTGCTGCTGCTCCTCCTCTATCTGGCGCAGGGGGCGTCCCCCTGACCGCGTCATCCGCCGTCGGCTTCCTCGTTCTGCTGGCGCTCGCGCCCGTGCTTCCCGGGGTCGCAGCCAAGACGAAAGCGGTGCTCACTGGCCGGCGCGGTGCGCCGCTGATGCAGCTCTACTGGGACCTCTTCCGCTTGGTGCGCAAGGGTGCCGTGTACAGCACGACGACGACTTGGATATTCCGCCTGGCCCCTGTGGCCGGACTGGTGACTCCGTTGCTCGCTCTGGGGTTACTGCCGCTCGACGGGCGCCACGCACTGTTTGGTTTCACCGGCGATTTCGTGGGGTTCGCCGCGCTGCTGGCCTTGGGCCGCTTCACCCTGGTGCTCGCGGCGCTCGATACCGGATCGAGCTTTGAAGGGATGGGCGCGAGCCGCGACGCGACCTTCGCATCGCTCGTCGAGCCGGCGCTGTTTCTCAGCTTCGTCGTGCTGGCACTCGCCAGCGGGCAGCTTTCGCTCGAAGGGATGCTCGGCGGAACGCAAGCGCTTCCCTGGGGCGCGGCGGCGCCGGCGCTGGCGATGGCCGCGGCGAGCCTGTTCTTCGTGCTGCTGACGGAAGCGTCCCGCATGCCGGTGGACGATCCCGCCACGCACCTCGAGCTGACCATGATTCACGAGGTTACCGTGCTCGATCACAGTGGCCCGGATCTGGCGCTGCTCCTCTACGGCGCCGCGCTCAGAATGGCCCTCTTCGCCGCGCTACTGGTCGGTGTTCTGGCGTCCCGTGGCCGTCTCCCCGGTCCCGCGGCATTGGGATTGCTCGTGGCGGGTCTTTTGACGGTGGCCGTCGCCGTGGGCGTGGTCGAATCCAGCATGGCGCGGTTCCGCTTGAGCCGAGTCCCGCAGTTCCTGGTTGCCGCATCGGTGCTGGCGTCGCTCGGTGCCATCCTCCAGCTCCTCAGCTAATCATGGAACGTCTGGCAGACCTACTCCTGCTGCTGGTCCTGTTGTTCGGCTTTCTCATTCTCGGCACCACGCGGCTCACGACGTGCATCCGGGCCGTGGCGGTGCAGGGTGGATTGCTCGGCCTGCTGCCGCTCGTGCTGCGCCCGCAGTGGTCGGTCCATACACTGGGCCTCGCGGCGGGAACGATCCTCGTGAAGGCGATCGTGCTGCCCTGGTTCCTCATCTGGGCGATTCGGGAAGCCGCGGTCCGCCGGGAAGTTGAGCCACGGGTCGGTTATGTCGCGTCCCTCGTGCTGGGAATTCTCGCCGTCGCCGTGGCCGGCGCGGTGGCGGTGCGGCTCCCGGTGCCGGGTGAGCATCCGGTGTTGCTGGTCACCACCTCGCTCGCGTGCGTCATCATGGGGCTCCAGGTCCTGGCCACGCGGGCGAAAGCGTTGATCCAGGTGGTGGGCTACCTCATGCTGGAGAACGGGATCTATGTGTTCGGGTTGACGAGCCTGGACCGCGTTCCCTTTCTCGTCGAGGTCGGCGTCCTGCTCGACGTGTTCGTGGGTGTGTTCATCATGGGGATCGTCGTGTTCCACATCAACCGGGAGTTCGATTCGCTCGACTCGGCCCGGCTCACGGAGCTGAGAGACTGATGCTCCTGCTCGCGCTGTTCCTCGTCCCCGCGCTCGGCGCCGCGGGAGCCTTCGCCCGGGGCACCCGGCACGGCGGTTGGCTGGTATGGGTGGCGGCCATTCATCTGATACTCGTCGCGACGGCGTGGTGGTCACCACCCGCTGCCGTGCTCGATGGGTGGCTCGCGCTCGACCCGCTCGGGCTCGTCGTCCTTTCGGTCGTCAGCCTGCTGTTCTTCGTCGTGGCGACGTACGCGGTGGGATACCTGCGGTGCGAACGGACCGGGCGCGGGTTTGCGAGCTGGCTCCTCGCATTTCTCGCCACCGCATCACTGGTTGCCGTGAGCCATCATCTGGCACTCCTGTGGGTGGGGATGGAAGGCACGACCCTGGCGTTGGCGCCCCTCATCTTCCAGCGGCGCGACCGGCGGTCCCTCGAGGCAGTGTGGAAGTATCTCGTCCTCTCGTCGGTCGGCATCGCACTGGCGTTGCTCGGGACCTTCTTTCTCTCCACCGCCCAGGGAGAGCTCAGCCCGGGAGTACGGCCACTTGTGTTGGAGGATCTCGTCGCGCATGCGGCATTGCTGCATCCGGTCTGGCTCAAGGCGGCGTTCGTCTTCCTGCTGGTGGGGTACGGCACCAAACTGGGGCTCGCGCCGATGCACACCTGGAAGCCGGACACGTACGGCGAGGCGCCGGCGTTGGTCGGCGGCCTGATGGCCGGGGGCCTCACCAGCTGTGCGTTCCTGGGGATCGCTCGGGTAACCGAGGTCGCGGTTGCCGCCGGCCTGGGTCAATTCGTGCAGCCGCCGCTCGTGATCTTCGGACTGCTCTCGCTCACGGTGGCGGCGGCGTTCGTCGTCGGGCAAACCGACGTGAAGCGCCTGCTCGCGTACTCGAGCGTCGAGCACGTGGGCTTGCTCGTCCTCGGGCTGGGATTGGGGGGCGTCGGGGTCTACGGCAGCGTGCTGCACCTGGTCAACAACGCGGTGGTAAAAGGACTCCTCTTCCTCGCGGTCGGGAACGCCGTGCTGGTTGTCGGCCCTGCCGCCACTGCGTTTCCATCATCCGGCGGAGGCGTACTGCGCGCGGTCCCCGTGTCCGGAATCCTGCTCCTCCTGGGACTGTTCGCGGTGACGGGGTCACCGCCGTTCGGGATGTTCCTGAGCGAGTTCACGATCGTGCGTGCGGCCTGGGCCGGCGGCCATCCCTGGATCGCGGGCGCGGTCCTCGCCCTGCTCGCGGTGATCTTCATCGGGGTCGGGGCGATGATGTTGGGGATGCTGTATGGACCGGTGGCCTCCTCCGGACCGCGCGCCCGGGAGAGCGCATGGCTCGTCGCGGGTCCCGCGGCGCTCGTCGTCGCCGCGCTTGCTCTGGGGATCGCGATTCCCGGGCCGCTGCAGCAGCTTCTGGCGCGGGCCGCCACGGCGCTCGGAGGATCGGCGCCATGAGAGACTTCGGGGAGCTCGGGCTGCGTAATCGCCGGGCCGTTCCCTGGAAGTCGGTTCCGCGCGAATCGCTCGACAGTTTCCGCGAGTCGCTGGTGCAAGCGGTGGCAGATGGGTGGCGGCTCGTGTCGCTGTTTGGCATGCCTGAAAGAGACGATCAGACCAGGCTCGTCGCTGTCCTGGCCGATGATGTCCGCGGCGACCTGATGGTGTCGACCACGGTCGTGGATCTCCGCTACCCGGCACTCACGCTGCAGTGCGCCCAGGCAGACCGCTTCGAGCGCGAAATCGCGGAGCAATGCGGCGTGGTGCCCGAGGGCCACCCCTGGCTCAAGCCGTTGCGGCGCCACCCGCCGGATCACGTGTCACCAGCCCGCCGGGGCGGCGCGATAGATCGGGAGGCACATCCGTTCTTCCGGATCGAGGGCGATGAGGTCCACGAGGTGGCGGTGGGTCCCGTGCACGCCGGAATCATCGAGCCGGGACACTTTCGTTTCCAGGCGCACGGCGAAACAGTGTTGTTTCTGGAGATCATGCTGGGGTACCAACACCGCGGCGTGGAGCGGCTGCTGGAGACGCTCGACTCCGTGCGTGGCGTGCTGCTGGCCGAGTCGATCGCGGGGGATACCGTAATCGGGCACGCTGAAGCGTATTGCGGGGCCTTGGAGGCTCTCGCACGCACCCGTAAGACGCCGCGCGCGCAGACGATCCGCGGCATCGCCCTCGAGCTCGAGCGGTTGGCCAACCATATCGGCGATCTCGGCGCCATGGCCGGCGATGTGGCCTATGCGCCGGCCGCAGCGTACCTCGGACGGCTGCGCGGTGAGTGCCTGAATCTCCTGATGACGCTGAGCGGCAACCGGTACGGTCGTGGATTGGTGCGGCCGGGAGGAGCCGGATTCGACATCCCGCCGGAGATGGCGGCGTACATGCACGGCCGACTGGAGGGACTCAGGGATGAAGTTGAGCCGGTCCTCGATTTGATGTTCCAGAGCGCGTCGGTACAGGCCCGCTTCGAAGGCGTGGGCATTGTGCCCAAGGCCGCCTGCGGCGACGCCGGCCTCGTCGGTCCGGTGGCACGCGCGTGCGAAATGTCGCGGGACGTGCGCCAGGATCATCCCTACGGGATCTTTCGTTTCGCCCACATTCCGGTGGCCACGGCCTGGGCAGGCGACGTGCTGGCGCGGGCACTGGTGCGGCGGCTGGAAATTCAGCGCTCACTCGCCTTCCTCATCGAGCAGCTCGGCGCGCTGCCTCGGGGCGAAGCCCGCGTGTCGTGCGGACCGCTGCGGCCCGACGAGCTGGTCGTGGCGATGGTCGAGGGGTGGCGCGGGGAGATCGTGCACGTGGTCATCACGGACGACACGGGAAGCATCCGCCGGCACAAGGTCACGGACCCGTCGTTCCACAATTGGGCCGCACTCGCGCTTGCGATGCCCGGGAACGAGATCTCCGACTTCCCGCTGTGCAACAAGAGCTTCAATCTCTCCTACGCCGGGCACGACCTGTGACCGGCGGGACGGTCTCGTGCTCGACCTGATCCGCAACCGGCTGCGGCAGGGGATGCGCACCCTGCCCTTTCCACGGGGACCTCTCCCCGAGCTCCCGGAGCGGTTCCGTGGCCGCGCGGTGCGCGACCCCGCGCGTTGCCCGGATGACTGCAGCGAGTGCCGCGCCCACGCCCCCTCGGCATTCCTGGTAGAAGGCCCGAACGCTCGGACGTCGCTGGACCTCGGGTCGTGTCTCTTCAGTCCTGAGGAGGCCGCAGCGTGTCCGGCGGGCGCCATCGGGTACTCCCGGGATTATCGGATGGCTGTCGACCGACGCGACGCCCTGGTGACGCCAGGCGGCGAGGTGGAGCTGGCGCGGGCGCTCGACGAGCGCAGTCGCAAGCTGTTTGGGCGATCGCTGCGGCTCCGGTCGGTCGTGGCGGGGAGCTGCGGCGGGTGCGAGGCCGAGCTCGTAGCCCTCGGTAATGTGGTGTTCGACCTGGCCCGTTTCGGCGTGCAGTTCGTCGCTTCGCCTCGCCACGCCGATGGAATCGTGATCACCGGCGCCGTCAACGTCAACATGCGTTTGGCGCTGCAGAAGACTTACGACGCCGTTCCGCCGCCGAAGATCGTGCTGGCTGTGGGCGCTTGCGCCGTGAGTGGGGGGCCGTTTCGCGGCAGCCCGGAAGTCTCGAACGGCGTTCCCGGCGAGATCCCGGTCGATCTCTGGGTACCAGGGTGTCCGCCGCATCCGCTCACGTTCCTGGACGGACTGTTGCGAGTGCTGGGGGTGATCGAAGCAGGTCGCGCGAGTTAGCCGCGTGCGGGCGCCGGGTGCATCTTAGGCGCATGGCGAACGCCCCTTCCATTCAGTTTCTCGGTGCGGCCGGGACCGTCACCGGCTCGATGCACCTCGTTACCGCCAGCGGGCGCCGCGTGCTGCTCGATTGCGGGCTCTTCCAGGGATTGAAGGAGCTGCGCGAGCGGAACTGGCGCGACTTCCAGTTCGATCCGACGGCGTTGGACGCGGTCGTCATCTCGCACGCCCACATCGATCACACCGGCGCGCTGCCGCTGCTCGTGAAGCGCGGGTACCGTGGACCGATTCACTGCACCAAAGCGACCGTGGACCTCCTGGGGGTCCTGCTCCCCGATGCCGCCCACCTCCAGGAAGAGGACGCCGAGCGGGCCAACCGTCATGGCTACTCGAAGCACACGCCGGCATTGCCGCTCTACACGGCGGCCGACGCGGAACAGGCGCTGACGCAGCTGCGACCGGCGCCGCCGTACGGACAGGCGTTCCCGGTCGCGGGCGACATCACCGTGACGTATCGCCGAGCGGGCCACATCCTCGGCGCGGCGACGGTGGACGTGAAGCTGGGTCCCGGTCCGCGCATCGTCTTCTCGGGCGATCTGGGACGCTACGACCGGCCCATCCTGCCGGATCCCGAGCCGGTGGCGGAAGCGGACGTACTGCTCCTCGAGTCGACGTACGGCGACCGCATTCATCCCGCCGGTACCGACGACGAGCTGGCGAGCGTCGTGAAGGCGACCGCGGATCGCGGCGGGGTCCTCGTCGTCCCGGCGTTCGTGGTGGACCGGACGCAGGAATTGCTCTGGATGCTGCATCACCTCGAGGATGCGGGACGTGTTCCTCAGTTACCGGTGTACGTCGACAGCCCTTCCGCGACCGACGTCACGGAGATCTATCTGCACCACCCGGAGGAGCTCGACGAGGAGTTCATGGCGGAGATCAGGCGCGGTCAGACTCCGCTCCATACGGCGCATTGCCACTTTTTAAGGGCCGTGGAAGAATCGAAGCGCCTGAATGACCTGCGCGGTCCGGCGATCATCGTGTCGGCTTCGGGAATGGCGACCGGCGGCCGCATCCTGCATCACCTCGCGCACCGGCTGCCCGATCCAAAGAACACGGTCCTGCTGGTGGGCTTCCAGGCGCTCGGGACCCGTGGCCGCTCGCTGCAGGACGGGGCGAAGACGCTGCGGTTGTTCGGCGAGGATGTGCCGGTACAGGCGAAGGTGGAAACGATTCACGGTCTCTCGGCGCACGCCGATCAGAACGAGATGCTGCGGTGGCTCGGCGGATTCAAGCGCCCGCCGCGCACGACCTACCTCGTACACGGTGAACCGCCCGCCGCGAAAATGCTCGGCGACCTGATCTCGTCCAAGATGGGATGGTCGAGCCGTCCGGCACAGGACGGGGAGCAGGTGCCGGTGTGAGCGGGTTCCAGCCGCCCGTCATGATTCCGGCATCCGCGATCGCCGATCGCGTGGATGAGCTCGCCCGCCGCATTTCACACGATCACGCAGGGGTGGAAGACCTGTTGATGGTGGGGGTGCTGCGCGGCTCCTATGTGTTTCTGGCGGACCTGACCCGGCGGCTCACGGTGCCCTGCGCGGTGGACTTCGTTTCGCTGTCCCAGTACGACCGGGGCAGCCTGCCCATGGGGTCGGTCCGGCTGGCGATGGACGTGCGCGTCGACATCAAGAGCCGCCACGTGGTCATCGTCGAGGATATCGTCAGCTCGGGGTGTACCCTCTCCTACCTCGTGAAGATGTTCGAGATCCGCGAGCCGGCGTCGCTCCGGACGTGCGTCCTGGTGCGCAAGCGCGGCCACGAGAATACCGCAGTGCGGCTCGATTACGTGGGATTCGAGATTCCGGATCGCTGGGTGGTCGGCTACGGCCTCGACTACGACAACAAGTACCGGACGCTTCCGTATATCGGGGTCGTGCACGCTCCCGATACGGATTGAGGATCAGCGTCGTCGTGACGACGACGGCGCCACTCCCGAGATCAGGCGGGCGGTGGCCCACAGCAACAGCACGACCGAGGCCCCCACGGCGGCTCGCACCGCGCGCGGGCCGTCGCCGTCGAGCGCGAAATGCCACCATGTTTCGCCGCCGTACGGGACGTGGCGGTAGGTGAGCAGCGCGATCCAGAAATCCACCAGCAGCACCGCCCCCACAGTGAAGATCCAGCGCGGCCCCATCGGCTCGCGCATCAGAGAGTCGCCGCGCGGGAATGTCCGACCGGCAACGATAAAGAGAACGCACGCAGCCGCGAAAACGCTTGCCAGCAGCACGTCGAACGACCGCAGCAGCGCGAGCAGCACGCTACAGGCGAACAAGCCGACGACGCCGTGATACGCGAAACGGACTCCACGCTCTACCCCCCAGGCGAAGACGATCAGCACCGCACCGACGACGCTCGCGAAGAAGTGAGACGCCTCGATCACGGGCAACGGCAGGAACGTGGCGAGCCACGCCAGCCGGCGATCGTCTCCCGGGATTGCCCCGGTCACGAGCAGGACGACGCCCGCCAGAAACGCGATGAGCCCGAGCATCCGGGGTACGAGCGCGGCGCTCCTGACCGCCAGCTCGCGGAACGGGCGATCCGCGTCCCGCGCCTGGCGCACGGCGCGCACGGCGAGAATGACGCCGGCGACGATGAGCGGCAGCAGGTAATAGAGCACGCGGTAGAGCAGGAGGACCGCCAATACCTGCGGCGCCGACACCTCCGGCGGGCGGAGCACCAGCACGACCGCCTCGAACACACCGATGCCCCCGGGGATCGGGGCCAGGAGGGCGGCGAACTGGCCGATCAAGAACGTGGTGAGAAACGCGAAGAACGGCACCGGCGCCATCCTAATGAGGAGGACGTAGAGCGGCGCCGCGGAGAACAGCCAGTCGGCGACCGATACGCCGAGCTGAGCCAGCGCCAGGCGGAGGGTAGGGAGCGGCAGCACGTGCCGTCCGATGCGCAGCGAACCTCCGGCAAACCTCGCGGCCGCGAGATACGCGGCGACCACGGCGAGCAGCACGCTCCCGAGCAGACCGCCCGATAACCCCAGCCCCGCAGCGGGTCCGCCGGAGGGGTGCAGGATCAGGGATACGCCCGCCAGAGCGCACAGGCCGATCGTGTAGGTCGCGACGTTGAGACCGGCGACCGCGGCGGCCCCGGCGATCGTCAGGCCGTGGGGGCGGTACATGCGATACCGCACACCGCCCGCCGTCACCACCGATGCCGGAGCGTTGTTACTGACGGCGAAACTCACGAATGAGGGCACCAGCATCTCGAGCAGCGAGAGATCGGGGCCGACGACGCGGAACGCCACGTAGTCGTACCCGACGAGCGCGAGGTAACCGAGGGCGCAGATCGCCGCCGCCAGCACGATCGTCGAGAACGGCACCGCTGCCAGCGATCGAATGACGTCGCCGGGCTGGTACGCCGCCAACAACCGATCGAGTCCGAGGAGGGCGAGGCCGAAGAAGAGGAGGTTGAGAAACGATGTGAGGTGGGCGCGCCGGTGAGCTGACAACCGGGACCGGCCCAGCTTCATTGATGGCACCGCAGCACCGCGGCACCCCGCACTCGGCCATCGCGGAGGTCGCGCAGCGCTTCGTTGGCGTTTTCCAGGGGATACGTCTCGACCGACGTCCGGATCGGTATCTCGCCGGCGACTTTCAGAAAGTCCGCTCCGTCCTGGCGCGTCAGATTCGCCACCGACCGCACCACGCGCTCACCCCAGAGCAGGCGGTAAGGGAATGACGGAACGTCGCTCATATGGATCCCGGCGCAGACGACCGAGCCACCCTTTGCCACGGCGGCGAGCGCCGTGGGGACGAGCACCCCCACGGGCGCGAAGATGATCGCGGCGTCGAGCGGCTCCGGTGCGGGCTTATCGGACCCCCCGGCCCACTCGGCGCCCTGCTCGCGGGCGAATGTCTGCCCCGCGTCGTCGCCGGGACGGGTGAAGGCGAAGACGCGCCGACCCTGGTGCCGGGCGACCTGCGTGACGATGTGGGCGGCCGCGCCGAAACCATAAATGCCCAGTCGCCGTGCATCGCCGGCCAGCATGAGCGACCGATAGCCGATCAACCCGGCGCAGAGCAGGGGAGCGGCGGCGCAGTCGTCGAACCCGGGCGGCAGAGGAAAGCAGAACCGCTCATCGGCGACCGCCAGCTCGGCGTATCCACCGTCCCGCTGGTACCCGGTGAACCGGGCGCGGTCGCAGAGATTCTCGCGTCCCGAGCGACAGTAGCCGCACTCGCCGCACGTCCAGCCGAGCCAGGGGACGCCGATGCGAGTCCCGGGTGGAAAGCGGCTGGCTCCCGGCCCGCTGTCCAGAACGGTGCCGATGATTTCGTGGCCCAGCACGAGGGGAAGTTTTGGGTTCGGGAGCTCTCCGTCGCAGACATGCAGGTCGGTGCGGCACACGCCACAGGCGTGCACGCGCAGCAGGACTTCACCAGCTCCTGCCTCAGGGTCTGGGGCTGTCACCCGGCGGAGGGCGTGGCCGGGAGCGTCCAGCAGCATGGCGCGCATCGTCTCTTAAGGCTCCAGCCGGGAGGCGGATACGACAAGGGTGGCCTGCCGTCACAAGCCACCCTGCTGTACTGCTAAAGATCCGAAGGCGCAATCAGACTGCGACGGCCTGCCTCCCGGGACTCGTCGAGCGGGCGAGGTGCGCCGCTTTCTTTCCGGCGGGAATGACGAGCAGGATGGGCGCCGGCAAATCGCTCAGGAGACGTTCCGTGACGCTCCCCACCAGCATCCGCTCCACGAAACCCTTGCCATGACTGCCGACCACGACGACGTCGGCTGCCCACGCCTTTGCCTCCGCCGCGATGCCGAAGTCGGCGACGGCGTGGCGGATCGTCCGCTCGGCCTCCGCTCCGACGATCGGCCACACTTTCTGGGCGCAGTCCTCTTCCATCAGCTGCTCGTAATCGATGGAATTCATCGGTGGCGGCGTCTCGGGCAGGATCGGCAGCGGCTCGATCACGTGCAGCGCTTTCAGCTCGGCGTCGAACAGATCGGCGAGCCGGCGGGCGGCCTCGTAGGTCGGCCGAGCGGCTGCCGACGCGTCCAGCGCAACGAGCACTCGCCGGATCTTGGCGGGCGGCTCACCCGTCACCATGAGCGGCGCGCGCAGCATCCGCGCCAGGTTGTGCACCGTGCTGCCGCCGAGCCAGCGTCCCAGCGCGGTGTGGTGCTTGGCGCCGAGAATGACGAGATCGGCACCGGCTTCGCGCACCACGTCATCCAGTACGGCGGGTGCCCACCCTTCCCTGACGTCCGCGTTGTGGAGGGCTTTCCACGGGACGACACCCTCCAGTGCGACGTTCAGGCGCTCCCGCACCGCATGTAATGCTGCCGCCCGGAATGCCGCGGCGTGCGCCGGATTCCCTTCGACGGTAATGGCCGTCCAGACATCGCGGGTCGCATGCACCAGCCGGCACTCGACTTCCGCGGCGGCCGCGATCTGCAAGCCCAGTTGTGCCGCATGCCCTCCGGCGGGCGTTGCGTCCACTCCTACGACGATCGACTTCCACGACATAACGGGCTCCGGTTGAGTTTCCTCACGGAAGCTGCCGATTCCTTCATGAAGGGAAGGTGAATCGGTGCGGAAGGCGGCTTCTACCGACGTTTGGCCCGCGCGAACGGGACAACCAGCAGCGATGCGGCCAGTCGGCTCAACAGCCATTCGGTCGCACTGCCGATAAGCAGACGGTC
>Ga0310811_10003420_pt1 | contig 19936 bp, 16 predicted proteins | sample YCmetagenome_FD_207642 | JGI IMG/M metagenome (GOLD analysis project Ga0310811, IMG submission 207642) | Soil microbial communities from experimental microcosm in Duke University, North Carolina, United States - YC | ecosystem: Engineered > Artificial ecosystem > Soil microcosm > Unclassified ...
GGGGTGCAGTCGGCCACCAGGATCGCGAGTCCGAGGCCGGGGACGTCGGTCACGGAGGCGTCCGCCTCGGGGCGCCGGTCGTGCGCCCAGGGGGCGCGCGCCAGGACGACCTCGTCGCCGTGAACCTGCGTCAGATAGACCGTCCGCTCGGGGTCGAGCCCGAGCTCGAGCGCGGCGAGTTCGCGGTTGCGGCGCACCGCCGCCGGGTCGTCGCCGACGTGGTCGCCGAGGTTGAGCGAGCCGTACGGCGCCCGACTGACGCCGCCGTGCCGGTCCGAGAAGGCGAAGCACACCCGTCCGTGCCGAAAGATCTCCACACATCGGAGCCTATCGGGTCACTGTGCGCGGCGCCTTTGCGGCCTCGGCTAGTTGATGTTCTTCAGGAAGTCCGGGATGTCGATGTCGTCCTCGGCGCGGGTGGCCGGGATCGTCGGGAGCACCTCGGTGGTGTCGTCGTCCTCCGGCCGGGGCAGCGTGCCGAGCATGCCGTTCTGCACCGTGGTGGCGGCGGGCGGGGCCTCGCCCTCCTCGGCGCGGCGGCCGATCGGCTGCTCGCGGCGCTTGGCCGGCTGGCCGCCGTCGAAGCCCGCGGCGATCACGGTGACCCGCACCTCGTCGCCGAGGCCGTCGTCGATCACGGCGCCGAAGATGATGTTCGCGTCCTGGTGCGCGGCCTCGGACACCAGCTGCGCCGCCTCGTTGATCTCGAACAGCCCGAGGTCCGAGCCGCCGGAGATGGACAGCAGCACGCCGCGGGCGCCGTCGATGGACGCCTCGAGAAGCGGCGAGGAGATCGCCATCTCGGCCGCGGCGGTCGCCCGGTTCTCGCCGCGCGCCGAGCCGATGCCCATGAGCGCGGATCCGGCCTCGGACATGACCGACTTGACGTCGGCGAAGTCCAGGTTGATCAGGCCCGGCGTGGTGATCAGATCCGTGATGCCCTGGACACCGCTGAGCAGCACCTGGTCGGCGGACTTGAAGGCGTCGAGCACGGTGGCGCCGGGCGCGGAGATCGACAGCAGCCGGTCGTTCGGGATGACGATGAGGGTGTCCACCTCCTCGCGCAGCGCCGCGATGCCCTCCTCGGCCTGGGTCGCCCGGCGCCGTCCCTCGAAGGTGAACGGGCGGGTGACCACGCCGATGGTGAGAGCGCCGAGGGCGCGGGCGATCCGGGCCACCACGGGCGCGCCGCCGGTGCCGGTGCCGCCGCCCTCGCCGGCGGTCACGAACACCATGTCGGCGCCCTTGATGACCTCCTCGATCTCCTCGGCGTGGTCCTCGGCGGCCTTCTTGCCGACGTCGGGGTTGGCGCCCGCGCCCAGACCGCGGGTCAGCTCCCGGCCGACGTCCAGCTTGACGTCGGCGTCGCTCATCAGCAGGGCCTGCGCGTCGGTGTTGATCGCGATGAACTCGACACCCTTGAGTCCGACCTCGATCATCCGGTTGATCGCGTTGACGCCGCCGCCGCCGATGCCCACGACTTTGATGACGGCGAGGTAGTTCTGGGGTGCACCCACGATTCGAAGGCCTCTCGCGCTGGTGAGTTGTTCGCCGACCCGGGCGCTGCCGGGGTTCGGCGCACACGGTCCAGTCAAAGACTGTATCGCCCCTGACGGCCGTCAACATCATCTAGATGACTCGATCGACGAAACGACAGTAGGTCGGACAGTGCTCACCCCGCAACGAACACGCCGAAACTCACCCCAGCACAGTTTCGCTGATTCTTCGACGCCTCATCGCATAGTCAGCTTATTTCACGACATCGCCGGGGCGTCCGGAGCACTCACATCATAGTGCTTGTGACCGCCGATCCGCAGCAACGCCACCAGATCCCGTGCCTTGTCGGCGGCCCGGTCGCCGCCTCCCCAATTCACCGTCGCCCCACCCGTCAATCGCAGAGTGATGGCATAAGGATCCGACGCCGTGATCGCGGTGACGGTCTTGTCCACCGAAGCGGGCAGGGCGCGCAAGGCGGACAATGCCCCGGGCACCACCGCGTCCGCCGTCGCCGGTTTCGTGACGGTGATCACCGGCAGCCCCGCCCTGGCCGCGGAGAGCCGGCCGAAGACCACTCCGCCACTGTCGACGACGTCGTATCCGCCCGCGCCCGGCACCAGCGCGGCCGGCACCCGCTCGACCACGGTGACGACGACGGTGCCCGGCCAGTCCCGGCTGACCGCGGCGGAGGCGATCTGCGGGATGGCCTCGATCCGCGCCGCGGCGGCGGCCGGGTCGAACGCGGCCATCGGCCCGCCGGTGCGGATCTCGGCCGTCGTCAGGATCCTGCTGACGGAGACGTTCTTCGTGCCGACCACCCGCACGCCGCGCACCGCGATCAGCGAGGTGTGCCACAGCACCAGGTAGCCGGCCAGCGCGAGCAGGCAGACGGCGACCGTCACGGTGACCGACAGCCGGCGCCAGCGCGTGCGCGCGCGCATCCGCGCCGCGTAGAGGCGGGCCGGCAGGTCGGAGACCCGCCGCGGGCGGTCGGTCGCGCCGCTCACCTGGCGATCACCGCCGCGCGGCAGCGTCCGCGCGCTCCCGCAGCACGGCCAGCAGTTTCGGCCCGACGGTGGTGATGTCGCCGGCGCCCGCGGTGACCACCACGTCGCCCGGCCGCGCCCAGCCGGCCAGCAGCGCAGGCACGGCCGCCGTCTCCGGTTCGAACACCACCTGCTCGCGCGGCAGCGGGACGTCGCGGGCCACGATCTGGCCGGTCACCCCGGGGATCGGGTCCTCGCCGGAACCGGGGTAGACCTCGAGGACGGCGACCAGGTCGGCGACCCCGAGCGGTGCGCCGTACTCGCGCAGGAAGGCCTGGGCGCGGGAGTAGCGCTGCGGCTGGAAGGCGACGATCAACCGGCCGTCGCCGGCCAGCTCGCGGTAGGCGGCGAGGGTCGCGGCGATCTCGGTCGGGTGGTGCATGTAGTCGTCGTAGACGCGCACCCCGGCGGACTCGCCGATCAGCTCCATCCGGCGCCGGGCACCGGTGAAGGAACCGAGGGCGCGGGCGGCGTCGCTCGGGTCGATGTGCAGCTCTGCCATGGTCGCGTAGGCGGCGGCGGCGTTGAGCACGTTGTGCCTGCCGGTCAGCCGGAGCTCGACCTGATCGCCGCGCGTGGCGTTGTGGAAGAAGCCCTTCGAGCCAGCGGCCGAGACGTCGAGGACGTCGACCTGTACGTCCGAGTCCGTGGACTCGCCGTAGGTCAGCACCCGGATGCCGCGCTCACGCGCGTGCTCGATCACAAGGCGCGCACCGGGATCGTCGAGGCAGGCGACGAGCGTTCCGCCCGGCTTGATCTTCTCGACGAAACCGTAGAAGGCCTCGTATACCGCTTCCACAGAGCTGAAGTAGTCCGGGTGGTCGAGTTCTACGTTGGTCACCACGGCCACGTCCGGCTCGTAGTGCAGGAAAGTCCCGTCCGACTCGTCCGCCTCGGCGACGACCACGCTCCCGTCGCCGGCGTGCCCGCTGATCCCGGTCGCGCCGATCTCGCCGCCGACCACGTAGGACGGGTCGAGGCCAAGCTCGCTCAGCGCGACGGCGAGCATCGAGGTGGTGGTGGTCTTGCCGTGCGTGCCGGCGACCAGCACCGAGGTGCGCCCGACCATGAGCGCGCCGAGCATGGTGGCGCGGTGCACCACGGTAAGGCCGCGCTCCTTGGCCGCGAGGATCTCCACGTTGTCGGGGCGCAGCCCGGTGGTGACGACGACGGTGTCGACCCCGTCGAGGTTCTCCGGCCGCTGCCCGATCGTGATCGTCGCGCCGTCGCGTTCGAGCTCGTCGACGGTCGCGGTGCGCTTGATGTCGCTGCCGGAGACCGGCAGGCCGCGCTCGAGCGCGGCCCGGGCGACCGGCGCCATGCCCACCCCGCCGATGCCGACGAAGTGGATCCGGCCCAGCTTCTCGGCCGCGGGCAGCGGGTCGAGGCGCTGGTGGTAGAGCCCGTGGATGTTGCTCACCGCTCGGCCCCCGCGCCGTCGACGGCGTCGGCCGGGGCCGGCACCGGCTGCTCCTGGCCGCGGCCCGCGGCCAGGTCGACCAGGTCGGCCAGCGCCTCGTCGCCGTCGCGGCGGCCGAACTCGGCGGCCGCCCGGCCCATCTCGTCGAGCCGCGCGCGGTCGGCCAGCATCGGCAGCAGGTTCTCCGCCAGCCAGGCGGAGGTGAGCCGCTCGTCCTCGACGAGGGCGCCGCCGCCGGCCCGGACCACCGGCTGGGCGTTGAGCCGCTGCTCGCCGTTGCCGATGGGCAGCGGCACGTACACCGCGGGCAGCCCCACGGCGGCGAGCTCGGAGCAGGTCATCATGCCGCCGCGGCACAGCACCGCGTCGGCCGCGGCGTAGGCCAGGTCCATCCGGTCCAGGTAGGGCACCCGCACGTAGGGGGCGCCGGTGACCGGGTGCGTGTCGTCCTCGCGCCAGTTGCCCCGGCCGACCGCGTGCAGGATCTGCACGCCGCGCGCGGAGAAGGTCTCGGCGGCGGCCTCGATCGCCTCGTTGAGCCGGCGCGCGCCCTGCGAGCCGCCGTAGACCAGCAGCGTCGCCGGCTCGGCCTGCAGGCCGAAGAACTGCTGCGCCTCCGCGCGCAGCGCCGGGCGGTCCAGGTGGGAGATCATCCGGCGCAGCGGCATGCCCAGGTAGCGGCCGCCGCTGAGCCGGCAGTCGGGTGAGCCGGTGGCGATCCAGTCGGTCATCCGGGCGCCGATCCGGTTGGCCAGGCCGGGGCGCACGTTCGCCTCGTGCACGACGATCGGCACGCCGCGGCGGCGGGCGGCGAAGTAGGCGGGCAGCGAGACGTAGCCGCCGAAGCCGACCACCACGTCCGCGCCGACCTTGTCGAGCACCTCGGCGGCCCGGCGCACGGTGCCGGCCAGCCGGGACGGCACGGTGAACACGTCCATCGTGGCCTTGCGCGGCATCGGCACGGCCGGGATCAGCTCCAGCGGGTAGCCGCGCTCCGGGATGAGCTTGGTGTCCAGGCCCTTGGTGGTGCCCAGGCAGGTGATCTCGGATCGCGGATCGCGCCGGCGCAGCGCGTCCGCCAGGGCGAGCGCCGGCTCGATGTGCCCGGCGGAACCGCCGCCGGCCAGCACCACGTGCAGCGGACGATCTTCGGTCACGAGGAATTTCCCAACTTCTCGGCGGCACGGCCGCGGGCCTGAAGCAGCCGGAAGCCGAGCTTAGCGGGTGGAGCCGTGTTTTCCGCATCGTCGGGCGTCGGCTCGGCGGCCGGACCGTGCCGGTACTGCGCGCGGGCGAAGGAGAGCAGCATCCCGACGGCGGCGAGCGAGGGCAGCAGCGAGGAGCCGCCGTAGGAGACGAACGGCAGCGGCACCCCGGCGATCGGCAGCACGCCGAGGACCGCGCCCAGGTTGATCAGCGTCTGCGCCATCAGCCAGCCGCTGACCGCGGTGGAGGCGAGCCGGACGAAGCCGTCCGAGGCGCCGAACGCTATGCGCAGCCCGGCGTAGCCGATGACCACGAACAGGGCGAGCACGGCGAGCGCGCCGATCAGGCCGAGCTCCTCGCCGATGATCGCGAAGATGAAGTCGGTCTGCGCCTCGGGCAGCTGCCCCCACTTCTCCCGGCTGGCGCCGAGCCCGACGCCGAACCAGCCGCCGGAGGAGAGCGCGCTGAAGCCCTGCGCGGCCTGGTAGCCGGTGCCGGAGGGGTCGGCGGCGGAGCTGGAGAGGAACTCGGTGAACCGGCGCACCCGGCTCGGGCGCATCAGCACGGCAAGCGTGGCCAGGCCCGCCGCGCCGCCGCTGAGCACGGTGAACAGCCGTGCCGGCGCGCCGACCACGAACAACAGGCTGAAGGCGATGGCGGCGATGACCATCGAGGTGCCCATGTCGCCGCCGAGCATCACCAGCCCGATGATCAGCCCGGCCATCGGCAGCAGCGGCACGATCAGGTGGTCCCAACTGGCGAGCCGCTTCTCCTTGCGCTCGAGCAGGTCGGCGCCCCACAGCACGAGGGCGAACTTGGCGAACTCGCTGGGCTGGAGGGTGAGCGGCCCGATGATCAGCCAGTTCTGGTTGCCGCCGGTGGAGACGGTGCCGAAGGCGAGCACCGCGACCAGCAGCACCAGCGTGGCCAGCAGCAGCGGATAGGCCATCAGCCGGTAGACGCGCACCGGCAGCCGGGCGGCGACGATCAGCAGCGGCACCCCGATCGCGGCGGACGCGGCCTGCTTGGCGATAGTGCCGAGCTCCGGCTTCCCGGTGACCAGGTTGTTCGTCGTCGAGGCCGAATACACTTCGACCAGGCCCACGCCGACGAGCAGCGCGGTGGCGCCGATGAGGATGAAGTAGGGCGCCATCGGGTGGCGCAGCCACTGGCGGGACTGCGCGAGCCCGGTGCGCGCCCACACCACGATGCCCATACGCCCGCCTTCCCGCCGCCCCTGACCACTCGCGAGGTTAGCGCATCGGCCCGTCGCGGCCCGGCACCGCCACTCCTGCGCCCGGGCGGGGGCCGAGCCGTAGTCTTCGAGCCGCCCTCGACCGGGGAGCTCGCCGGGTTGCCCCTCGAACCCTGAGAATCGGTGCCTGCGACCCGGCGCTGCGCAGTGACGCACGGGATGAGCGCTGGGCTGTCGGGTGTCAGCGTTCGACGTCGGCCGCCCACTGGCTCAGCCCCTGCTCGCTGAGCACCGTGTCCAGCCCCGCGGCCGCCGCCCCGTAGAGCGCGCCGTCCTCGCCGAGGGCGGCCGCGCGCAGCGGGATCGGCGCCGCGCGGTGGAACTCCATCAGACCGTCCAGATAGGCCCGCTCGAACGCGTCCGGCGCGGTGTCCCTGATCCGCGCGGCGAGGCCGCCGAGGGTCACCACGTCCGGGTCGTGCGCGTTGACCAGGCCCGCGACGCCCCCGGCGAGCGCGGCCGCCACCCGGCGCACCGCCGCGCCGGCCCGCTCGTCGGCGGCGGCCCGCGCCAGCACCTGCCGTGCGTACGCCCGCGGATCGGCCGGCCCGGACGGCTCGCCGAGGTGGCGGGCCAGCGCCCGGCCGTCCACCTCCAGCTCCCAGCAGCCGCGGGCGCCGCAGGGGCAGCGCAGCGCGCGGTCGCCGAAGGGCAGGTGCCCGTACTCGCCGCCGGCGCCGTGCGAACCGGCCACCGGCAGCCCGCCGACGGTCAGCACGCCGCCGAGGCCGACCTCGACGGTCAGGTGCAGCACCGTCTCCGCGCCCACGCCCGCGCCGACCCGCGCCTCGGCCAGCCCGGCGAGCGTCGCGTCGTTCCCGATCAGCAGCGGCAGCCCGGGATCCGGCAGCACGCCGGCGAGGTCCAGCTCGCCCCAGCTGAGCGTGGCGGCCTGGACCAGCCGGCCGTCGCGCACCGCGCCGGCCACCGCGAGCGAGACGGCGCGCAGCCGCCGCCCGTGCCGCCGCCGCAGCACGCGCAGCGTCTCGGCGATCCGCCCGACCACCTCGGCGCCGTCGCCGCCGTGCCGGCGCGCGAAGGTCCCGGCCGGCCGCCCGTCGAGTCCGGCGAGCGCGCACCGCCACTCCTCGAACCTGAGCTCGACCGCGGCGACCAGCGGCCCGCGCGGATGCGGCAGCAGCGAGGTGGTGGGGCGGCCGCGCCCGAGCACTGGCGCGGGCGCCTCGTCGAGCAGGTCGAGCGCGCGCAGCCGGGCGACGATCTCGGTGGCCGAGCCGCTGCCGAGGCGCAGCCGCCGGGCCGCCTCGGCGCGGGTGACGCCGGGCGTGCGCCGCACCTCGGCGAGCACCTCGAGCGCGCCCTGCCAGCGGGCGTCGCGGCGCGGGGCCGGGGTCTCGCGGGGCTCGCCGAGGCTTGTCATCCGGGCCGCTCCTCTTTATGCTCGATGATCGAGGATAATCGATGATCCTCCCCGGGAGAGAAGCATGCAACTGCCCCGCATAGCTGCCCTGCTGTTCGACATGGACGGCACACTCGTCGACTCCGACGCCGCCGTCGACCGCGCCTGGCTGACCTGGTGCGCCGAATACGGCGTGGACGCACAGCTCGCGCTGCGCATATCCCCCGGCCACCCGGCCGCCGACACGGTCGCCCGGCTGCTGGCCGATCGCGACCCGGGCATCGGCGCGGACGCGCTCGCCGCCGCCTCGGCCCGCCAACTGGAACTGCAGTACGACGACCTGTCGGACGTGGTCGCCGCGGACGGCGCGCGCGAACTGCTGGCGCTCGTCGACGAGCTGGCCCTGCCCTGGGCGGTGGTCACCAGTGCGGACGACCGGCTGGCCAAGGCACGGCTCGGCGCGGCCCGGATCGCCCCGCCCGTCCTGGTCACCACCGACGACATCCCGCGCGGCAAGCCGGACCCGGCCGGCTTCCTGCGCGCCGCCGCGCTGCTCGGCGTACCGGCCGCCTCCTGCCTCGTGATCGAGGACGCGCAGGCCGGAGTGCTCGCCGGGCACGCCGCCGGAGCCCGGGTCGCAGCGCTCAAGGGCGTCGCGGCGGACTACGCGCTCGAGAGCCTGCACGACCTCACCGAGGCCCTCGCGGACCTGTTCGCCACGCCGACCGGCCCCACGACTGCCTCGACGACCGCATGACCGCCGTCCTGCTGTCCTTCGCCCTCGTGCTGGCCTGGGGAAGCTGGATACCCGTGGCGCACGCCGTGCCCGGTCTGCGCCAGGCCACCAGGACGCTCTACGCGACCACCGGCAACCTCGTCTTCGCCGCGATCGCCCTCGTGGCCGGCGGCAGCGCCGGAGACCTGACGCTCGGTTGGAAGCAGTTCTGGCTCCCGCTCGCCGGCGGTCTGGTGTGGACGGTCGGCAGCGTCTGCGCCTTCCGCGCCACCGAGCTGATCGGCCTCGCCCGCGCGTCGGGCACGTGGACGCCGCTGAACATCATCGTGGCCTTCGTCTTCGGCGCCGTGCTCTTCAACGAGCTCGCGGGATTCAGCGCCGCACGCTACGCGCTGCTCGCCGGATGCCTCGTCCTGGTGCTGGCCGGCGTCTTCCTGATCATCGGTTCGCAGAGCGCCGCCGCCACCGAACCCGCCCGCGAACCCGAATCGCTCGTCTCCGCCCCGACAGCGCCTGCCACGCCCACCGCCACCCTCACCACCGTCACGGCGCTCGACTCCGCGCCAGCCGCTGCGACCGCGACCGCCGCGACCGCCGATTCGCCGCGCGCCACACATCGTCGAGGCCTGCTGCTCGCGCTCGGCGCCGGCGTGCTGTGGGGCGGCTACTTCGTCCCCGCGCAGTGGGCGCACGTGCCGTCCCAGCTCGGCAACTTCCCCCTCGCGATCGGCATGTTCGTCGCGGCCGTCGTGCTGGCCGCCCGGGAACGCGCGATCGTCCGCCTCACGCCCGCGCACAGCGCCGTCCAATTCGGCGCAGGCCTGCTGCTCGGCATCGGCAGCGTCGCCCTGCTCGGCCTCGTCCCGCGGCTCGGAACCGGCGTCGGCTTCACCATCGCGCAATTGAGCCTGCTGGTGAACGCGGGAGCCGGCATCTGGTTCTTCAAGGTCCCGCCGCCCGGCTCTCGCGCCGCCCGGATCGCGCTCGCCGGCATCGTCCTCGCCGGCGTCGGCGGCACCGTCATCGGCGCCCTGCACTGAAATCTTGAAGTATTTTTCCGCCGTGGAGAAGATATTCGGCAGCGACTGGTTCTGGAAAACGATCGCGGCGGCGCAAGGAGATCCCGCCCGCGTGCGAACGATTCTCGACGAGCTCACCGTCGAGCAGCTCACCGCGTTCCATTTCGATCTCGAAGACACCGTGGCGGAACTGCTCGACGAACCGTTCACCGAATATCTGACGAAGTATTCGGAGGACGGCGCGACCGACGTCGCCTACTGGGCCGTCAGCCAGGGCCGCGACTACTACGCGGGGCTCTCCGACCGGCCGCACACCATCCCGCGCGACGTCGAGGACCGCGACCACGGCGTTCTGCACGACGGCATCACGCTCAGCGTCTTCTACGACCGTACGGGCACGTATCCGCCCGACCGCGAGGACGAAGACGAGGACGACTAGCGACGAGGGCGGGCAGGCCCAGCCGCCGCCCGGCCAGTCCTCCCCGCCGTCCCGTCAGCCCTCCTGCGCCTTGCGCTCCCGCACCGCCGCAGCGAACATCTCGCCGCGCTGGTTGTAGGACACGAACAGGTCCATCGACGCGCAGGCGGGCGCCAGCAGCACGGTGTCGCCGCGCTCGGCCAGTCCCGCGGCCGCGTCCAGCATCGCTTCGACCGCCGAGGCGGCGTCGAGCCCGGTGTCGGCGCCGCCGATGTCGACGACGGGAACGTCCGGCGCCTTCTCCGCCAGCGCCTGCGCGATCACCGCGCGGTCCTGACCGAGCAGCACCACGCCGCGCAACCGCTTGGCGGCCTTCGCCACCAGGTCCTCGAACTCGGCGCCCTTCGCCAGGCCGCCGGCGATCCAGACGATGTGCTCGTACGAGGCCAGCGACGCCCCGGCGGCGTGCGTGTTCGTGGCCTTCGAGTCGTCCACGTAGTCGACGCCGTCGAGCACCGCGACGAACTCGATCCGATGCGGATCGGGCCGGAACTCGCGCAGCCCGTCGCGCACCGCCGTCGCCGGCACGCCGTACGCGCGGGCGAGGCAGGCCGCGGCCAGCGCGTTGGCGATGTTGTGCGGGGCGTGCGGCTCGACGTCGAAGATCGTGCCGAGCTCCGCGGCCGAGGTCCTGCGGTCCTCGATGAACGCGCGGTCGGCCAGAATGCCGTCGACCACCCCGATCATCGACAGGCCGGGCGCGCCGAGGGTGAAGCCGATCGCCCGGCAGCCCTCCTCCACGTCCGCGTCCTCGACCATGTGCTCGGTGACCGCGTCGGCCACGTTGTAGACGCACGCGACCTGGCAGCGTTCGTAGATCTTCGCCTTGGCCGCGACGTACTCCTGCATCGACCCGTGCCAGTCGAGGTGGTCCGGCGCGACGTTGAGCACCGCGGCGGCCAGCAGGCTCAGCGACTGCGACCAGTACAGCTGGTAGCTGGAGAGCTCGATCGCCAGGACCTCGTACGGCTCCTCCGCGAGCACCGCGTCGACCAGCGGGAAGCCCACGTTGCCGCAGGCGACCGAGCGCTTGCCGGCCGCCTCCAGCATCGACGCGAGCATCCGCACGGCGGTGGTCTTGCCGTTGGTGCCGGTCAGCCCGAGCCAGGGGGCGTACGTGCCGTCCGGCAGCGGCCGGCGCAGCCGCCAGGCGAGCTCGGCGTCGCCCCACACCGGCACCCCGGCCTCCCGGGCCGCGGCGACGATCGGCGCGTCCGGCGGGATGCCGGGAACGACCACGACCAGCTGGCAGTCGGCCGGCAGGCTGTGGTCGTCGCCGAGCCGCAGCGTCGCGCCGCGCTCGGCCACCGGCGCGGCGCGCTCGCTCGTCTCCGCGTCGTCGTACCGGTCGCACAGCAGCACCTCGGCGCCGAGGCCGAGCAGCGCGTACGCCGCGGAGATGCCGACGACGCGCGCCCCCACCACGCACACGCGCAGCCCCTGCCAGGGCACCTCGGCCAGGCCGTGCGGGTCGGGAGCGCGCCAGTCGCTGTCGTTCACGGTGCTCATCTCTTCATCGCGGCGAATCCGCCGTAGAACACGCCGAGGCCCAGGGCCACGCACAGTCCGGCGATGATCCAGAAGCGGATGACGACGTTCACCTCGGGCCAGCCGAGCATCTCGAAGTGATGGTGCAGCGGCGCCATCTTGAACACGCGTTTGCCCTTGCTCAGGCGGAAGTAGCCGACCTGGATGATCACCGAGAACATCTCGATCAGGAACAGGCCGCCGATGATCACCGCGAGCAGTTCGGTGCGCGAGCAGATGGCCAGGCCGGCGAAGGCGCCGCCGAGCGCGAGCGACCCGGTGTCGCCCATGTAGATCTTGGCCGGGGCCGCGTTCCACCACAGGAAGCCGAAGCAGGCGCCCATCAGCGAGGCGGCCACGATGGCCAGGTCCAGCGGGTCGCGCACCTCGTAGCAGCCGGAGCTCGGCGAGGCGCCGCAGCTCTGCCCGTACTGCCACACGCCGATCACGACGTACGCGGAGAAAGCCATCACCGAGGCGCCGGCGGCCAGGCCGTCGAGGCCGTCGGTGAGGTTGACCGCGTTGGACCAGCCGGCGATCAGCAGGTAGCTGAACACGACGAACAGGACCGGGCCGAGCCCGAGCCAGCCGATGTCGTAGAGAAACGAGACGTGGTCGCTGGCCGGGGTCTGCCCCATCGCGTTCGGGAAGTGCAGCACCAGCACGGCGAACGCGATGATGATCACCGACTGGCCGATCAGCTTCGCCTTCGAGCGCAGACCCAGCGACCGCTGCTTGTAGATCTTGATGAAGTCGTCGACGAAGCCGACCGCGCCGAGGCCGGTCATCAGCATCAGTACCAGCAGCGCCGAACTGGTCGGCCACTTGCCGGTGGCCAGCTTGGTGACGAAGTAGGCGAACAGGGTGGAGAGCACGATGACGGTGCCGCCCATGGTGGGCGTGCCGCGCTTGACCTGGTGGGTCTGCGGGCCGTCCTCCCGGATCTCCTGGCCGTAGCCGCGGCGGGCGAAGAACTTCACCGCCAGCGGGGTGCCGATCAGCGAGCACACCAGCGCGATGACGCTGGCGTACAGGACCGCTCTCATCATCGTGGCTCCTCCAGCAGGGCTCGGGCCACCCGCCGCAGGCCGGCGGCGTTGGAGGCCTTCACGAGCACGATGTCTCCGGGGCGCAGCCCGGCGCGCAGCACGGCGATCGCCTCGTCGGCGTCGGCGACGGAGGCCGACTCCTGGCCGCCGGAGCCCTCGTGGCTCGCGCCGGCGTGGATCAGCCGCGCCTCGGGGCCCACGGCGAGGATCCGGTCCACCCGCAGCCGGACGGCGAGCCGGCCGACTGCGTCGTGCTCCTCGGCCGCGTGCTCACCGAGCTCGGCCATGTGGCCGAGCACCGCCCAGGACCGGCCCTCCGGGTTGTTGCGGGCGAGGGTGACCAGGGCCTTGAGCCCCGCGCGCACCGACTCCGGGTTGGCGTTGTACGCGTCGTCGATCACGGTCACGCCGTCGGCGCGCCGCACGACGCTCATCCGGCCGCCGCTGAGCGCGACGGCCTCGCTCAGGCCCGCCGCGACCTGCGGCACGCTCATCCCGACGCCGAGGCACACCGCGGCGGCGGCGAGCGCGTTCGCCACGTGGTGCTCCCCGACCAGGTTCAGCGCCACGGGCGCCTCGAGGCCGTCGGCGATGAGGGTGAAGTGCGCGCGGCCCTCCTCGTCCAGGCGGACGTCGGCGGCGCGCACCGACGCGGAGGCGTGCTCGCCGAAGGTCAGCACGCTCGCCTTCGTGCGCGGCGCCATCTCGGCGACGTACGGGTCGTCGGCGTTGAGCACGGCCAGCCCGTCGGCCGGCAGCGCCTCGATGATCTCGCCCTTGGCCAGGGCGGTCTGCTCCTTGGAGCCGAACTCGCCGACGTGCGCGGAGCCGATGTTGAGCACCATACCGACGCGCGGCGGGGCGAGTTCGCACAGGAACTTGATGTGCCCGAGGCCGCGCGCGCCCATCTCCAGCACCAGGAACCTGGTGTCCTCGTCGGCGCGCAAGACCGTGAGCGGCAGTCCCTTCTCGTTGTTGAAGGAGCCCTCGGTGAACACCGTCGGCGCGTGACCGGCGAGCACCTGGCCGAGCAGGTCCTTCGTGGAGGTCTTGCCCGAGGAGCCGGTGAGGGCGATGACGGTGAGCTCGGGCAGCCGCAGCAGCACCTCGCGGGCGAGCGCCCCGAGCGCGGCCTCGACGTCCGGCACCAGCACGCCGGGCACGCCGACGTCCCGGCTGCCGAGCATCCCGGCCGCGCCGGCCTCGATCGCGGAGGCGGCGTAGTCGTGGCCGTCGGCGCTCTCCCCGTCGAAGGCCGCGAACAGGCCGCCCGGGACGAGCTCGCGCGAGTCCAGGAAGGCGGGTGCGGTGACGGTGGTGGCCGGGTCGGTGCCGGGGGCGAGCCGTCCGTCCACGATCCCGGCGATGTCGCCGAGCGTGAGCGCGATCACGCGCGGTCCGCCTCTCGGCCGGCGTCGTGCAAGATCGCGGCGCGTAGGACCGCCGCGTCGTCGAAGGGGTGGATCACTCCGGCGATCTCCTGACCTTGTTCGTGTCCCTTCCCGGCCACCACCACGGTGTCGCCGGGTTCGCAACGTGCGACCGCGCGGGCGATCGCCTCGGCGCGGTCCGGGACGACCTCGACGGCGGCGCGCGCACCGGCGGCCACCGCCTCCCGCGCGCCGGCCTCAGCCGCCGCCAGGATCTCGAGCGGGTCCTCGGACCGCGGATTGTCATTGGTGAGCAGCAGCTCGTCGGCGCCGCGCGCGGCCGCGGCGCCCATCAGCGGCCGCTTGGCCCGGTCCCGGTCGCCGCCGCAGCCCACGACGATGCGCAGGGCGCCGCGGGTGACCGGGCGCAGGGCGGCCAGCAGGGTGGCGACGGCGTCGGGGGTGTGCGCGTAGTCGACGATGGCCAGGTAGTCCTGGCCGGCGTCGATCGGCTGGATCCGGCCCGGCACCCCGGCCACCGCGGCCACGCCCGCGATCGCCGCGTCCGGGTCGAGGCCCGCGGCGATGAGGCTGACCACGGCGGTGAGCGCGTTGGCCACGTTGAAGTCCCCGGGCAGCCGCACCCCGGCGCGGCGCCGGAACCCGTCGGGCCCGGCGACGTCGAAGGCGGAGCCGTCGGGGCCGAGCTCGACGTTCTCGGCGCGCCAGTCGGCTCCGGCGGCGCCGGAGGGCGAGATGCGCCACACCTCGACGCCGAGGCCCTCGGCGCGCTCCGCGATGCGCCGGCCGTACGGGTCGTCGGCGTTGATCACGGCGAGCTCGGTGTAGCCGGGCGTGAACAGCTTCGCCTTCGCCTCGAAGTAGTCCTCGAAGTCGGCGTGGAAGTCGAGGTGATCCTGCGTCAGGTTGGTGAAGGCGGCGACCCGGTAGCGGATGCCCGCGGTGCGCCCGTACGCCAGCGCGTGGCTGGAGACCTCCATGGCGACGGCGTCGACGGCGGCGGCCCGCATCGCGGCGAGCAGCGCCTGCAGGTCCGGCGCCTCCGGCGTGGTGCGCACCGACTTGACCGCGTTCTCGCCGATCCGGGTGCCGGTGGTGCCGATGACGCCGGTGTGCAGGCCGGCCGCGCGCAGCCCGCCCTCCATCAGGAAGCTGGTGGTGGTCTTGCCGTTGGTGCCGGTGATGCCGAGCATCGCCATCGCGGCGGCCGGCGAGCCGTAGAGCGCCGCGCCGACCGGGCCGAGCACCGGGCGCACCTCGGGCACCAGCACCAGCGGCAGCCCGGACTCGGCGGCGAGCTTCGCGCCCTCCTCGTCGGTGAGCAGCGCCACGGCGCCGCGGGCCGCTGCGTCGGCGGCGAACTTGGCGCCGTGCACGCTGGCGCCGGGCAGCGCCGCGTACAGGTCGCCGGCGCGCACCGAGCGCGAGTCGAGGGTGAATCCGCTGACCTTGAGGTCAGCCGCGGAAGCCGGTCCGAGGATCCGGGCCTGCGGGGCCGCCTCGGCGAGCTCGCCGAGGCTTCGGGCCGGTTCGGCCCGCGGTCGCGGGTCGATCGTCGGCACGGCGGCGGTTTCCGGGCTGGACGGGGTGAGCACGCAGTGCAGGCTACCGCTTATTGAGCCCGGCGCATGCCACGCACCGCGCCCCGACCGCGTGCCGCCGTCGCACGTGACGGAACCATTACCTAACTGTTGCCCTCCGCCCCGCCTCGGCCGCCGGCCCGGTAACGGACCGGGCGGCGGCCGGTCCCCGGGATCCGCCGAGCCCGCGGGGGCGGGTCACCAGGTGACCGGCAGGTCCGGCGACTTCGATCCGGTCGGCGGCACGCCCCGCTCCTGCAGCGCGTACGTCATGACCTGCTGGAACACGGGCGCGGCGACCGAGCCGCCGAAGTAGTCCGCGCCCTGCGGGCCCTCCACGTAGACCCCGATGACGAGCTGCGGGCTGTCCGCCGGGGCGTAGCCGATGAACGACGCCGTATAGCCGCAGTAGCCGCCGCAGCTGGCCACGTAACGGTTGGCGGTGCCGGTCTTGCCGGCCACCCGGTAGCCGGGGATCTCCGCGTCGGTGCCGGTGCCCTCGTCGGAGACGACGGACTCCATCATCTGCGAGACCTGCTTGGCGGTCTGCGGGGAGACCACCTGGGTGCGCGTCGGGGCCGGGGCCGCGGTGAACTTCCCGCCGCTCGTGACGGTGCCCTTCACCAGGTTCGGGGTGACCCGCACGCCCTGGTCCGCGATGGTCGCGTAGACGCTGGTCGCCTGGACCGCGTTGACCGACAGTCCCTGGCCGAAGGCCACCGTGTACTGCTGCGAGTGGTTCCAGTCGGCGGACGGGGCGAGGATGCCGGGCGACTCGCCCGGCAGGCCGAGCCCGGAGTCCCGCCCGAGGCCGAAAGCGGCGAAGTAGTCGTACAGCAGGGCGTTGCGCTCGGCCATGTTGTTCGGCGCGAGCTGCAGCGACGTCATGTCGGTGCCGATGTTGCTGGACTCGGCGAGGATCCCGTTGAGCGTCAGGTTCTCGTAGCCGTGGGCGGTGTCGTCGTGCACGGTGTAACCGTCGCCGGTGTTCAGCTCGGGCGGCACGACCACCTTGGTGGCCGGGGTGGTCACCCCCTGCTGGATCTCCGCGGACATGGTGATGACCTTGGCGACGGACCCGGGCTCGAACACGTCGGAGACGGCCGGGTTGCCGAGCTCGGCGCTGGTGGCCGTGCTCAGGTCGTTGGGGTCGAAGGTGGGCGAGGAGGCGAGCGCGAGGATCGCGCCGGTGCGCGGGTCCATCACCACGACCGTGCCGAGCGCGGCCTTGGTCTTGCCGACCTCCGCGTCGATGGCCTGCTGCGCGGCCCACTGGATCCTGCTGTCGATGGTCGTCTCGACCGACGTGCCGTCGACTGCGGCCTGCTCGTTGATGCCGGTGGTGGGGATCTCGTAGCCGTACGCCGCCTGATACGAGATCTTGCCGTTGGTGCCGGACAGCAGCGCGTTGTACTGCTGCTCGAGCCCGGCGCCGCCCACGCCCTGCGAGTTGACGAACCCGACCGCGTTCGGCGCGATCGCGCCCTGCGGGTAGACCACCTTCGGGTCCTTGTTCCCGGTGATCCCGACCAGGCCGAGCGCCTTGATCTGCTTCCACACCGTCGGGGTGACCTGCTGGGCGAGCACCGCGTACTGCGAGCCGGGCTTGGACAGCTTCGCGCGCAGCGTGGCGACGTCGGCGGTGCCCGGCGGGTCGCCCAGGTAGGCGGCGAGCTTGGAGGCGTAGACCGCCGGATCCTGCTTCTGCTGCGCGATCACCAGCGGGTCGGCGATCACGTCGACGGCGTCGACCGACTCGGCGATCGGCTGGCCCGAGGAGTCGAGGATGGCGCCGCGCTTGGCGTAGAGGGTGACGTCTGCGGTGCGGTCCGCCGCGGCCTTCGCCGCGTAGCCGCCGGCGTCGGCCACCTGCAGCTGCACCAGCCGGCCGCCGTAGATCGAGAAGACGAAGGCCAGGGCGAGCATGCCCACCTTCAGCCGCCGTTTCGGCTGGCCGAGCCGCAGCGGCGCGGCCGGTTTCGAGGGCGGCGCGGCGGAGCGTTCGCTGCGGTTCGCGGTGCGTCGACGAGGGGGCTGCTGGGTCATTGCGGACTCTCGCTGGGCGTCGTGGCGGGCACGGAGGCTGGAGTCGTGGACGTGGCGCCGGAGGCCGGGCCCGAGGGCGTGCCGGGCGACTGGGTGGGCGTCGCCGTCGGGGTCGGGGTCGGTGAGGGCGTCGGCGCGGGCGACGGGCTGCCGAGCACCCGCCCGTCCGACGGGTCGATGAAGGCCGGCTGCGGGTTCGGCACCAGGCCGAGCGCGGCCGCCTGGGAGGCCAGCGCGCCCGGCGCGTTCAACCCGGCCAGCTGCTGGGACAGCTCCTGCTCACGGTCCGTCAGGGCGGCCTGCCGCTGCTGCGCCTGCGCCGTCTTGACCGAGTTCGCGTCCATCGCCGTGTTGAGCATCAGCAGGCCCACCAGGCCGATGCCGAGCACGCCGAGGATCAGCAGCGCGAACGGGATCGCGGACCGGCGTCCGGCGAAGCCCTGGATGACGGCGAGCCGGGGCCCGGCGCCCGGTCGGGGTCCTCGTCGCACGGGTCGGTCGGCCATGGCTGCCAGTATTGCGTACCAACCTGAGACTGTGCGTCAGCGCGGGCGGCTTCGGCGTGCTCGGATCGCGCTGTGCGCGCCGCAGGTGACGGCGCGTCAGCTGCCCGCAGCCCGCCGGCTCAGCGCTCCATACGTCGGCGCACCGAGCCGGTCCGCACCCGTTGCGCCACCCGGAACTTCGCCGAGGCGGCCCGCGGGTTCACCGCGAGCTCCTGCTCGGTCGGCTCCTCGGCGCCGCGGGTGAGCAGCCGCAGCAGCGGCTCGGTCCCGGGCGGCGCCACCGGCAGGCCGCGCGGCGCGGTGGACTCGGCGCCGGCCGCGAACACCCGCTTGACCAGACGGTCCTCCAGCGAATGGTAGGAGAGCACGGCGATCCGGCCGCCCACGGCCAGCGCGTCCACCGCGCTCGGGATCGCCCGGAAGAGCACCTCGAGCTCGCCGTTGACCTCGATCCGCAGCGCCTGGAACGCCCGCTTGGCCGGGTGGCCCCCGGTGCGCCGCGTCGCCGCCGGGATCGACTCGCGCACCAGTTCGGCGAGCTCCCCGGTCCGGCCGATCGGCTCGCGGGCGCGGCGCGCCGCGATCGCCTGCGCCACCCGGCGGGCGAAGCGCTCCTCGCCGTAGTCGCGCAGGATCCGCGTCAGCTCCTCCACCGAGTACGTGTTGACGACCTCGTACGCGGTCAACGGCGCGGTCTGGTCCATCCGCATGTCCAGCGGCGCGTCGTAGGCGTAGGCGAATCCGCGCTCGCGCATGTCGAGCTGCATCGAGGAGACGCCGAGATCGAACAGCACCCCGTGGATCCTTCTGAGGCCGCGCTCGGCAAGCACCTCGGGCAGCTCGTCGTAGACCGCGTGCACGGCCTCGAACCGGTCGCCGAAGGGCGCGAGCCTGGCCCGGGAGCGCTCCAGCGCCTGCGGGTCGCGGTCCAGGCCGATCAGCCGGGCCCGCGGGTAGCGGGCGAGCAGCGCCTCGCTGTGCCCGCCGAGCCCGAGCGTGCAGTCCACCAGGACCGCGTCCTCGACCGCGTCCGCCACGTCCAGCGCCGCCACGCACTCGGCCAGCATCACCGGAATGTGCGCCGCCCGCGCCTGCTGCCCGTCCACGTGCCGCCGCCTCCGCCGCTGTCCGCCTGTTCACCCGGCCCCGGGACCGCCGCCCGGGCCGAAACCCGGGCACACTCTACAAGCGGGGTCAGGCGGTCTCGCGCAGCACCAGTTCCACGGGCAGGATCACCGCGGCAGGCTCCTGGCCCTCGAGCAGCGCCAGCAGCAGCCGCACCATCTCCTCGCAGATCCGCTTGAACGGCTGGCGCACGGTGGTGAGCGCGGGCCTGGCCGAGACCGCGGACGGGGAGTCGTCGAACCCGACCACCGCGACGTCCGCGGGCACCGAGCGCCCGGCCCGCTCCAGCGCGGCGAGCGCGCCGAGGGCCATCAGGTCGGAGGCGACGAACACGGCGTCGAGGTCCGGCGCGCGGGAGAGCAGCTGCTCCATGGCGTGCTGGCCGGAGGCGCGGGTGTAGTCGCCGTGGATGATCAGCTCCTCGTCCACCGGCAGCCCGGCCTGCCCGAGCGCGTCCTTGTAGCCGCCGAGCCGGTCGCGCCCGCCCGGGGTGTCCATCGGCCCGGTGACGGTGGCGATCCGGCGCCGGCCGAGGCCGGCCAGGTGCGCCGTGGCCAGCCGGGCGCCCTCGGCCTCGTTCACCGAGACGTACGCCAGCTCCCGCTCGTAGCCGATCGGCAGGCCGCAGGCCACCGTCGGGATGCCGAGCGAGGCGAGCCGGCCGATCACCGGGTTGCCGGCGTGCGTGGAGACCA
>Ga0310811_10003421_pt1 | contig 19934 bp, 16 predicted proteins | sample YCmetagenome_FD_207642 | JGI IMG/M metagenome (GOLD analysis project Ga0310811, IMG submission 207642) | Soil microbial communities from experimental microcosm in Duke University, North Carolina, United States - YC | ecosystem: Engineered > Artificial ecosystem > Soil microcosm > Unclassified ...
TGAAAGACGATTGTCAGGAGAAGAAAGAGAAGAACCGGAACCCAGGGAATGAAAATCCGGTAGCGAATGTCTTTGACCAAACGGATCGGCGAGAAAAAAATGATCAGATAACCGATTTCGAACGGCACTCCGAAAAGGAAACCGATCGACATCACCGGGGCAAAGTCTTGAAAGGGATTCATATCGAATAGCAGCCACATCACCAGCGCATACAGTACGGGTATCCCCAAAAGGAGAAGCCATCGCCTTTGTTTTGGATTCATCGAATATACTATTAGGAGTGAATAATATTGTTCAGGGCATCTTCCAGCTTTTCAAACCGAAAACGGAAACCCGTCGCCTGCAGCTTGGTCGGCAACACCCACCGGCTCTTCAGCACCAGTTCAGTCTCGGTACCGATGAGAAAGGCTCCCAGCCGTAATAGCAGTGCCGGGGCGCGAAGTCCAAACCGAACCCCGGCAAGATGACGAAGCGTCGACATAAAGAAGCGATTGGTCACTGGTCCGGGTGACGAAAGATTGTAGGTGCCTTCCAGCTCCGGGTAATGGAGAAACCATTCGATGGCGCGGGCCACATCATCGATATGTACCCAGCTGTACATCTGCCGACCGGTCCCCTGCGGGCCACCCAATCCGAATTTCATCAGGTTGAGATAACGGACCAACACGCCCTCTTTGCCAAGGATGATCGCCATCCGTATCGCGATCTTGCGGGTGAAAGGGGTGCGCTGGTCCCCGAAGGTCTTCTCCCAACGCTTGCAGACGCGAACCGAAAAATCGTCTCCTATCTCCCCCGTATATTCGTCCTGTGGCCGGTCCTCCGCATGCCGGTAGATGGTGGCGCTGCTCCCGTTGACCCAGAGCTTCGGCGGCACCACTGCTTCACGAATAGCCTGCCCGATCACCCGGGTGGCGTCGGCACGGCTGTCAGAGATGTCCTGGCGGTTGCGCGCTGTGTAGCGGCAGTTGACGCTGCGGCCGGCCAGGTTGAGCACCAGGTCACTACCCTCCAGCTCCTCGGCCCAATGTTTTTCTGCCGTTTGGCCATCCCAATGCCGATACGTAATGTTGTAGCCATCCTTTGCCGTTAGAAGCAGGTGCGTATAGGAGTTGTTGATGGCCGCGACGGAGTTGTCATTGACGGCGGCAGCCGGCTGGCGGCTCAGAATGATCACGGTGTTGTCTTTGCCCCAGCGCGCCGCCAGCCCCTGCCCGATGAAGCCTGTCCCGCCGGCAATGATGATCTTTTTGTTTCTCATTGTTTTCGAATTTTCAATAATTATTGAAATATGAGACTTGTTTAAAAGCCGCAACGCGGCTCATTCATTTTTGACAGGCGGCTCAGCTCTTCCCGGCAAACAGCTTCACCAGGCTCCCCAAAAACCAGTGCTCGTCGGCCTTGATCATCGTATCCAGCGTCTTATCCGCCTGCTCGCTGAACCGGCGGATATTGTTGATCGTATCGGTGAAGGTCTTCACATGCTTATTCTTCTTGTCTCCCTCGACATCGCTCAGCTCCTTTAACACCGGGATCATCAGGTCCAGCTCCCGTTTCTTCCGCTCTTTGACGATCTGCCGCGCCACCTTCCAGATATCTTTTTCCGCCGAGAAATACTCCTTTCGCTCCCCCGGGATCAACACCTTCTGTACCAGCCCCCAGTCGATCAGCTCCCGCAGGTTCATATTCGCATTCCCCCGGCTGATGGTCAACTCCTCCATAACGGCATCCGCGCTCAACGGGTCGGGGCTGATCAGCAACAGTGCGTGGATCTGCGCCATCGTACGGTTGATACCCCAGTTGGTTCCAAATCTTCCCCAGTCCGCAATGAATCGTGCCTTTGCTTCTGTCAATTGCATGATCAAAAGTAATAAAAGTTTCGAACTTTCAAAAAATATTGAAAGTTAATCTTCGGATAAAGAAGCCCCAAATGCAATGCAGGACTACAGCTTCGGACAGGTATATTGCTTATCCTCACGGGTCTGGAATCCTTTTTTCCCGGGCCGGATCACCAGCGACAGATAAAAACCGCCATTCTGCACCTTGGTTTTGGAGAACACCGTCGCCCAGTTATGCACGCCAAACAACAGCGGTCCCAGCTTGGCGGCGCCGCCGACCCAAACCCGGCCGTCCGTCGTCACCGTCAGGGGCAGATAGCCGCCCAGGCTCCGCGTCTCCCACCGGGGGGTAAGCGCGAACAGCGTGATCTCCTTCGTAAACATCCGCGGACCATTGCCGCCCAGGTTCAGGGTCAGCTCCGTATTGAGGGCAAAATGTTCAGGCAGCGTCCGGTCCACGTTGATCACCACCCGCGCCGGGTTCCAGATGATAAAGCGGCCATGCAGACGCGACACCGAATTGACCACCGTCGAGAGACTGTCGTTGAACTCATGGAAACTGGAGACATAGTTGAATTTCCTGTTGAGATCGAAGTCGGAGGTAGTAGGCTTGGGATTGCTCATTTCACGGCTTTCCGATCCATATTGGAACATGTTGGCGCCCACGTCCATAAGAGAGACGCCGATCTTCCAGTCATAGTCATAGTAATCGTCTGCCTGGCCGTCGATGGAGACGCCCTGCGGCTTTACCAGGTATTCGACACCCAGGTCGATGGCGGCTCCTCCCCGGGCCTGCTTGAAAATGTCCATCAGGTTGTCATTGGTGCTTCGGTTATTGTGCCAGGAATCGAAGTTCGATGAATAACCATACCTGGCGCTACCCGCCGCAAGCGTATAGAAGGTCACGGTGTCCACCACGTTACGCTTCACCGAACTGTTGGTCAGCTGCGCAAAAGCGCCGGCGAGCGCCCGTTGCGCATGAAGCGTGATGCCCGCATTCAGCCGGCCATTCACGTCGTCCCATATCGTCCGGCTATAGGTGCCGTACAATTCCAACCAGCTGCTGCCCACCACCCGAGCTGCATAGGTGGTCCCGTTGTTGATATTGAAGAACTGGTTCATATCCTGCAGCGTATCGTTATAGTTGACATTGGACGTTCTTGCGGACACATAACCCCGCAGGTTGGCGCCGAAGGAAATTGCCTGGTTCCGCCCGATATTCAGCCGGACATTCAAAAGATGGACATTGTAATTCACCGCGGCATACCGCTTCAAATACCCGGTCTTCCACTTATAGCCGACCGTGTCCTTGTGGGAAATATAGGAAAGATCGGAGAAGGTGATCGCATTGGTCGTATTCTTTAGCTGGGTCGAGAAAAGAGTGATATCCCAGGGATAGGGCGTACTCAGGATGGCTGCCGGGTTATTGGCGGCCCCCATCGCGCCCGCAAAAGGCGACCCGTTAATGGCCTGGTAGTCCTGCGCAAGCCCTTGAAACGTACAGATTAAGATGAAAAATACGCCCGTTGCAACGAGTTTCATGTACATTAATTTGCAATTAATTGACAGTCAAGGACATTGATCGGGTCTTCGGTGGGATAAAGGGTTACGGTTTGTACTCAAGAGGAGATGGACGTCTTAGAACGGTTCGCCGTGGGTTTGTCTGATCAAAAAGGAAACCAATCTTGGGAAAGGCTTCAGCGAATATAGCAAAAGATTCGTACGCGACACAGTCCCGAACCAACGTTGAAGAAACCGTCCCATCCATAAACGTCTCCCGAACTCCCTGTTCCACCGGTCGATCCATTCCTGCTCCAGCTGATAGCGGGCTATTTCACCCTTTAAGAAATCATGGATACAGGCAAAGGCGATCTTGCTGCCATGCAGCGCCATGCTCATCCCGTTACCGGACAGGGGCGGCGCCATCCCCGCCGCATCGCCGATCAGCAGGACATGATCTTCCACCTGGGTCTTTTTTTCGAAGCTGATCTGGGCAATGGTTACGGGCTGCGGATAAAGGCTCACCGTCGAAGCGAACAATTCATCGAGATACGGATTGGTGCGCAGGATGGTTGCTTCCATCTCGGCGATGGAGTTGCCGCTGGCCTGGAGATTGGCAGCCGTAGTCATATAGCAAAGGCAATATCGGTTGTCTTCGATCTTCGAGATGCCGCAATAGCCATGAGGAAAATGATGCAGGGCGATGAGGTCGGCAGGCAGATTTGCCGTGACATGGTATTTTACGCCTACATAATTATTCAGTCGCGTCGACCGCTTCCGGATAAAGGCGCGTTTCCAGCGGACATCGAGATTGCTTCTTTTCCCGAAAGTGCCACAGGCTACCCTGGCCGAAAAGCGCCCGATGGAGGTGACCACGGTGAAGGTCTCCCGGTCGAAGACGATATCCGTCACCCTCGTAGCCTCAAATAATTCCACTCCTTCCGATCGTGCAATATCCGCCAGCGCCGCGTCGAGCCGGTAACGGCTGATGCCAAAACCGCCCAGCGGCAGCTCCTGCTCCAATGCGCGGCCATTGGGCGCCGACATCCTTAGGGTCCGGATGATCGGCAGGTTCCAGTCGCTGAGCGGCAGACCCAGCTCCTCCAGGAAATTCCAGCTCTCGAGACTGATATACTCGCCGCATACCTTGTGATACGGAAAGCTCTCTTTCTCGAACAAAGCCACGCGATAGCCCGCCCTGACCAATTGGATCGAAAGCCCAAGCCCCGCCAGCCCTCCGCCCGCTATGATGACATCATACATATTCTTTCCCTCCCGCTCGCGCAACGATGAGCCACCGGAAGGCCCATTTCCATTTTACGGACCATCCGCCGACACCGGCCCGACCCAGCAGATCTTCCCACTCCCGCCGCCGGAAACCCCGCAACACCGACAAGGGCGCGTCGTTCTTCACCAGGTACGACGAAGAGAACCATCCCGTCAACAGCCGGATCGCATGATAGGCCGCCCGGTGACGGTGCAGATCGTTGATGAACCACCCCACCCCGGCCTGCCCTTCCATCCACCGCAGCTGCGGGACCAGCTCCTCATCCGTAAAATGATGACAGAAAAGCGAGGAGAATACGATATCGGGTCGCTCGCCGCCAAAGGATACGGCCCGGTAGTCGGAATGGACCCAGTCGGCATTGTCCCCCTTCCAGCGCCGCCGCGCCACTTCGATGCAGTGCTCGTTGCTGTCGATGCCGGTAATGCGTGTCTCGACCCCCCGCCTCCTGCACCAACGGTCAAGCACACGCAAATTATCGCCGCCTCCGCACCCGATCTCACAGATATGCAACCGCCGGCGTCCATCGGCCAGCAAGGCCAGCCCGCGGATACTGATGGCATGCCCCCCGAGCCAGGTATTGATAAAATCCAGCTCCAGCATATTCCGTTCTATCGCCGAAAAAGGCAAGCCCTCGCTATCCAGCAGCTCCTTTTCATAGCTGCGCTTCGAGAGATCGGGTTTGCCAGGCATATCGATAGGTTTAGATCGGTTCCGCAATAAAGGTCTCCATCGTCAGACCCGGGCCAAAAGCCGCCCCGAATATACAATTTGACCCTGTATTGGATGGGTCATTCAGGATGCGCTTCAGCACAAACAGAAGAGTGGCCGAGGACATATTGCCGAACTCTTCCAGCACGGCATAGCTATGGTCCAAATGGCCGCTGGTAAAGGAGAGGCTTTTATCTATAGCATCCAGGATCTTCTTCCCGCCGGGATGGATGCACCAGTGATGGATATCTTCCTGGGCGAGGCCGCATTGGTCCAGTGCATGATGGACCAGCTTCGAAAAATCCGCCCGGATGATATCGGTGACATAGCTGGTCAGCGTCATCCGGAATCCCGTGGAAGAAAGGGCCCAGGTCATATCCACCTGCCCCCGCGGCATGATCTCCGAATAGAAATGCTTCAGCTGCAAGCCCTTTCGCGGATGCTCGTCGGAGGTGACGAGCGCGGCGGCCGAACCATCCGCAAAAAGAAGACTGGACAGCATATTATCCATTGTCGGCTCCTGTTGGAAGTGCAGCGTGCACAGCTCGGTGCATACGATCAGCACACGGGCCCCCGATCCGGAGGCCGCCAGGGCATGCGCCAGCTTTAGGGCATGGACGGCGGCATAGCAGCCCATAAAATTGATGGACGTTCGAAAGATCGTATTCGGCAGACCCAATGCTTCCACCAGCTCCAGGTCCAGCCCCGGCGCACTCATGCCCGTGCAGCTGACCGTGATGAGGTGCGTGATCTCCCGGACGTCAGCGACGCCGCCGAGACAATTTCGGATAGCCGACAGCGAAAGGGGAGCGGCATGCTCCTGGTACCATCGCATCCGCATCTCGAGCGAGGGAAAGGGCTCGAGGTTCTCCGTCGGCGGATAGAACTGCCATTGCCTTATCGGCCGGGAATAGTCCGGGATAACGGAAAAGCGCGACTGGATGCCGCTTTGATGATAGAGATATTTCAATTTCCGCCCCGACTCCCTGTCAAGGCCATAGATCCGCTGCATAAAGGGCAGGATGTCTTCCTGTCGATGCTGATAAGCCGGTACCGCCGTTCCGATAGAAATGATCTTGCTCAATAGTTATGATTGATAGTGTGGATATGCAGGATAAATCTGCAAAGATGGGACCATTAACCCATCACCAGCACGGCGATAAATCCGGCATTGGTGCAGATCGAAGCCAACAGATTCATTCGCATGGTATTGACAAAGTTCGCCGCCGCGGGATCCCGCCAGACCTTGATGGCCCATATCCAAAAATAAACGACCACAGGAAGCATACAGGTTGCCAGTACATAAAATTCTTTGATCTGCAGGGTGAGCAGGAAATAGTAGCCGAGGACCCCAAAGGCGACCCCATAGATCAGCCCTGTGAAGACAAAGCTGCCCCGATAGCCTAATACCATGCTCAGGGTCCGTACCCCATCCTGCCGGTCGGCCTCATGCTGGTAGATCTGCGTAAGTGGGTAGAAACCACCTAGCAGCAAGGAAGCGGCCAGCATGGCTGGGACAACGGAAGACAGGTCCGCCGGCGCCCCGGGCCTATGGCTACCCTGGTAGACGATCCAAAAGATCAGCGCGCCCTGGCAGCTGATCACCGTCAGCCAGCCGATCAACGGGTACTTCTTCAGCCGGATACCCCGATAGCTGTACGCCCGCGAAGCGAGGATATATACCGCCAGTCCCGCCACGAATGGAAGACCGATCAGGCATCCCAGGACCAGCGCCGCCCCATCCATTGCCAGCGTCACCCAAAACAGCTCCCGCGTCGGCGGCAACGGATTCTCCAATCCGCCGATCGGTGTGGTGTCCCGGTCCATATAGCTGTTATACCCATTGCTGGCTGGGTAGACCAGTCCGTGCAGGATAAAAAAGATGAGCAACGCCCGGCCCCAATCCCTCTCCACCACCTGGCTTAACGCAAACCAATACACCGGCATCAGGAAGAAAGAAAAATGCAGGCGCAGCAGCTGCAGGGTGGAGGAGGGGTTTTTCATAAGCGCGCGGGCTTTGGTACCGGGTTTTGAAAAAGCTGTTGGCAGACGATCCATATCCATACGACGATGGCCATCACCGCCTTTATCCCATAGGGCCGGATAAAGCCGTTCCGTACCGGAGCCGGCACCAGGTCCGAAACCGACATGGTGATCAGCAAAAACGAAAGGATCAGCAGCACCCGGTCGGTGACGCCGGGCTGTGGTTGTGACCAGTACCAGATGCCGATGCCGCTCATGACGATGATATAGGTGGGCGACTCCGCCTTGTGGTTGAAGATCACCATCCAGATGAGCATCGATGCCAGGTAGAGAAAGCGGAACGAAAGGTCTTTGGAAATGTACGGGAAATGCGCTTGTGGAAAATTAGCGCGTTTCCCGTAAAGGTCTGATGTCTGGCCTTCGGCCGACGGCCCTCCGGCCCGTCCGCGTCGGATGCGGATCAGCGGTAGGAGGAACAGCCCGACGCCCGCCAGCGTCACCCAATTCTTGGCGCCCGGGAGATGGAACCAGCTGACCATAATGCCCATGACCGAAACCCCCGTTGAAGCGGATCGATCATCGATCAGCAGATGCCACCAGCTTTTGTACAGGAACAGCAGCTGTGGCCAGCTTACAGCGACCAGCGGGACCAGCGCGAAGAACGCCATCCAGAAGAGCGACCAGCCAAAAAGGCGAAGTTTGCCGGGATAAAATAGGTACATGACAAATGCCAAAGCGCCGTAGATTTTTATATAGAACGAAAAAACAATGCAAAGGGTTGACAACAGGTAATTCCGGCGTTCGGCGAGGGCGAAAGCCAGCACGATCAGCCCGGCCATCAGCCCGTTGCTTTGCGTATTCTGGATCGACAGCAGCATCTCCAGCAGGCAGAAAAGCAGGATAAAGCTCTTCTTCTCATCGGAGAGGTCCGGCAACAGGCGAATGCCCACGAGCAGGCACAGAGAGTTGATCCCGTTCCAAAGGAACAGCCCGAGGATATCCGGCATCCAGGAAAGAAGACCAAAACAAAGCGCAAAGGCCGGGCTGTATTTGTAAAGATCCCAGTGGTCATCCGGGAACAGCTGATAGATGTCCCGGTTATGGATAAGATGATAGAATGAGAATTTGAAGATGCGGAAATTGTTGTAGTCGATATAGGCCCGGCCACCCGGCTCATACACCTTCGGCCCGGCAGTAAGTCCCTGGGTGGTGGCGATGATCGTGATCAGGATATAGCCGAGGAATGCGATCGTAAGCGAGTGGGAATGCCAGGTGCGACGAAGATTCGTTGAATTCATAATTTTATTTAGTAAGGAGCCATGTCGGCGCAATCACAATCCGATCCTGCCGTAGTCCCAAGTAGTTGGGTAAAGCGCCGGTAGAAGCCGATCCGGTCGTCCCGGTTGCCTTTTATGGCCGGGTCCTTGCTCCGGCATTCGATGCCGCCGTTGATGATGTTGATCGTCATGCCAAACCCCGGCTTTCGCCCCTGCCGCAGATCCTCAGCCCCGGGCGTCCATTTGCCGCAGATCACATCATGACAGGACGACTTCGGCGGCTGGGACTTCATCCAGAACCACAGGGCCGCGCGGAAGGCGATCACCCCGTCCTGGCTCACCAGCTCCGGCCTGGCAAGCAGTGGCAGGTTCATATCCGCTCCGGCCTGGCCATAGTTATAGGCGTAGCTTAGCTGAAGAGGTCCCCGGCCGTAATAGGATTTGCCGGGTACCGGCTGGTAGGGGCTGGTGCCGCCGGTATTGTAGACGGTGCAATGCCCATCCTGGCAGCTCAGCTCTTCGGTGTAGAAAAGCCCCCAGGCATAAGGGCCGCCCGCTGACCCGGGCCCGCCATTCGTGGTCTCGTGTGCGGCATGCGCAAAAAAAGCGGCTAATTCCCGCTTACGCACTTCCGGAGAACCTTCTCCGGCGAATAAGGGGAAACTAGCCGCCGCTTTTATAAACGCGTCGTAACTATAAAGACGATCATGATGCGGGAAAAGCCGCTCGTACTGCTGGCAGGTCAGCAAGGCCCCGACACCGGCAGACCCATCCCCGTGCAGGGGCGTCACCGGTCCCGCTGAGACCCACGCTGCGAACCAAAGAAAGAGAAGCTGCATGCCGCTCAAAACTAGGCAAAATCTACCATTTTTCGTCGCCTTCGATCCGGTTGATCTTAACCGAGAAATTGGTTTCTTCGAATGTCTTCTTTGCCTCGGGCGTAGAAAGCTGTTCGCGATTGGGCTTGGGCTTGCGAGCGCCAGGGACTTCACCCTTCCGCTGCTCCGGCTGCCGTTCGCGTTTTTGCTCGGGCTGCCGGTCACGCCTTTGTTCAGGCCGGCGATCCCGCTGTTGCTCGGGTTGCCGTTCCCGTCGCTGCTCCGGCTGCCGTTCGGCCTGGGACTCAAGCGCGAGAAGACCGGGCGCTTCACCCGTCACCGGGCCCTGTCCGGGCTGTGGCTCGGGCCGTTGGATCGCCTGCGGTTCGCGGCGTTGACCAGGCTGCGGCTCCCGCCTGGGCGGACGACCCTGCTGCTGGTTATTTTGAGGCTGGCCCCTTCTCCGCTGGTTATCGCGGCCCCGGTTGCCACCGTTGTTATTTCTACCGCTATTGCCGCTCCCGTTATTCCGGTTGGCCTCCGCACGGGCGACGACATCCTCCGATACCGGGGAATGCGTAGCCAGCGAAGCATGCATGGCATGCGGATGGTCTTCCACCACCGGGATCTGCCGGGAGATCAGCTTCTGGATGTCCCGCAGGAATTCCTTTTCTTCGCTGTCGCAGAACGACAGGGCCGTGCCGCTGGCGCCGGCTCTACCGGTACGGCCTATGCGGTGAACATAGGTCTCCGGAACGTTCGGAAGCTCGAAGTTGATCACATGCGTAAGGTCGTCGATATCGATCCCCCGCGCCGCAATGTCGGTCGCCACCAGGATCCGCGTATGCCGGTTCTTGAAGTTCACCAGCGCCCGCTGTCTTGCGTTCTGCGACTTGTTGCCATGGATGGCCTCCGCCCGGATACCCGCGCGCGTCAAACCCTGCGCTACCTTGTCCGCACCGTGCTTGGTCCGCGTGAACACAAGGGCCGTAGGGATCGCGCTGTTCTTCAGGATATGCAGCAGGAGGCTGCGCTTATCTTTCTTATCGACGAAATAGATCGATTGCTGGATGGTCTCGGCCGTAGAAGAGACCGGGGTCACCTCCACCTTGGACGGATTGACCAGGATCGAGCCGGCCAGCTTCTGGATCTCCGGCGGCATCGTGGCCGAAAAGAACAACGAATGTTTCTTCTGCGGCAAACGCGCCAGGATCTTGCGGACATCGTTGATAAAACCCATGTCCAGCATGCGGTCGGCCTCGTCAAGGACGAAATACTTGATCGTATCGAGGCGAAGCAGCTTCTGATCGCAAAGATCGAGCAGCCTGCCCGGGGTCGCTACCAGCACTTCGACACCGCGTTGCAACGCCTGCACCTGGGGATTCTGCGGCACCCCGCCGTAAATGACCGTATGCCGTATGCCCGTGTGCCGGCCGTATGCGGCAAAGCTTTCATCTATCTGGATCGCCAGCTCCCGCGTCGGCGTAAGGATCAGGGCCTTGATCGGCCGCGCTCCGCCATGACGGGTATTCTCGTTCACGCCGGCAGCGTCTTCGCATAATAATTGGAGTAAGGGCAGAGCGAATGCCGCGGTCTTACCCGTGCCCGTCTGGGCGCAGCCCAGCAGGTCTTTTCGTTCAAGGATAATCGGTATAGCCTGTTCCTGGATAGGCGTAGGTGTCGAGTATCCCTCATCGTTCAAAGCCTTTAACAAAGGCTCAATGAGATTGAGATTTTGGAATGACAAAATGATTCTGTTTATAATATTGAAAAAAGCCCATCTACTCAGCAATATCCTTCAGGAGTATATACAGAAGGTTGTCACGAAAGTGATTAGAAAGGAGTTATAACGGACGCAAAGGTAGCAAATCGGCAGCGAACAGCCAACTTTACTCTTTATTATTGACAATCAATTAGTTAATAAAATAAAGTGCCACGAGGAAAAAAAATCTGAAAAAAACACTGCGGTCTTTTTGGTCCGCATGTAATTTTTGTCCTATATTTGTTTCAACAACGGTTTACTCAACACAGCCACCCAGGTTAAGGCTCCGATGGACGGCCACAGGCCGGAAGCAAAAAAGGGATGGTTGGCCGTTCAAAATTTTTCTAACAGTTAAAGTTTGGTTGGAACAGCAAGGACACAGTTCTTGAGAGCGCTCTGTTTCTACAGAGGACTCGAAAGGATAAGGTTTAAAGGGTCCCCTCATGTCTATGAGGGGACTTCTATGTTCTATTGAAAGCTTACATGGAATTGACCCTCGATCTCGTAATAATAAGAATGATCCTGCCGGGAGAACCGGATCGGCGCTCCCAACTCCTTCAACACTTTCAGGTATTCATACAAACTACGTTCGGAAATACCCATCTTCTCGGCAAGCTGTGGCGGAGAACCGGTACCTTTCTGTCGGATAAATTGATCAAGCTGGAGTAGCAGGCTAAGGTAGTGCTTCATAATAGGAATTTTTCGTTGCTACCGCCTAGAAGCACCTAACCCAACCCAAATTAATAAAAAGCGTATTCAGTCACTGCAAAAAGAAAGGCCGATAAATGCTAACACTCATCGGCCTTTATAGAAATTTATTTATTACCAAACGGACTGAAGATCCGTCGTCCGAAGGACAATTATTAGCGTTAGATCATCATGCGCAGCGGCTCTTCCAGGAAACTCTTCACCGTCAGCAGGAACGCCGAACCCGAAGCCCCATCCACAACACGGTGGTCACAGCTCAGCGTAAGCTTCATCACATTGCCCGGTACGACCGCCCCATTCTTGACGACAGGCACCTGCTGGATCGCACTAACGGCAAGGATACACGCATTGGGCGCATTGATGATCGCCGTAAACTCCTCCACGCCGAACATCCCCATATTGGAAATGGTAAAGGTGCTGCCCTCATATTCCGCCGGCTGTAGCTTCTTGCTCTTCGCACGACCCGCCAGGTCCTTCACTTCCCCGGCGATCTGCGACAGGCTCTTCGTATCGGCAAACCGTACCACCGGCACGATCAGCCCATCCTCGATGGCTACCGCCACCCCGATATGAACATGGTGGTTCACCCGGATCGTCTCGCCCCGCCAGCTGCTGTTGATGGCCGGGTGCTGCTTCAGGGCAATGGCCACCGCCTTCAGCACGAGATCGTTGAAGGAGATCTTGACCGGGGACGTTTCATTGAGCTTTGTCCTGGCCTGTACTGCGCTATCCATGTCGATGGACATGGTTACGTAAAAGTGGGGCGCGGAGAACTTGCTCTCCGCCAACCTCCTCGCAATCGCCTTCCGCATCTGCGAAACCGGCACCTCGTCGAAGCTTTCCTGGCCCATCGCTACGCCCTGACTCGGTACAGCTGGAGCCGCGGGCTTGCCTGCCGCTGCCGGCTGTGCCGCCGTTGCAGCCGCCTTCGAGGGGGTATAGCTGTCGATATCTTTCTTTATGATCCGGCCGTTATCGCCGCTACCGGCGACCTTCGAAATGTCGATCCCTTTCTCCGCGGCCAGTTTCTTGGCCAACGGAGAGGCCTTGATCCGGCCATCGGCGCTCACCGAAAGACCGGAATGAGCAGGCTCGGCAGCCTCAGCCGCACCAGCCGCCGCAGGTTGAGCCGATGCCGGCGCCGCAACAGGACCCACAACGCCCTTATTCTTCGCCGCCGCAACGATCCGGTCGAGATTGACCTTTTTGTCGTCGCCGATCACGGCCAGCAGATCGTTCACGGCGATCTTTTCCCCTTTCTGGGCGCCGATGAACAGGAGCTTCCCTTCCTTATAGCTTTCCAGCTCCATCGTCGCCTTATCCGTTTCGATATCGGCGAGGATGTCGCCCTTCTTCACCGTATCGCCCACTTTTTTATGCCAGTCGGCGATGACCCCTTCCGTCATCGTATCGCTCAACCGGGGCATCAGGATCACCTCTTCCTGTTTGGAAAGATCGATACCGCCGCCGGCCGGCGCCGCTGATGGTGCAGATGCTGCCGGTGCCGCCGCCGGAGCAGTCGATGCCGCCGGAGCAGTTCCCGTCGCCGGAACAGTCGATGCGCCGCCGCCGCCCTTGACCAGGGCGCTGATGTCCTCCCCGGGAGCACCGATAATGGCCAGGAGATCGTTTACCTGGATCTTGCCGCCTTTACCCGTACCCGTATATAATAGTGTACCGTCCTTATAGCTTTCCAGGTCCATCGTAGCCTTGTCCGTTTCTACTTCCGCCAGCAGCTCGCCTTTCTTGACGGAGTCACCCACTTTCTTATGCCAGGCGGCGATGACCCCTTCCGTCATTGTATCGCTCAACCGCGGCATTAAAATAACTTCAGCCATAAAAAATTTTAGTATTTGGAGCCGTGAAATTAAGACAATTTTGGTTGCTGTAACCCGGGTTTGCCAAAATTAGCCTACCTGCTCCGCCAATTTTACATTGCCCGTGCGTTTCAGCACACCCCAATGCTGCAGCTCGCCTTTCAACGCCCGGCGAACGGCCCGGAATAACACCAGCCAGGTCAGCCAGCGCCAGATCAGCCGCTGCGGGATCAGCCAAACCAGCCGCGTGAGATTCTCCCGCTCGAACAAGAAGGCAAGCAGCCCCACGGCCAGGTCCACCAGCATAAAGACGAGATAATAACCTCCGATCTTCGAAGCATTGCCCGTCAGCAACCCCACGATCATAAAGAAATCGGCCAGCGGGATGATAAAGGGAATGACATATTGGAAGATCAGGATATTCGGCAACGCGGCCCAGCCCAGCCACCGGTATTTCCAATTCATCAACGCATCCCGGTTCTTCCAGAAGGTCTGCATGACCCCATAGCTCCACCGGAACCGTTGCTTGAAGAACTGTTTCAGCGTCTCCGGCGCCTCCGTCATCGCAATGGCCCGGTTGTCGTTCTCGATAACATACCCGCAACGCAGGATACGAATCGTAAGATCACAGTCCTCCGCCAGGGTGTCGGTCGTAAACCCTCCCGCATCTTCGATGGCCTGTTTCCGGAACGCACCGATCGCCCCCGGGACCACGGTGATGGCGTTTAAATAAGAGAAAGCCTTCCGGTCAAAATTCTGGCTCGAGATATATTCGATCGCCTGCCAACGCGTCAGCAGGTTCACCTGGTTACCCACCTTGACGTTCCCCGCAACCGCGCCCACCGGCCCTTCATGCCCGCTCGGTTTGCCCGAACGCTCGCCAAAATGCTCCATTAACAACGATACGGCATTGGGCAGCAGCTTCGTATCGGCATCGATACAGATGACGTATTCCGCCTCGCTCCGGCTGATGCCGAAATTCAGCGCCGAGGCCTTTCCGCCATTGGGCTTTGTATACACCTTTACCTTGGGGTTGTCCGCAAAGGCTTCCCGCACCCGTTCATAGGTCGCATCATTGCTGCCGTCATTGACAAAGATGATCTCGAAATTCGGATAGTTCCCCTTTAGCAGGCTCTGTACGCTGCCGACTGCATTGATCTCCTCATTGTAGGCCGGCACGATGATGCTCACCAATGGGGCATCCTTGCCGTTCGTAGTCCAGAAGGGTTGGTAACCATATTTCTTCTCCCGGAAATGTTCCTTTGTGGCGATGATCGCAATGAACAGCACCCGGCTTACCGACAAGATCATAAAGACCACAAAGGCCGAGAACAGGATATGACTGCCCCAATAGCCGAGCTCCGCGAAATAATAATTTATCTGCAGCAGGTAATAACCGCTTCCCTTCGGCACGGGCGGCATCATCTCGTCCTTCGTCTTGCCGAGGATATCCGCCACCGTGGTGAACTGGAAGCCCCGCTTCTGGTAATATTCGATGATCCGCGGTAGCGCCTCGACCGTCGCTTCCCGGCCTTCGCCACCCGCATCATGCAGCAGAATGATATTGCCGCTGAGACCCGCCTTCGTCATCTCGTTCTTGCGCCGGATCACCCGTTCAAAGATGCTGTCGGCCGGGGTACCCGGCTCCCAGTCCAGCGGGTCGATGGACTCCCCGATATCCAGGTAGTTCTTCTTCCGCGCGATGGCCACGGGGATCAGCTCCTCCCATTTCTCCGGCTCGAAATCGGCATTATAGGGCGCCCGGAACATGATGGTGCTCCGGCCCGTGATACATTCTATCAGCAACCGCGTCGACTCCAACTCCAGGATGGCGCGCCGCGTGCTGACCTTGGCGATATTCGGGTGGGTGAACGTATGGTTGCCGATCTCATGCCCCTCCTTGAACTCCCGCTTCACGATGGGAATATTGTTCTCCGCATTGATGCCCACGAGAAAGAAGGTCGCCGGAACATGGTACTTACTGAGGATATCGAGTATCTTGGGCGTATAATCAGGATCGGGACCATCGTCAAAGGTCAGCACCAGCTTCATGGAATCCGTGGTCCCGTACTTGCGGGCAACAAACCGCGACGGCAGGCTGTCATAGCTTTCTTCACTGATCAGCATCTCGCCCGTATTCACCTCCGGGGTGATCCGCCCGTTGGTCGGCGTCCCGATGACGTCCAGCACCTCGCCGCTCCCCTCATAGTCCACAAAATCCGCATTGGCCATCGCATCCACTTTGCTGAACGCGGAAAAGTTGAAATGCGCCACCGACGACTTCTGCATGTCCTGGTCATAGAAGTCCCAGACCCGCGGGTCCTCATCCCCCAGCCGCCAGATGGAAGTCCCTGCCAGCCCATACTCTGTGGCAAACCGTAAGGCATTGAAAGTGGTCGCGGCATCCGTGAACTGCACCTGGTGACGCACATTGTCCTCGTCGTCATAGTCATAGTGCAGGTTGTAGGAATCATTGTCGAAATCGATCTTGGCCTCGTTATCCTTCGCCGTGAACAGGGCCTGCTGATAGCTCACCGTACGGCTCGACATCTCCTTGCCCAGCCGCCAGTCATAGCCATAGGCCGCCAGGCAGAGGATCAGCTTGCTCTCGGGGACGAATTTCACGGCAGCGTCGACCGCACCCTCGATCCACTTTTGATGGGCGATGGGACCCGGACCCGAATTGTCGGAATATTGATCATAGGCCATCAGGAGTACATAGTCGTTGTATTTCGAAAGCTGCTTGACGTTGTAATCTTCGTTGAAAGGGATGATGTCCTGGGTCACCAGCAGGTGCCGGGCATGGAGCTGTTCATACAGGTTCTTCTGGAATTCCACCAGCTTCTCATCGCTTTTCTCTTCCAGCTCTTCAAAATCCACATTCACCCCGATGAAGTTGTTCTTCTCCAGGATGTTGATCAGGTCGTTGATAAGCCGCTGTTTCTTGGCCGGATCGTTGATGATCCGGTGGACCGCGTCACCCCGGAACAATTCTTTGTAGTTGTTGGAAAGGATCGGCAGGATCTTCACCCCCGATTTCTTCATCACCCCCCAGGCCCGGGAATCGATATCGGTATAGATCGTATCCGCGGTCGGATCGATAAAGATCCATTCGGGGATCACCAGGTTCATCTTGTCGATATACTGCTGTAGCGAAAGAAAGGACTGTGCATCCCAGTCTACATAGAACGCGGCCCTGATCCCGGTGGGGAATTTTGTGAACGACCGGAAATTGGTGTCGGCCTTTTTGGACCGTTGCAGGGCCATCTTCTCCGAATCTTTCCGGGACTGACCCGGATAGGCGCCCCCCCGGTACGGTACCTTCTCGTTGATGTATTTGCGGAATCCCCCGTATTGTTCGATGAGGGTGTTCTTGAAAATAATGCTCTTATTGGTGTCGAGGACCTTCTTGTACAGCTGGCTCTGTTCCTTCATCCGCGGCAGGGCGGGCTTATAGTCCCGCGAGATCGCGATCGAAAAGATGACCACCCCCAGGATGAGGAAGAACAGCAGGATCCTGCCACCCCACTTTAGCCGCTGCCAACGGCCTGATGAATTTGTTTGGAAGATCTGTGTTGTAGAAGGAGGTGTCGAATTGCCCGTCATAGATTATAAGTACATATTGGCAAAATCCCCGCCAATCAGGTAGTTGTCAGTAATCCAGCTCCAGCTTTAACCTATCTTTAAGTTCCTTTACCAGCGGATATTGCTCCACGATCTGAATGAACTGTTCCCGCTTGTTCAGAGGGCGATCCGCCGGCTCCATCTCCGCCATTTCCCTTTCAACGACGATCACCGTAAAGGAGATCGTTTTATTCGAAAAGGCGTTCTGCAGATGCTCGGATAGAGTTCGCTTCTCATGTTCGACAAACTTCTGCTCAAGGGGGTTGCTCGTGATCACCTCGAAGCTGTTCCCGTCGACGATCCGCAGGGTCGCCAGCTCCAGGGACTGCACGGCAGGATTTCGGTTCTCCCGCAGCTGATCGGCGTATTGCTGCCATGCCCTTTGAAGGGCTTCCGGTTCCAGCGACCGGACGCTGGTCGCGCCGTCGCTTCCTTGCTTGGAGCTGAACTGCTGCCGGATCCTCGAAAGGGCCCCCAGCGAAGGGGTCGCCGAAGCCGCGGTTCCCGGGACGGCCTTTTTGGCAGTCGCAGGCTCGGGAGCTTGTTCCTTCACCGGGGCCGCCTGCGGCTCCGAAACCCCTGTCTCCACCATCAACTTTGCACCGCTGCGCGGCGCAACCAGCTCCATCGCCGGGATATTCCGGAAGGAGACCGGTCTCAGCGTCTCAGGCTTTTTTTTTCCGCTTTCCCCACCCACTACCTGCAAAGCCTGAGCCAGATAGCAGAGCTTGATCAGCGCCAGCTCTACATGCAGGCGCTTGTTACGCGCGGACTTATAATTGATCTCGGCTTCGTTCAATACATTCAGCGCGCTCACCAGGTAACCCGCGTCCGCTCCCCGTCCTGCGACAATATACCGGTCCCGGAAGCTCTCCACCACCTCCAGCAACACCGCCACTTTCTCATCCTTGCAGACCAGCAGGTTCCGGATGAACTCGGCCAGCCCGTTGAGCACCAGGTCACCCTCGAACCCCTTCCGGTTGATCGAATCATAGATCAGCAGGGCTTCCGAAAGATCCTGCTGCTGCATGGCGTCGAGAACGCGGAAATAATAGTCCGCATCCAGGATATTCAAATGCTCCAGCGTATTGCCATAGGTCAGCTCGCCGTTGGTAAAGCTGACGATCTTGTCCAGAATGCTTAGCGCATCCCGCATACAACCCTCGCTCTTTTGCGCGATCACCTGCAGCGCCGCCTTTTCGGCAGTGATCTCTTCCTTGGTGCAGATGTCCTGCAGATGCCCGACCGTATCGGCCGGCGTGATCCGCTTGAAGTCGAAGATCTGGCAACGCGACAGGATCGTTGGCAATATCTTATGCTTTTCCGTCGTCGCCAGGATAAAGATCGCATAGGGCGGCGGCTCCTCGAGAGTCTTTAGAAAGGCATTGAAAGCCGAGGTGCTGAGCATGTGCACCTCATCGATGATATATACCTTGTATTTGCCGGCCTGGGGAGCGAATCGCACCTGCTCCACCAGGGTCCGGATATCGTCCACCGAGTTGTTACTGGCAGCATCCAGCTCATGGATGTTCAGGGAAGCCCCGTCATTGAAGGATACACAGGAGTGACATCGGTTGCAGGCCTCACCGTCCGGTGTGATGTTCTCGCAGTTGATCGTCTTGGCCAGGATACGGGCACAGGTGGTCTTGCCGACGCCACGCGGACCACAGAACAGGAAAGCATGAGCTAACTGCTTGTTCCTGATTGCATTCTTCAAAGTTGTTGTAATATGAGACTGCCCCACTACCGTCGAAAAATCCTGGGGCCTGTATTTTCTGGCCGAAACGATAAATTTATCCATTTGCATTTCCTGGGGCAAACGTACGATTTTTCCGGTTGCCCGGCCCGCCCGCGATTTCTTACCTTCGAAAAAATAATCCAACAAAAATTTGGATTATTAACATTGTTAAGTAACTTTACACTCATGGGAATTCAGGAACGAAAAGAGAAACAAAAGCTGGAGATCAGGAAATTGATCCTGGATGCGTCCATGAAACTCTTTGTGGAAGAGGGGTTTGCAAATGTCACGATCCGGCGCATCGCCGAGCTCATCGAATATAGCCCCACGACCGTCTACCTGTATTTCAAAGACAAGGACGAGATCTTCGCCGCCCTTCATGATATAGGTTTTCAGAAAATGTCGGAATTCAACAAGGACCTCGATACCATCCGTAACCCGCTGTTGCGCCTGCACAAAATGGGGGAGAACTACCTCCAGTTCGGAATGGAGAACCCCGAATACTACAGCCTGATGTTTATCGACACCGAGCCCATGGAAAAGCTGGCCAAAGAAGGTTGTGAAGAATGGAAGCCCGGTGATGGCGCGATAGGCCGGCTAAAAGCCACCGTCATCGAATGCATCGAAAAAGGCTATCTCCAGAAGGATGACCCGCTGCTTGTCAGTCTCTCGATCTGGAGCTTTGTCCATGGCCTGATGTCCCTCGCCATCCGGTCCCGAATGGAGAAGTTCGTATCACAGAAAGAAATGCTCCTGCCCGTCATGAAATCCAGTCTCAATTGGTTTGTCAATAATATCGAGGCCGTTCCCAGGTCCGCTACCGAATAGGTGTGCGGCAGACCCGGCCCGGAAGCCCAGAGGGGCGTTTTTTTTGCG
>Ga0310811_10003422_pt1 | contig 19926 bp, 7 predicted proteins | sample YCmetagenome_FD_207642 | JGI IMG/M metagenome (GOLD analysis project Ga0310811, IMG submission 207642) | Soil microbial communities from experimental microcosm in Duke University, North Carolina, United States - YC | ecosystem: Engineered > Artificial ecosystem > Soil microcosm > Unclassified ...
ACCCCCCCCCCAACCCCCCCCAATGCTTTTTGGTTTCCTGTTCAAGTCATCAGCCATTACTTATGTACAGGCATTCACCCATATCGGTTATGGGGTAATTGCGGTGGCATTGATCGTCCTGATAACGCGGTTTCACAGGCAGCAAGCCGCGGAAGAGGCCGCCGAACCAAGGGAAATTTTAGTGCAGAGTGTAGCCTGAAGGTAAAATAAAGTTAGATAAATGCCGGTAAAAAAACAGCATATACAAACATCCACAACAACCTGCTGCTATTGCGGGGTTGGCTGCGGCGTCCTTGTGCACAAGGATAAGAGTGGCAACCTAATGGTTGAAGGTAATAAGGAGCATCCCGTTAACAAGGGGATGCTTTGCAGTAAAGGGCTTAACCTGCATTATACGGTGAATGACAGGTCGGACCGGCTGCTTTACCCGCAAATGAGATACAACAAAAATATGCCTATGGAACGGGTTGGCTGGGATGAGGCGCTTGACCGGACCGCCGCCGTCTTCAAAACCTTTATTAACAAGTACGGTCCCGGTTCGGTTGCGTTTTATGCTTCGGGCCAATGCCTTACCGAGGAGTACTATGTGATCAATAAACTGATGAAGGGATTTATAGGCAGTAATAATATTGATACCAACTCGCGGCTTTGTATGAGCAGCGCCGTTGCTGCTTATAAAATGGCTTTAGGTGAAGATAGCGTTCCTGTTTGTTATGATGATATTGAACTGGCTGATTGTTTTTATGTTGCCGGCGCGAACCCTGCCTGGTGCCATCCTATTTTGTGGCAAAGGGTAGAGGCACATAAAGCGGCTAATCCGCATATCAAAATAATCGTCGTCGATCCGCGGGCCACTGATACCTGCGGAATTGCCGATTTGCACCTGCAGATAAACCCAGGCACTGATATCACGTTGAATCACGCTATTGGCAGGATATTAATAGAAAATGGCGACATCGATCTGAATTTTGTCACCGATCACGCTGAAGGCTTTGAACTGTACAGTGCACAGGTCTTCCGGAAAAGCATTGCTGAATCTGCAAAGATATGCGGAGTGAGCGAACAAGACATCCGTTTAGCTGCCGGCTACATCGCCGAAGCAAAAGGCTTTATTTCGATGTGGACAATGGGCCTTAATCAAAGCTCGGTTGGGGTTAATAAAAATTTGAGCCTGATCAATCTTAACCTGATAACCGGTCACATTGGCAAGCCGGGATCGGGGCCTCTGTCTTTAACCGGCCAGCCAAATGCTATGGGTGGCCGTGAAGTAGGTGGCCTGGCAAATTTGCTGCCCGCTCATCGCGACCTGGAAAACCCGCTGCATCGCGAAGAGGTGCAAAAATTTTGGGGCGGGACGGTTATCGACCCTAAACCTGGCTTAACGGCAACCGAGATGTTCGAAGCGCTAAACGAGGGCAGTCTAAAGGCGATTTGGATACTTTGTACCAATCCGTTGACCAGCCTGCCTAATGTTCGCCTGGCCGAAGAGGCCTTAAAGAAGGCCAAGTTTGTTGTTGTGCAGGAGATAAGCAATAAACCCGAAAGCCTGGCTTATGCTGATGTGATACTGCCTGCGGCCGCCTGGGCCGAAAAGGAGGGCACAATGACCAATTCCGAACGCCGTGTTAGTTATTTGAATAAGATAGCAGACGCGCCGGGCGAGGCATTGCCCGACGCAGAGATCGTATGCCGTTTTGCCCGGAAGATGGGATACAACGGATTTAACTTTGATTCAGCCGCTGAAATATTTGATGAGCATGTAAAATTGACCGCCAAAACCAATATGGATATGAGTGGCCTTAATTATGCCTTGTTGAAAGAGCACGGTGCCTTACAATGGCCATATAAAAAGAAGGCAGGTGCCGCCGGAACGCCGCGCCTGTTTACCAACAGGCGATTTTATACCGCGTCGGGAAAGGCAATAATATATTCCATAGCTGATGCAAATACCAGCGAAGAACCAGATGTTAATTTTCCTTTTATTCTCACCACCGGTCGTATCCGCGACCAATGGCATACCATGACCAAAACCGGTAAGGTAAACAAACTGAACCAGCATTACAGCCAGTCGTTTGCAGAGATACACCCGGCAGACGCCTCGGCGCTGCAAATAGGAGAAGGCGATATTGCTGTGATCGCATCGCGCCGTGGCGAGATCAGGGTAAAAGCCAAGCTATCAGCTCAAATTAAGAAAGGAGTAGTATTCGTGCCCATGCACTGGGGTAAGATATTAGGAAACGACTTAAACCGGGTGAATAATATTACGTCCGACCGTGTGGACCCGATCTCCAAAGAGCCCGATTTTAAATATTGTGCGGTTAGCATAGCTAAATATAAAAAGCCTTTTCAACGTATTGTAGTGATCGGCGCCGGCGCCGGTTCCTATGGTTTTGTCCGGTCGTATCGCACACTTAATCCGGACGATACGATAACCATCTTCAGCAAGGAAAACTACCCTTTTTATAACCGGGTAATGCTGCCGGATTATATCAGTGGCGAACAGCAGTGGGAGCAATTGGTGAAGATGAAAGATGAAGAGGAGCCGGGGTATAACATACGCTTATTAAGGGGGGTGGGCGTTGAGAAAATAGACAGGGAGAAGAAGCAGGTAACCGATTCAAGGGGAATACGAACAGATTATGACGTTTTAATTATTGCCACAGGCAGCAGGGCAGCCGTGCCTAAAAATGTGCCAAAACTACCCGGCATATTCACTATGCGTAACCGCACCGATGCCGATAATTTTAAAAAACATACTCCGCCAAACGCTCACGTGGTAATAGTAGGCGGCGGTTTATTGGGTTTGGAAATGGCAGCATCGCTAAGGGAAACCGGCGCTAAGGTCACTATTATACAACGCACATCGGCTTTCCTGAACCGGCAGCTTGATGCGCTTGGCAGCCAGCTTTTGCACGAAGAAATGGTCGACCAGGGTTGCGATATATATTATGATGACGAGGTGCAATTATACTACGGGCGGTCGAAACTAACCGGTGTCAGTTTAAGAAGCGGCCGTAAGATCAACTGCGATGCCATGATACTGGCTATTGGCACCACTCCTAACCTTGAACTAGCAAAAGATTGCGGGCTCGACTGCCGCAGAGGAGTTTTGGTTAATGAACGTATGCAAACCAGCGACCACGATATCTATGCGGTCGGTGAGATCGCTGAGTTCAATGGTATGTTGTATGGCATTACTGCTGCTGCCGAACAGCAGGCGGAGGTAGTTTCCGCCTACTTGAACGGAGATATCGCCAGCTATTACAAAGGGAGTTTGCTGATGAATATTATCAAGATCCATGGGTTCGACCTTTGCAGTATCGGGATACCTGAATGCCCCGACGACAAGGCGTATGAAGAGGTTGTTTTTATTGATAAAGCCAAACGCTATTATAAAAAATGTATCATCCACCAGGACCGCCTGGTGGGGGCCATTTTGATAGGGGATAAAGCCGAATTTTTGGAATACCGCGGGCTTATTACCAATAAAACCGAACTGAGCGAAAAAAGGCTGCAATTACTGCGCAGCGGTAAAAAGGTCGACCCGGTACTTGGCAAACTGGTGTGTAGTTGCAATAACGTAGGCAGCGAAAATATCCGGAAAAAAATAAGTGGCGGGTGTACGGACATCCATGATCTTTGTAACGCAACCGGCGCAGGTACCGGTTGCGGGTCGTGCAGGCCCGAGGTAAAACGCCTCCTCGACGAGGCATTGCAAAATATGGCGGCTACAATTAATTAGGCATGGAAAACCTGGTAAAAGTTAATCTTCCCGGAGGTTTTATATCGGCAGGGGATCTTTACGAGATATTGGTGATTGCCGAAAATGCAGGCGCCGGGCACATAAGGTTTGGTATCAGGCAGCAGCTTTATTTTACAGTTCCGGATGAGCATCTGGAGGATATCGAAACAGCGATGCTGGGCGCCGAGATACAATTCGAGATCAACGCCGACCTGCGGCCCAACATTGTAAGCTCCTACGTTGCCGATTCGATCTTTAACCAGGAGGGCTGGCTGCGCGAAGGGGTTTATAAGGATATCCTCGACCTGTTTGATTACGCCCCCGGTTTAAAAATAAACTTGGTTGATAACCAGCAGTCATTTGTTCCGTTTTTTACGGGAAACATCAATTTTATCGCTTCCGAGACCAATAATTACTGGCACCTATATATGCGCTTCCCAAAATCAGGGAAGCAGCACTGTTACCCATACCTTGTTTATTCGGAAGATATACCCCGGGTGGCTAAAACAGCTGAAAAGATCATCTTCGAAAACAAACGCCTGTTTTATGATCAGAAGGATGCGGATGAACAGCAGTTTTTCAAAATGCTTTCAAAAAAAAGCGATGCCAAATTTCAGGAAATGGCGCCGCCCTTGAAACTTCCGGATTTTTACCTGCCTTATTATGAGGGTTTTAATAAATATAACAATAAATACTGGCTTGGTATATATCGCCGCAACGAACTTTTTTCAATTGATTTTTTGAAAGACACATGTTTACTATGCCTTAAGACCCGCATAGGTCAAATATATACCACGCCCTGGAAGTCTATCATTATAAAAGGTATTGAGCAAACCGACCGTAGTCAATGGGGCCTGATATTGAGTAAGTACCGCCTGAATGTGCGCCATGCCGCAAACGAGTTAAATTGGCAAATAGAAGATATTTGCAGCGAAGGCTTAGAGCTGAAGCAAAAGTTGGTACGCGAGTTTGAAGAGGCAGACATGCGGACCTATCAGCTTTGTTTCGCCGTCAAAACACAACCCAAAACCGGCTTGACCGGTTCGATTATTCTAAAGAAATGCAATACCTGCCTGTATGATATTTTACATACCCGCGATTTCAATCCCAACTCAAAAGATTACGTTACCTATTTACAAGAAATAGATGTTTCAGATTTGGGTGCGTGTTTAATTGAGCTTTGTGCCGGGTTTTATACTATTCAAAACAACAATGCGGTACAGGTTACTGTTCCAGAAGAACCCACTCCTAAACATTACGAGACCGAAATTTATCAATGCAACAATTGCTTAACCCGTTATGATAAGCAATACGGAGATTACGTAAATAATATCAGCAAATATGTTGAGTTTGCTGCCTTAACGAATTATCGTTGCCCGGTTTGTGAGGCTCCAAAAACTGAGTTTAGCCGACTCAGCTGACAAGCGGCGGGTAATTAAAAGGCATTGGCCTCTTACAGCCCGGCAGATTTCCATCAAAATGCTTCACGTTCGGACAAGCGGTTCATGTGAATATCAAATATTCACAGTTTTACCGGTTTACCCCTTAAACATTGTGGCCTGCCCCCTCATGTATATATGCTTTTTACATCAACTTAGCGTCCGTTTGAAAGTTATAAACCCGGTCAAACCATTAATGAATGAAAAACAGGATAAGGAAGATATTATTTTTGGCAGCAGTTCTATGGCTTTATATAATAGCAGGATGTAAAAAAGATGCGGTGCAAAGAAGGGTGACAAATACCGGGGATACAACAGCAAATGTCAAAACTATAAATACAACCACAGCTGCCGGCGCATTAAACGGGGTCAACTGGGCATGCACGGCGGATAATTTTTGCGATACCATACTTGTCTTAAGTGGTTTGTCGGCAACCGACAGCTACAACACGGTGCAAGCGAAGAGCGCAGCTATTCTATCAGGAATACAAGCCAGTACGGGAGCTAACACTATCCGTATTCCCATCAACTACCCTACTGCCTCGCAAACATGGTGGAACTCCTATACCGGGGTGATAGATAAGGCCGTGAGCAAGGGTATGAACGTAATTATAGCCTGCTGGGAAGGTAAATCGTCAGAAGATGGGCTGATAGATGATACCACGCAGTTTTGGTCGATGTGGCAAACAGTTGTCAATAAGTACGGGAACAATCCGCATGTATATTTCGAGATATTTAACGAACCGCATGGCTATTCATTGGTGAATTGGACGTCTATTTGTGCTCAATGGCTAAATAATTACCGATCGGTATCACCGGGGCGTGTATTAGTGGACGGCACTTCGTACGCCCAGGATATAAAGGGAGTGGGTGCCGACAGCCGCCTGGCAGGTTGCCTCCTGTCAATACACGACTACACTTTTTTTAGCAATGGAACATTAAACACCGCTGCGCAATGGGAGAGCAGGTTGGCTGCCAATGTTGGAGGCTACGGAAGCCGCACCGTTTTGACCGAATTTGGTGATACAATGAATAGCGGTATCAACTATACGGGCGCGATAGGTGGAAGCCAGGATAACGCCTATATGCAGGGTTTGACAAACCAGGTCAGGATGCTGGGCATGGGAAGCGTTTACTGGCCGGGTATACGTAACGGCGATGGTTATGCGCTGCTTCAATTAGGTGGCAATGCAGGGAACCCTACCTTATCCATTACAAATTCTTCAGGACTTAGCCGTTTAAAATTCGGTTGGGGAATCGGTACTGGCGGAACGGACGTATTTTATACAGGCGCCTTTTATCGTTTCCTGAATCAAAATAGTGGACAAGCTATGGATGTTAATGGAGGCTCGGCGGTAAATGGAGCAAGTATCATTCAATGGCCTCAAAATGGCGGCAGCAATCAGCAGTGGATCATCACTGATAATGGAAATGGCTACTATAAAATAACCAATCGAAACAGCGGCCAGGCATTGGATGTCAATAGCGCTTCAACCGCCAATGGGGCGGGGATTATTCAATGGCCCTGGAACGGTGGTAGCAACCAGCAATGGCAGCTTACTTTGGCGGGTACCGCTATTTATAAGGTAGTAAACCGGAATAGCGGCCAGGCATTAGATGTTGACGGCGCTTCAAAGAATAACGGCGCCAATCTTATTCAATGGTCCGCGAACGGCGGGCTTAACCAGCAATGGCTGATTGTGCAGCAGTAACCGGGTAATAGAAACTGATTACCTTTTAACTTTATTTTTATGTCAGCTTATATTAAAAAAGCTTTTTTGAATTACTTATTAGCTATTGCCACTGTTCAGTTCGGGTGGGCTCAGTCTAAAACAATCGACATCCGGATAGATTTATCTAAAACTTATCAAACGATAGACAATTTCGGAGCATCGGACGCCTGGTCGTGCCAGTACGCGGGTACCTGGCCTGACGCAAAAAGAAGACGGATAGCAGAATTGCTTTTTAGCGGAGATACGCTTGATGACGGATCACCAAAAGGTATAGCACTTTCGTTATGGCGGTTCAATATCGGCGCCGGTAGCGCAGAGCAGGGAGAGCAAAGCGGGATCAGGGATGAATGGCGGCGTACAGAGTCTTTCCTGGACAGTACAGGCAGGTATAACTGGGAACGGCAGCCGGGGCAGTTATGGTTTTTAAAAGCGGCAAAGGCTTACGGAGTAAAGCAATTGCTGGGATTTTGTAACAGCCCTCCCGCACTGTACACACTTAACCACAAAACTTTTGCTGATAAGGGCCGTACTAATATTTCACCGGGTCGATACCATGCTTTTGCTAATTACCTGGCGGATGTGGTTAACGGACTGGATAGGAACTATAAAATCAGGTTGAACTATATCAGCCCGGTTAATGAACCGCAATGGGCCTGGAGCGACGGGGGGCAGGAAGGATGCCCGTATACCAACAAAGAAATAGCCGCGCTGGTACGGGTAATCGACTCGGCATTCAAGGCGTCAAACGTTTCATCGAAAATCGTGATTGGCGAGGCCGGAAGCATTGATTACTTGTATACAAACAATAAGGGAGGTAAGGGTAACCAGGCGGACGACTTTTTTAAAGGGTCATCGTCCGATCATGTAGGCGGCCTGTCCCGGGTTGCTGATATAATTTCAGCGCACAGTTATTTTACAACATCGCCATTATCGCGCTCGGTTGAAATGAGGACGATGTTGGCCGATACGATTTCGCGTATCAGCGGCCTTAGGTTCTGGCAGTCAGAGTATTGCATTTTAGGGGATAATAGTGGCGAGATCAATGGCTCCAAACGGGACTTAGGGATGGATGCGGCACTTTATATGGCAGGTGTCATCCATAACGACCTGACCGTTGCGAACGCCTCAGCCTGGCAGTGGTGGATGGCGCTTTCGCCTTATGACTACAAAGACGGACTTATTTACATTGATAAGGAAAAAGCCGGTGGTAACTTTTATCCAGGCAAAATGCTTTGGGCACTCGGTAATTACAGCAGGTTCATCAGGCCGGGTGCGGTCAGGCTAAGTGCGGCAATTGAAGGCATGCAAACAACTAATAAGCCGGTATTCGTCTCTGCATATAAAAAAGGAAAAGCCTTTACAATGGTAATCATTAATTCAAATGATGACCCGGTTAGGGTCAAATTATATATCAACAGCGGGCAAATATCCTTACACCGCAGCTATGTTACTTCAGAAACAAGCGACTTAAAAGCAGGGCTCCTGGAGCCTAACGGGGACGAAATAGATATTGCAGGGCGCTCGGTTACAAGCATCACCGGCATAATAAAGTAATTGCCCGGACATCATCATAGGCTAAACTTCTATTTATAATTTATAATCAAGGCGTAGTCACCACGACTGCGCCTTTTTGCTTTTTATACGCAGATAAATATTTATAATATTTTTAAATGTTATTTTAACAATTGTAAATTTAGCGTTACCTTAGTTATGGCGTAACCGCCTTAACGGGTTGCCATATAAACCAATTTAGCTTAACCAATTACCCTGTATCTGTAAAATGATGCGTATTTCGAAGGTATTACTTTGCGGTTTTTGCTGTTTTCTTTTGCAGTATTCCTATGGACAGATATGGAAGAAAGGCCGCATTAATAATGCCGAAACCGAAAATGACGCGATAACACGGTATACTATCTTGAACGGGCTCCCGTCCAGGAATAGTACAACTGTGATAAAGGACTCCAGGGGATTTATGTGGATAGGCACAGAGAATGGCCTGTGTAAGTTTGACGGTTACACATTCAAAAACTATATTAACAAAAAGGGAGACAGTACAAGTATTTCTAATAATTTCGTTAACGCACTTATCGAAGACAAACGCGGGCGTATATGGATAGGTACCATGGACGGCCTTAACGTTTTCGACCCCGCCACCGAAAAATTTAGCAGGTTTTATCATAACAAACGAAAGCAAAATTCTTTAAGCAACAATAAAGTGTGGAGCCTGTTGGCCGATCATATCGATCGTGTTTGGGTTGGCACCGACGACGGTTTCAACCTTTTCGAAGAAAATACACGCACGTTTAAAACTTACCATCCCGATGCAGCGGACAGGTATGCTATGAAAGGTAAGTCGGTTAACGCCATCATCGAAGATGGTAATACTTTATGGCTGGGAAACTGGGGCGAAGGTTTAAATAAATTCGATACCAGGACAAATAGGTTTTACAATTTTAAACAGGTGTCGTCGTCGGCAGAAAAAAGCCCGAATGACATTTGGTCGCTTTGTAAAGACCAGCACGGGTTGATTTGGGTAGGTACTTATTGGAAAGGTCTTTACAGTTTCGACCCTTCAACGCAAACGTTCAGGTCGGTTAACGGCCCTTTAACAAATAACACATCTGTTTTTACGCTGCTTACTATTGACAGGAACACGTTACTGGTGGGCGGCAACGAAAACTTCTGGTGGGTTAACACATCGGCAAATACATGGACAAAAATAGCGAGTATTGAGAATAACCCGCACGGCCATGCCTACCGCGACCGCGATGGATTGATCTGGATAGGGTCGAAAAACGGCTTAAGCAAGATCGATCAAAATCAAAATAAGTTTAACTACCTGCCGCTTGATAACAAACAACGGGAAGTCACGGATTTGCTGGTGACAGACTCCACCCTTTGGCTTGGCACGAATAAGGGGTTGACAGAGTATGATTTTAAAGCGGGAACAACAACCCTGTTTAAGCATTCTGCCAACCTGGGCAGCATCGGTAGCGACCAGGTAAGAAAGATTTACCGGGATGAGGCTGGCAAAATTTGGGTTCTAACCGAGTTTGGATTTGACGAGTTTGATGCAAAATCTCAAACATTCCGGCACCACTACCACCATTCCGCTCTCGGGAGCCTCTTTAACGAAGACGTTTTCCGGGATATGATCGAGATCAAACCAGGCGTATACGGCCTGGCGACCGATGCCGGCTTCAAAATATTTGACAGCAAGACCGGGCAGTTCCGTCATTATTTCAACCGGGCCGATGACCCTTCGGGTATTAGCAACAATCACCTCAATTGCTTACTTAAGGATAGGAGTAGTAATATCTGGATCGGTACAACAGGGGGCGGCCTGAACAGGTTTGATCCGCGGACGGGAAAATTTAAAGCCTATTTCAGCAACGATAAGATAAAAGGCGCAATAAGCGACAACACTATCCAGGGACTGTTTCTTGACAGCCGCGGCAATATCTGGATATGTACGCCCGATGGCCTTAATCAATATATCAAGGCCACAGACTCTTTTGTTGTTTATTCAAAAGTCGATGGATTTGCGAGCAATGTCTTCAATAGTATAGTAGAAGACCGTAACGGCAATCTATGGATAACAACCGAAAAGGGAATATCGCAATTTAATCCCGCCACCCGCGCAGTCAGAAATTATGATGACGCAGATGGCGCCTTTGTGAACAGCGCCATTTGCTGTGATAAAAGCTGCAACATTTACCTGGCCGGCGATAAGGGGCTTGAATTTTTTGACCCGTTAAAAATGAAACGTAACCGCGAGATACCTCCGGTGTTTCTTTCGGATTTTCAGATATTCAACAAGTCGATCGATGTGACCGCTTCCGGTCCGTTAAAGGAAAATCTCAACAGTGCGGAAAAAATTGTGCTGAACTACAGGCAGAGCGTGTTTTCCATCGAATTTGTTGCACTTAATTACACGCTTCCCGAAAAAAATCAATATGCTTATATGCTGGAGGGTTTTGATAAAAAATGGAATTTCAGCGGCCCCCAGCATAAGGCCACCTACACTAACCTTGACCCCGGTACTTATACTTTTAAAGTAAAAGCGGCCAATAACGACGGGGTTTGGAATAAGGTGGGCCGGTCACTGGTTATCGTTGTTACTCCGCCCTGGTACAAAACGTGGTATGCTTACCTGCTTTACCTGCTGATTGTTGTGCTGATGGTCTATATTTATGTAAAATACAGGGAGAACCAAGCCAGGCTGCACTACGAGATAAAGCTGGCGCATTTGCAAAGCGAGCAGGAAAAGGAACTGAATGAAAAAAAGCTTTCCTTTTTTACTTATATATCGCATGAATTCCGTACCCCCCTCACGCTCATTATTAACCCGCTTAAGGAGTTGCTGTACGAGGAGGAGCATGAGGTGGATATTTCGGGTATAAATACGGTTTATCGCAACGCCCGGCGTCTGTTGGGTTTGGTCGACCAGTTGTTGCTGTTCAGAAAGGCCGAGGCTGGTGCGGAAAAACTAATGGTTAGTAAGCTGAATATTGCAGATTTAAGCCGGGAGGTGTTTTTATGCTTTTCGCACCAGGCCAAAACGAAGAAAATACGATTCGACTTTTATACCTGCAGCGAAGAGGTTGAATTATACGGCGACAGGGAGAAACTCGAGATCGTTTTATTTAACCTGGTAACTAACGCGCTGAAATTTACACCTGAAAATGGACAGGTGACGTTTGCCATTAAAGAAGACGATCGGCAGGTATTAATTGAGGTAAGCGATTCGGGCTGCGGCATACCCAGGGAGGCCGGAGATAAGCTTTATACCCGGTTTTACCAGGAGTATAACGGCGCCAAGAATGATCAAGGCGGGTTTGGCGTAGGGTTGTTCCTGGTTAAAACCTTTGTTGAACGTCACAAGGGGAGTGTTAGCTATGAGAGCGAACCGGGCATGGGAACAGTGTTTTCTATCACGCTTCTGAAAGGAACGGGGCATTTGGACAGTGAAATTTGGGCAGACGACGAGGCCAGCAGTTCACGTATGCTTAAAGAGCTGATAGAGGATGAAATAACGGTAAACTCAGTAGTTGAAGAAGCTAACGAACTGTTGGCAGAATCAGACCTGAACTCTGAGTTGAAATCTATTTTGATCATAGACGATAACCGCGATTTCAGGGAGTATCTGAAACAGATCTTCAAGATCGATTACAACGTGTATGAGGCCTCTGACGGCTTAATAGGGTTGGAGATGATACGGGAAATATTACCCGAAATAGTGATCAGCGATGTAATGATGGAAGGCATGAGCGGTATCGAGTTATGTTCAATGGTACGCGAGGACATGTCCATCAGCCATATCCCCATTATTTTACTCACCTCCAGCTCATCTGTCGAGATCAAACTGAAAGGCCTCGAAGGTGGCGCTGATGATTACATCAGTAAGCCTTTTGATAAGGATATTCTTAAGGCCAGGGTTGCCGGTATTTTGAAAAGTAAAAACAACCTGCAAAAATACTTCTACAACGAGATCACGCTTAATAAGAACCCGCATAAAATATCCATCGAGTACAAAAGTTTTCTCGAAAATTGTATCAATATAGTCGAAAAACACCTGACCGACCCCGATTTCAACATTCAAACTCTCGCTTCAGAATTGTCAATTTCGCATTCCAGTCTTTACAAAAAGATCAAGTTTATTTCCGGGCAATCGGCAAGCAGTTTTATAAGGTCCATACGGCTTAGAAAGGCGGCGCATTTGTTTATCAACACCAATTACAACATATTGGAAACATCCTACCTGGTGGGTATAAATGATATTAAATATTTCAGGGAGCAGTTTAAAAAACTCTTCAACATGAACCCATCACAATATATTAAGAAATACCGCAAAACTTTCTCGAACGAGTTGGTTCACCACGAAACAGGCAGGAGCTTGTACAGTTAAGCCTGTTTTATGAATTTACCCCTCTAACTTGACAGATTACCCCCGTCTCCATATTGGCTTAATTGAGTTGTTTTGAATTGTGGCAGGATAACCATACTCCATGTTTATATCCCGCTTATTACCAATTCCTGATGATGAAAATTTTTACGAGCTGTATCCTGGGTTTTATTGCCCTGTTTATATTTGCCGGCCTGATTGGTTGCTCCCATAAAACGCCCGTGGTACACGCGCAGGATACCTTGTTCCGCCAGCTTACCCCCGCCGAAACGAATATCAATTTTGAAAATACACTTACCGAAGGGCTGAACACCAACGTGTTGCTTTACGAATATTTTTATAACGGTGGCGGCGTAGCCATCGGTGATCTGAATGGAGACGGGCTCCAGGATATTTACTTCACCGGCAATATGGTTGATAATAAATTGTACCTGAACAAAGGCCGCATGAAGTTTGAAGATGTGACCGATAAATGCGGGTTGGCAGGCAGAAGCGGACCCTGGAAAACCAGTGCCACTATTGCCGATGTAAACGGGGACGGCAAACTTGATATTTATATCTGCTATTCGGGGAAGCTTAGGCCGGAAAAAAGAGTAAATCAATTGTTCATCAACCAGGGTAACGATGGACAGAATGTGCCTGTTTTTAAGGATATGACCACTGAATTTGGCCTCGACTTTCCATCCTATTCAACTCAGGGGTACTTTTTTGACTATGACGGCGATGGCGATCTCGATCTGCTGCTGGTCAATCACAGTCCCGAACGCCTGAACAATATCGATATAAACCAATTGCCTTTGCTGATCAAAAAAGAGGATAAAGAGCGGGGGGTGCGCCTCCTTGAGAACAGGAATGGGCATTTTACGGATCGTACAAAAGAGAGCCATATTGAAAACGGCACTGTTTCCTATGGTTTGGCAGCAGGTATTGCTGATATCAATGGCGACGGCTGGCCCGATATTTATATCAATAACGATTATAATATTCCCGACAAACTTTATATCAACAATAAAAACGGAACTTTTACCGATCATTTGCAGGATTACCTGGGACATACGTCATTCTATTCGATGGGTAATGATATTGCCGATATAAATAACGACGAAAAACCTGACATCATTACGCTGGACATGCTGCCCGGGGATAACCATAGTCAAAAGCTGTTAGCCGGACCGGATAATTATGAGCTTTTCGACCTGAACGTTAAAAATGGATTTTATTACCAATACATGCGCAATATGCTGCAGCTTAATAATGGAAACGGGAAGTTTAGTGAGATTGGCCAGGTTGCAGGAATTTCCAATACCGACTGGAGTTGGGCGCCATTGCTTGCAGATTACGATAATGATGGATGGAAGGACTTGTTCGTAACCAACGGCTTCCTGCGCGATTATACCGATATGGATTTCCTGAAATATATGGGCGACTATCTGCAGGACAGGCGTGTGGCGCGGCAGGATCTTTTAGATATCGTTCAAAAGATGCCCTCGTCGAAGGTTAAAAGTTACTTATTCAAAAACAACGGCAATTTAACTTTTAGCGATGTGTCTGCTGCCTGGGGGATCAAAGATTTTTCGAACAGCAATGGCGCGGCCTACGTCGATCTGGACAACGACGGCGATCTGGACCTTGTGGTTAATAATGTTAACCAGCCTGCATTTGTTTATGAAAACCGTTCACATGGGCAAAATCACAACCATTATCTCAGCATATCATTGAAAGGTTTGCGTGGGAATACTGAGGGTATAGGGTCAAAGGTTGTTATCTATGCCGGAGGCAACGCCCAGGGGCTTGAACAAATGCCGGCCCGCGGCTACGAATCCTGTGTTTCGCCGGTGCTGCATTTTGGCCTTGGAAAAGTGAAAGAGATCGACTCATTGAAAATAACGTGGCGTTCGGGTCTATCGCAATTTTTATACCACGTAAAGGCCGATCAGCTGCTAACGCTCGACGAACGGGGTGCACTTAAGCCGTCAGCCGTGCAGCCTGCAATCAAACCGGTATTTACACCACTCACGTCGCCTATCGTTTACGCAGATAAACCGACTACTGTTAATGATTTTAAACGTCAGCCACTTTTGGTAAACCCCTTATCATTCAACGGGCCGTGCATGATCAAAGGAGACGTAAATGGCGACCATCTGGAAGATATTTTTATTGCCGGCGGCAACGGCGAGCCGCCTGTATTATATCTCGGTCAAAAAAGCGATGGGTTTTTAAAGAAGCCGGAACAGGTGTTTGACCAGGTCAGCAATAAACATATCGCAAGTGCGGCCATTTTTGATGCCAATGGAGATGGGAAGCCCGACTTATACCTGGCATGCGGAGGCTACGGCGATATTATGCCCGATGACCCTGTTTTGCAGGACGAACTGTTGCTGGGCGATGGGAAAGGAAATTTCAGACGGTCCGAAAATGCTTTACCCAAAATGCTTGTTAGCAAAAGTTGCGTACGCGTCGCCGATATCAATGGAGATGGCTATCCCGATCTGTTTGTGGGTGGTCGCGTAATACCGGGGAGATATCCCGAAACACCTGTAAGCTATATCCTTATCAATGATGGGAAGGGCCATTTTTCGGACCAGACGGCTAACATTTGTCCGGCATTGGTGAAACCCGGGATGGTTACAGATGCCGCCTGGATAGATCTGGATGGGAATAAACAACCCGACCTGGTTGTTGTCGGCGAGTGGATGCCGGTGCGTATTTTTACCAACGAACACGGCCGCCTAAAAGAGGCAACTAAACAATATTTGGGAAAGAGTTATTCGGGGTGGTGGAACTGTTTAACAGTTGGGGATTTTAATAATGATGGCCATCCGGATTTTATAGTGGGTAACCAGGGGTTTAACACACAATGTAAAGCCAGCGATGATGAACCCGCTGAAATGTTTTACAAAGATTTTGATGATAATGGTTCCGTCGACCCTGTTTTGTGTTTCTATGTTCAGCATAAAAGCTACCCTTATATCACCCGTGATGAACTTACCGACCAGTTAAGCATGATGCGTACGCGCTTCCCTGACTATAAAAGCTATGCAGATGCAACCATCAACGATGTATTTACTGCCGAGGAAATGCGCGGCGCAGGCCACCTGGTAGCCAATACATTTGCAACTACTTGTTTCCTGAGCGATGGCAAAGGCAAATGGCATCCATCAACATTGCCTTTGCAGGTAGAGTTTGCCCCGGTTTTTACAATCAACACACTCGATTTTGACCATGACGGTAACGCCGACCTGTTGATATGCGGCAATATGAATAAGGCCAAACTTCGCCTGGGTAAATGCGATGCCAACTTTGGTATGTTGCTCAAGGGAAATGGCAAGGGCGGTTTTTCCTACATAGATCAGTCCGAATCCGGCTTTAAGTTAAGCGGCGACGTGAGAAGTGTGATCGGTGTGAATAATACCTGGTTGTTTGGTATCAACCAAAAGCCCGTTGAGGCCTATCAAGCTAAAAACCGATGATTAGAAGACTAACTATTTATGCGCTGTTGCCGGCTCTGCTTTCCGCCGGTATCAGCTGTAAACATTCATTGCCAAAACCCGGTCTTCGGAACCAGGATATAAGCGGCGTTGTAACAACAATGACGCGGATCATGGTGCATGATGTTACCAACCCTCCACTGGCGGCGAGATTTTTTGCATACTCATGTCTGGCGGGCTACGAAGTGGTTACCGAGAATGACCCCAATGCAAGGCCATGGCAACATAACCTAAATGGCTATCCTCACTTTAGGCCAACATCGGTTAAAGGGTACGATTACCGCTTAAGCGCGTTACTTGCCATGATGGAAACCGCCGCGAAACTACAACCCTCCGGCACTGCGGTGGTTCAGTATAAACAACAATTCCTTGATTCTTGCAGGGCGTTGGGTTATGAGCAGGCCGTTATCGACAGCTCCCTGAAATATGCCTTGTCCGTTTCGAAAGTAATACTTGCTTATGCCAAAGCCGACGGGTACAGGAATATCAGCAATTACAAAAGGTACGTTGCTTTGGACACCCCGGGAGCCTGGTATCCTACCCCCCCGGCATATTTGCCACCAGTCGAGCCGTATTTTAAAAAAGTTCGTTCATTCACGCTCGATTCATGTTCGCAGTTTAAGCCGGCCCTACCTGCTAAATTCTCAACAAAAAAAAGCTCGCCGTTTTACAAACTTATGTTACTGACAGCCGATCAGGATGCTTCAAAGCTGCCGGCAGATAAGCGTAGCATTGCCGGCTTTTGGGATTGTAATCCTTTTGCCGTACAGGACGACGGGCATATGCTCGTAGGGCTAAAAAAGATATCGCCGGGAGCGCATTGGCTGGGTATAACAGCGATTGCCTGCCAGGAATCTAAAACAGGTTTCTCAAAAACAATGGAAATAAATACAGCCGTATCGGTTGGCCTGATGGATAGTTTCATTTGCTGCTGGGATGAAAAGTACCGGAGTAACCGGATAAGGCCTGAAACAGCCATTCGTCAATTACTGGATCCTGATTGGAAACCGTTGCTGCAAACCCCTCCGTTTCCCGAGTATTTAAGCGGGCACTCTTGTATTTCTGCAACCTCGGCCGTGATACTGACTTACTATTTCGGCGACCATTTTGAGTATACCGATAACGTTGAAGAGTCTTATGGATTGAAGCCGCGCAAATTCCACTCATTCGACGAAGCAGCCATTGAAGCGGGTATTTCCAGGTTATATGGAGGTATCCATTTTAAAGACGCTATCGATAACGGGCGGTTGCAGGGGATAAACGTAGGCAATTGGGTGCTTGGCAAAATAGCCGGGCGGGATTATAACAGGAACAAAAAATGAGAAAATAGGCAGAATGGCAGAAAAGCCACCTTTTTGCAACTTAAATACTTATTTACCCCTTCAATTATGCGATATATCCCCTCTTTAAATTATAGTTTTTACTTGACATTAGCCCTAACCAACCTCGTTTGATCCTTAAACCACCGGGCAGGAGATTGAACGAAAGAGAAACCAATTATTTATTTTATTATTAAAAACATGAGGAAAAAACTACTTTGTGAATTCTCTCCTCCGAGAGGAAAAAAACGTTTGTTATGCCTGGTGTTAGCCGCGACAATGGTTAACCCATGTTTGGCGGCATTTGCCGGTACCGCAAGCAAGCCCGGCATACGGCTATCGGCCTATAAACAAAATATCACCGTCACCGGTACAGTGACCGACGAAAAGGGTTTACCGCTGCCTGGCGTAACCGTGATAATAAAGGGAAGCAGCCGCGGAGTAGCAACCGACCAGAAAGGGAGCTTCTCTATCGTGGTTCCTGATGCCGGCGCCAAACTGGTATTCAGCATGACCGGTTACCTGACCCAGGAAGTGACAGTGCCCGCAGATGGTGTGGTAAATGTGCAGTTGGTAGTGGACGCAAAATCATTGAACGAGGTAGTGGTTGTAGGGTATGGTACACGGAAAAAGGCTACTTTAACGGGTTCCATATCGCAGGTAAAAGGTGCCGATCTGCTAAAGAGCCCGCAGCCAAACTTATCCAACTCGATAGCCGGCCGTATTTCGGGTGTTATTGTGAATAACACCAGTGGCGAACCAGGTTATGATGGTTCCAACATCAGCGTACGTGGTTTGGCTACTACCGGAAGCAACAGTGTACTTATTGTAGTGGACGGTGTGCCCGGCCAGATAGGTGGCTTAGAAAGGCTCGACCCGAATGACATTGAAAGCATGTCTGTACTGAAAGACGCGTCTGCAGCTATTTACGGTAACCGCGCAGCCAACGGCGTTATTCTCGTTACAACCAAGCACGGCAGGCTGGGTAAACCTACCATTAATTACAGTTTTAACCAGGGTTTTAGCTCGCCAACGCGCCTGCCCAAAATGGCCGATGCGGCAACCTACGCCCAGCTCGTCAACGAGATCAACTACTATGATAATACGGGCGGCGGCATGAACCAGGTTTATTCGGACGATCAGATACAAAAGTTTAAAGATGGCTCTGATCCGCTCAATTATCCAAATACCAACTGGGAAAAGCAGGTGCTGAAAAATGTTACGCTCCAAAACCAGCAGAGCCTTTCGGTAACCGGCGGTAGCGAAGACGTTAAGTATTTCGTTTCAGCAGGGACCATTTACCAGGACGGTTTATACCAAAACGGATCGACCAAGTATCATCAGTATAATTTTCGGTCGAATGTTGATGCGAATATTACTAAACGTTTGAAGGTAGGACTGTCGTTGTCAGGCAGGGAAGAGGACAGGGTATTTCCTGAAACCGGTGCAGGCGATATTTTCAGATCCATTTACCGCGCCTATCCCACAGTTTCCGCATTTTACCCTAACGGTTTGCCAACTTATGGTATTGAGGGTAACAACCCCGCTTTACAGGTTACTGATATAGGCGGTACCAATAACAACCCAACCCAAACTTTTAACGGAATATTGCATAGCAGCTATGCCATCCCGGGGGTAGAAGGATTATCGCTGGACGGTTTCTTTTCTGTTGACAGATCGGATGCGTTTGATAAGAATTTCAGCAAGCCTTATAATGTTTACCAATATTCATCAAGCACAGATGTTTATACACCGATCATTGTCGGCGGTAATAACAGTAACCCAATGCTGTTCGAATCCCAAACCAATAAGTCGCTTATAACATCCAACATAAAGTTAAATTACGTTCGCACTTTTGGCAAGCACGACATCAATGCATTTGTTGGGTACGAGCAGAGCAAAAATCACCTGGAATACTTTGACGCGACCCGTTATAACTACCTGTCGTCGACATTGCCCGAGTTATCACAGGGTGGTACCGCAGCAACCGATTATTTAAATTCGGGCTATAGCTCAAACTATACCCGTCAAAGCGTTATCAGCCGGTTGGCGTATTCTTATGACGAGAAGTACCTGTTTGAAGGCCAGTTACGTGCCGACGGAAGTTCTATATTTCCTTCAGGTAAACAATGGGGCTATTTCCCATCGGCATCAATAGGCTGGAGAATATCAAAAGAAGACTGGTTTAAAAATAGTGTAAAATTTATTGACGACCTGAAGCTGCGCGCTTCGTATGGCTCGTTAGGTAATGATAACGTTAACGGGTTTCAATACTTCGACAATTATATATTGGTGGGCAA
>Ga0310811_10003423_pt1 | contig 19923 bp, 27 predicted proteins | sample YCmetagenome_FD_207642 | JGI IMG/M metagenome (GOLD analysis project Ga0310811, IMG submission 207642) | Soil microbial communities from experimental microcosm in Duke University, North Carolina, United States - YC | ecosystem: Engineered > Artificial ecosystem > Soil microcosm > Unclassified ...
GACACTAGTGATGAAGGTCATAGCACTCGCGATACACAAACCCGCGGTACCAGCCGAGACATAGCCTGATAGCGCAAGGAGAGTAGCGATCAACACAGCCAACCCACCAAGTTCAACAAGAGCCATCAATTTGTCATCCGGAATGTCACAACAACCGTCAGCGTCATCATACAGTAAGACTCTAGTGTTGCCGCGAAGCAAACTGAATAGAACTGAAGTAGAAATTGGACACGCTTCAACGCGAACGAAGTTAGTCGAAGTGCGCTTCGTTCCACTTCGCGAAGTCGGCAATAGGCGGGAAAACTTGAAGCAATAATAGATCAATCAAATGTAGCTACAGCCTACAGTATAATCTAAGGCTAAGCTTCCTCATTTTCATTTGCGAGTAGCTGAGCAAGTTCGTCGAGCTTGCCCGCTGCCACAAGCTCGTCTATGGCATTCTTAGATACTGGCCCTGAAATAGTATAATCTTTTTCTTCTGCAACAAGATGGGACATGAAATTCAACCAGTCTCGCTTGTAAGAGAATTTAAGTGTTTGTAAAGCTTCGAGAACAGTTGGCGAGAGGTTGGCACACCGATCATGTCTCTTTGCTGGATGAGAAGACTCGTTCGGAAGGGACAGGTGAAGCCTGCGCGGGAAGGACGTCTATTGCAACGCGAAAAAGCAGCGCGAATATATGTTCATTTTGCTGCAAAATATTGTGTTCATTTATTGAATAGTTAAGAAACTAAACAGCACACGTCCCTCCAAAAACGAGCAATATCATTTGTGCGCTCTGCTGCAGCAGCTCGACATGCTGCATGGGCATCATATACTGGGCATAGCGGTTACCAGGAGGTGTGTGCAGAGGTGGAGAGAGGTTTCGCAAAGTATCGAAAGTTCCGTTTGGCGTTACTAATGGTGAAACTGATGGACTATGACTATTAGAGCCTTCAGGCCTTGGGACGCCCAGCGTTGCAGGTGAGTACAAAGGAAACTGTGACCGACTACTAGGAAGAAGACCTGCTGTTGGATGGTACATGGGGAGTAGTACCAGAAATTTTGTGTCGAGACAGACAGCAAAGTTATGCGCACATCTGCAAGGGCGAAATGTAGTCTTTCTCACAAATTTCAATTCAATCGCCGAACTGACTTGGCGAATGTTCGAGATCATGAGCGAGAAGCTGAATCATATACTTCCTAAGGATGTACGATCATGTTTTACAATTGAAATATGATAGGCAGGAGGCGTATAATGGGCTTCAGACATGCCAGTGATAATGACTAATCTATGTGGTAACTTCGATTCACCTCTCGAAGTGGACGAAGCGGTACTTCGGCCGACTTCGGAACAACAAAGTCAACCGAAGTCTCACGTTTTCGAGTGAAGCGAATTTACCTCAAAGTCACTTCACTTCAGCGGCAACGCTAAGTAAGACCAAACTTGTATCTACCTTGGTAGTAACATCAATCTTGTCGTGTAGGTCGTTCAAAAAGCAGAGAAAGCACGAACCATAACAATACCTTCGAGCAACTTGCCAGAGAAGATAGGGAACCGGGAATTAGACTCCATACAACAAAGATCTCTGCCAGCCTTCAGATACCCAAGAGCCAGCAGGCGGTAGAAGAAACCTATGGCCACAGCAGAGATAAGGAAAATTGGGAAAAAGACACTAGGAAGTCGATTTATGAGCATATGACTTGTCGAGATGTGAGCAGTGACCTACAAGACAGTGAAAATCGCAGCTGCAAATGTCGCCAATGAAGAGTTGACAGCTGACGGGGAACTCGCGAGATCGGTGTCGATGGTTTCAATATCCTAGAGACCACCATGTGTGAGTTGATGATCCAAAACCATGATACTTTTAGCTTCACCTATTGAGCATGCGGCCAGCTGGGGTGACGTCGTACCAGCGCATCGTGGCGCACATGACGCCGAACCCAGTCATCGCATAAACACCAACGTAGAATAGCGGGTGTTCACGAGCGTCAGGCAGCGTGATGGGGTTGAAGCCAGGGGCATTGACTGTTCGAGTAGTGTCGATCGTCGTGGTAGAACATGTAGCCATTCATCAGCGCCTCATTCTCGATCAATACAGAGGTCGCCGTGATGTGAGGACCTAAGTCGGCACCATCGCCGTATGCTTGACCCGATTGCTATAACGTTAATACGTTGATAATGAGAAAGAGTGTATCAACTAACCCGAACCCAGAGTTTCTCAATAACACCTAAGCTATGCGAACAAGCAATGAGAAGCCCAAGCATAAACCGCGTCCGGTATGACCTGCCTGTAGTCAGACATACAACACTTGAAATATAACAAAACCCTTATGGCGCCTTCAAGTACGCATTATAATTTGATCATTTGACGCCTCCCAGTGCTCGTCTTTGATAAGCTTTCGAGGCTTTTTCTTTGATTCTGCAGACGTCTCGGGGCCTTGATAGCCGCTACAGGCTCTTCTTCTTTGACGTCCGCAGTGGAATCCTGCGCAATGTGATCCAGAATGCCTTGTGCACGAAGATCTTTGACAGTACCCTTGGCATCGATGCAATCATCCAGCATGCAAACGAGGTAATAAGTGCCAGGGAGCACAAGCTCTACGCGGTGAAAGACTAAGATCTGCGAACCGATCTAACACCGCGTCGTATCGTTGTGAATGACAGACATACCGCTGTACGGTTTGCCATCAACGGTCCATGGAAAAGTCTCTCATACAGAACCGGCAAGTACGACTGTCCTGTTCCAAATATAAGCACGAGGGTGGCATATGAACAGACAGGTAGTGACGCTCACCACAGCACTCAATGGATCATCCAACAGGACGTACTTCGTACGAGCATACACGGCACAAACAAGGGCAACGCTGAAGACCATGAGCATCTCAAACAGAGATATAAAACCCATGCCTCACCATCCAGCCGCAGCGCACAGCTTGACGACATCGTTGTACCTCTCCTCGTCAAAAGGTTGCCCAAATAGAATATTGTGTTTGATGGATTGATGATGCAGCCGCGGTGATTGAGCAGCATATGAGATTGAGTGCATAAATCCGTTTGCATCGATTTTTCAATGCATTCTTGGCCTGCAAGCGAAGATTAGAAAGTTCCTCGACAAGTGCCTCGATCTTGGAAGAAGATCGCCAAGTCTATATATCGAGTCGCCCCAGGATTCCTTGTCGTGCAGAAGGAATGTTTGCTTCAAGTTCAAGTGCCAGAGCCTCGAGATCGATGGTAAGAGCAAACAGGACAGTCGGGCTTAGATAAATTCAGTGCCCAAGAAAATATCGATGGGGTAAAAAAATTGACTGTCATGTCTCCGGCTGTACTCAGATACTGTTTCATGCACTCCCGGTCGAAGATATGGCAAAATTTGGTCTGGATTGCATCCTCCGCAACATCACTGCAGAGTCTACAAATTGTGGCTTCACCAGCCTCATCAGAGCCCAAGAACCGGGTTCCATTAGTCTTGCTGGGGAGCACAAGGTCTGGGTGACAAGCTGTTTGCCTCAGAGGATGAGTGCAGGGGACAAGAGAATGCGGCGTTGGTTCTCAGAACAGAGCCCTTGAGAACGAGGCAACCTGAATGTGTGCTTGGTTAATCCAATACTTTGGCATAGTACAGTACGCAGGAGCAAAGAGATCTTTAGCTCGAGATCAAAAGGCCTTTACCGCGCAAGTCCGCAATTGGTGAGAGCAGAAGCTCTTATTTAACTAGGGCCAGACGGCCTTGGGTCATCCCAATATTCGTGCTTCGGTGTACCGCGCGCGGGAGCAAAGAGATCTTTAGCTCAAGACCAAAAGGCCTTTACCGCACAATGCCACAGGAGTGGCACTGCTGCAAAAAATTTCAGCCATTTGTTGTGTTTGGTTGTTTGCCGCACTCCTTACGTAATATGCCTTCGGAATCAACCGGTCAGAGACAGAACACACATCCTTGTCGCACAGTTTGTACCAACCTACTCATCGAACGACCTGGACTCCTTCGCCTGGTAGAGGGAAAAAACCATCTGGACGACAACTCACTTGCCTCCATGCGCTGGATCAAGCCCCCGCACAAATAGCCACCCAAGCAAACGATGGTATTTGCTCCACTACGCATAAACGATGCAAACACAGCTAACAAACTAATCAAGGAAGGACTCTATATCGACCAACACCTGGTCCGTGTCAAGAAGGATAAAGAAGAACCCATTCACCCACGCATGGAATTGGAGAAGACAGAGACGAATTCCTTGAAGGGTGTCCACTTGGTAAATCATACTCTTGTTCTTCAGTCGTAATGGATCAGCCACTAATGCCAAATTAGAAACCGAACCACTCCGTGTTGCGACAAGCATGGAAAGAGCTGGCATCACTCTAGTATGTTGAACATTCCACAACTTGTGCTAGAATTTTATGTGAACACAGTACGTGTGCGTGCGAGCTTACTCTGAGCGAGAATTACAAGGTGAGATCATTTTGTTCATGCTGCTGCGTCAGATGTGTTATTAATTACGCAGAAAGCGCGTGCCTTCTACCAAGGATTGGTAAAGAAAACCGGGTAAAACGGTCTCAGCTTTGATCATATATTCATAGGTTAACTATTCGTGATAGAGGGAAAGTGATTAAGCTCAGCGATATTAGCATGCTACCCACTCTCATCGCTGGTTCCGCCCTAGAAGCGGCCGACAGATTTCTCTGAGGCTTCACAAGAACTCCGCGGCTGCAGGCATGCATGTCAACATATGGTTCATGCTGAGAATCTCGACAAAGCGAAGAATCAGATACAGCAGGTAAAATGTCGATGAATCTTGTGGTTTTAATACTTATAACTCCATCCAGGTTGAAGGTAATCATGTTCTCGGAAACTACCAGACCCCTGGGGCAGAACAATTGGTTGCTGTATAGGCGCAGCCGGTCAGGTGATTTTTGGCTCACTCGTATCAAAGTTTGTAGTGATCCCTATCACAAGATCGAGACTGTCGTTCAAAAGCGTCTTGTGAGAGAACTGTGAAATTGGAGATACTGTTTTCGTGAATACTGACATGTATTAGTATTACCCGGCTGGAATGATGCAACACTCTGGCGAATGTCATCGAATTGAAGGTTCGGGGTCTGCGGAGCAATGATGCTGTTCATTTGTGAACTTTGTGCAGACACCAAATTGACCTCGAAATTTTCATTAGCTATCAGTTATACCCAAATTCTTCAGGTCCTCGAGTCTCGGTCACTCACATATGTACAGGTTATGAATGTACGTATGAGCTTCGAGGGCTGCAACCAGAAAAATTAATCCTCCTTTGCTATCTCCACCTAATCAGTCGGATCCCAAACCAATCGACACTTTTATTGCCTCCGAGTCCGATGCGCGATGATGCCAGAGTTAAGTACATAATGAAACTGCAGAAGAAGATTTATTAAACGTGTACAACCTAGATAAGCCCAACCTAGATAAGCCCAGACATATCGAGTCTCCGCTTGTCAAGACCAAAAGAGAAAGACAGTCATTCCTTTTATATTATGGCCCATAGCCACTATCGATCACTTTCCAAACGAGAAAATGGGATCGCGATTTACCAGCATGAGTGTTGCAGCAGCAAGCGCATCGACTTGGAGTTGGCTTGTGAAGTAAGAGAGTCCTGAGTCGGTTTCTCCGCGCTAGGTGATAACCTCTCTGCCATACTAACCGGATCTCGAGGACAAGAATCGCGATGTCTCCTGGGGAAATTTTTGATCGTTGGGATACATGATTGATATATTTCGCATCTCGTACTCTGTTCTATTGGATGAAGTTGGGAGCCAATAACATTATATCCGTTTATCTGAGGGATTTTCTTCGGAAGTTGGATGAGGAGCCGGGTGAGGACAAACCAGCTATGGATTGATTCCGGGAAATAGCCCATGATAATTTATTCAATGATCATCAACTTTCACAAAAGAGGCAAGAAGAGACTTCAAAACCAAGTGACACCTCCATAGCGACTTCCTTGTAACCGCGACGTAACTATATTCCAATATATTCGGAGATGAAGAAGATAATGTATGATGCGCTCGAGAAATCCCTATTGGCGAAATCCCTGAACGGTCGAGTGTTTTACGTCGAGAGATAACCATTGATATTCGTTCCATTTTACAGGCCCTGAGCCTCAACGTCTTGCAGAATTGAGTCATGTTCGAGCGCCTTCTTGAGCACGACCCTGGAGCCATTACGCAGAGATCGCTGATTAGTAACAAGAATGCAAAAGGAAAATGAAATGTGATGCCTCATGTGAACCCATAAGTATTTGCCGAGGGTAAGGTTCAATCAGAGACTTCGTTGATGTCGATCGCGTATTCTATTCTGTTCACGTCTACATGCACCTAAGACGCCGTTATCGATTTCTTCATTCGTAACAAGCGTCGAATCTCTAGGAGGGGAAAGACGAATCGAGAAGGTGCTGGGGAGATGAGTTACTATCTTACCAGAGATGCGATCACCTTTGGGGTTGTAGATAACTGAAATGAAAACTTGATCGGAGCTCAAGACATTCACGTGCGAAGGGGAGAGAAGTGTAAGAATTTCATTGATGCGGCTTTTGAGCGTCAAGTGACAGCTACGCTGTTTGAATGGAAGGATGGAGAGATCGAGGTCCGTTCATAGTGGCATCGACATCGCGTCAAGTGCAGAAGATACGAGTGAGACCTTAACAAGACAAGTTGAGGAGTATTCCTGGTTCGCAGGTCTCTTCCGCCGCAACAGATCACTACCAGGCAATTCGCTAGAATTGACATTACATTCACAGCTCTTTCAAGGAATCAAGTTCGCCTTCAAAACTAATGAAGACAACGCTGATATTGATCTGCGATTGATGTATCAAGATTTCCTCCATGATACAGTGAATTACTCCTTCAAGCTGCGGTCCTGATTAAAACCAACCGGCCATGTGCCACAGGGATCAACACCTTCCTTTAGATACGGCAGGATACGGCTCACCGCGATGATTTGTGCCTGAAAGAAAACCAAAGAGGTGAAGACCAAGCACGGACCGAGCACTTGAAGATCTTTGGTCGACGAAGCACAAGGGTCCGAGAGCCGTATAGGAAGACCGGATAAGAATACCGACACTATTGCAATAGATATCACTATAGTCATTCGATATGTTGTCTCCTACCGAACCATCGAAATGCTCGCGTTTCGCCGCTAGCTGTGCTACAGTCCAATTGCAGGAGGTTACTGACATGAATTTTGAGTGGCCGTCATCATTTCCTGCAGTCTGACATTAAAAGCGTGAATATCCCTGGGGAGGGGGAAATCGGAGCTCGACCCAGTCACGTGCAAAAGAAAATGATGGTGGTCATGCATTTCAAATTTTAAGGCGGAGCACGCGTCCAACTGTGATGAGTGGATGAGGAGATGGAGGCCGGTACTAGCATAAGCACAAAGTAGTTGAGCTCATTAACAATGCTCCCATGCGCCCTTCTGGAATCTGCAACATTGTTGAATGAATCGAAGAGTGCTTCAAGCTGCTGATTCAAGAGTCAGCCTCGCATGATCAATCTGCTCAACAAATTGGGAATTCCACCTATGGCTAAGTTTCGAAGCGTTAACATGTCCTCTGGTAGACTTCCAAACAGTCTCAACAGGGCAGCACTAATGGATCTGCGGTCGATAGATTGAGATTGACCCCATGACGCGCTGTTCCCTCCGATCCCGACCAAAAAATATGTTTCACAGGTATCATCTGCTGGATCAAAGTACACATGTATATAGAATTCAAATCCACCGCAGCCTAATGGTAGAAAGACGGTCGTTTCTCCTGTAGGTTCACTTGAGTCGATTGGCCATCGTGGTGTCTAAGAATGATGGAGGGGGTGTTAACTTCGTCGCTTAGACACACCAGTAGTGACTTGTGCCTCGATTCGATGACACAGAACTAAGCATAGTCGGCTTCAGTCTTCATCCAGGATAACACTAGTTGATACCTTACGATGTCCGCGATAGCATATACCATATTTATGGGGCAATTTGAAGATCGTCCATTTGTTTGAGCCATTGATTTGAAGAGAAGAAACAAGACATAAGACATGTAGTCCGAGTCCTACGCGAGTAGAAGCCCGAAAGACCGTCTTGGAACTCTACGTACTCCACTCAAAAGTGACTTGAGCTCGAATATCAACATTTATTTGAACCGCTACTAGTAGTTGGAGCCTTGAGGGCATAATTTTCACGATTATGTAAAATTCACTCACTGAGAGCAAGTCCGTTTGTTGTTGCCAACCCTGACCAAGCTTTTGACAATTGACAAGGCAAACCCTATGACGACTACTTACTGGTTGCGGCTCAGTAAATGAGATGGACTGGAAGCCTGCTCCACTTGACGTTTCCTACCCTCCAGATCTTGTCCTAACTCCTAACAAAAAATCTGGACGTCGGTCCTGATTTTGCAAACAATTTCACTTGTTACACCAGGTGGTACGCGTTTCAGTCAATCACTTTGAGTACCGTTCAAACGTCGAAACACTGAAGGTGTGCAGATGGATCCAGCCTCCTTGTTCACTGCCAAAACAGGGCATTTCAGCTGTTTAACTTGTAAGCATTGCTACTGTCCGAGTCATCTACAATATCAGATATCGTTTGAATCCTGAAGTCCAGACATGCCAGCGCTTACTCTAAAACATCATTTCCACAACATAGTACACGCATGTTCAAACAACTATTGGCTATACTGCATCTGGCAGGTACAAGGAATGGTGGAGTGCATGAGATATGTCTTGCCAGGTCCGTGACGCCACCTGAATAAGTATGTAGATATGACGGATTCTGCCTGATCTTCAGTTCATTAGGACTACAAGCACATGAGGATGATGATGGCCTCACCTCAGTTGCCAGACTCGAACTCGCAGGTCAAAGCCAGCCCATCCTTCAACTCGTACTCGGAGGTCTTGTCCCCCATTGGGTTATCATCAGCAGGCACATGATTCGCAGGCTGACACAAGTTGCGCGCAAGACCCTCAGCCTGATCAAGTTGCAAATCAGCAGCGAGGAATGCCGTGAGTTCACGCTGATAACGTTTCTTCTTTGCGTCCGTGTCAACTTCGTGCTCCATCTCATTCATTCGACCCAAAAGACGTTGGAGGAATTTGAGCTCCGCGCCGGTACGAGCATATCTGATAGCATCCTGCTGGAGAACCAGTTGAGACAACATGGCGTGTTGAATATCTGCCTCGACTTCCCAAGCTGTTGCCAGGGTAAGGACGCGCTGCCATTCCCGCTTAGCTTGCCGCGCGATGATGGCTTGCGAGACAATTGGAATAGAAATAAATCTCAGGCCATTCTCCAAGGTTTCCTGGCTCTCAGGCTGGTAGGGTGCTTGTCAATATGAAGCAGTATACCCACGATGCTAACATAGTACCTCTTGGTCGTCATCTCCCTTATCCGAATTTAGGCAAGGCTTCTTGAGCTGTGATTTTGCACGTTTCACAGAGCAAGATAAATTCTTGATTACATGGGGGATGCGTGGCGGCACACAAAGTTCATTGTCTGATGAATCACTGTCGTCGCCGATGGGCGCCCATTGGCGCTCATATGGTTTGGGACTCCGATGTCTGAGCCGTCTGGAAGAATTGGGGCTGTTATCAGGACTCTTGCTAGTCGCGATAGAACTTGGAGGAGTGGTGAGTTGGTTGTACATTTATGTATGAGTATATCCTGGAGGGTTAGCTGGTAGCGGTAGCAGATGGGGGATATGAACCTCAAAGCGTCGCTTTGACACGTAATTAGGATTGTTAGTGATTCTCACGGACCTCCTTCTATCCGAAGATTCCGAACAGTGGCAAACTCAGAACCTTATAGATCCTATGAAAAGGCTACGGCCACCTACTTCGATTGGTCTTGTGGGCTTATCAATTTACAATCATGAAGCATGCGTGAAGATTGTAACGTTATCGCCTTGATGTTGGGTCAGTTGAATCACTTGACTGGCGTCTAGACTCCGAAGTCACTGACCGTAGTAGGTGACTCTCAGCATTAGCCTGAGAATACGGGTCGTGTGATTCAAATTAGATCACCAATTTGGTTCAAATCGCGATACAGTAACCTTTGAACGTTGCGGTACTAGTAGTACCGTGCCCCCCCCCATTTCAATTGTGCCGTGGTCTGCGACCGTCTGCCAGTGTAGAAGTCACCCCAATTTCAATGCCGTGGTGGGCTGTGTAGGCACACCCTAGTATTGCCATTGGCATGACTTCTACTAAAGAAGGCTGCTTCATGTCAAGTTATAGTGGCCACAGTCATCTCGTCGAACGAGGCTGTGAAAATTTGCCTACCCAGCTTAAACTAACTCAGGCTGTACCCAGACTCGAGTCATGCAGCAGCGACCACTACATGGATTGCCAGAGTTCGGGCAAGCGGCGGTGGCCTCCGAGTCATTTAATAATGACTATGATGACTCAAATGAGTTCAAGTTGTCATTGGACCTAGCGTATGGCCAGAACCGTTTGTTTTATCAACAGTGGTCAGACGCTCAGAGTCATGACGACGACCCTACTACCAGTAGTAGCAGTAATTGGAATGATTCATTGTATGGCAGATCGCGGCGGCACAGTCACATTTTCCCTGGCACACAGGCCCGTAACCTAGCACCCGCTGATCCCACTAGCGTGGACAAGCTCTTCACTTCGAGTTCTCCTCAAGAGTCTGACCCTTCCTTCCACTCAGACTCGGTCACCCATCAGGCACCCCTGGTAGGCGTACCAGGTTTACAAACCACTTGTAGGCATTGTTCATTCACACTACATGTCACTGACTCGGAATTACAGCTGACAGTCTCAGCATGGACCAGCAGTTGTACCGACAGCAGGAGGCTCAGAATTACGATGATTGGGAGGCTCTATTCAGATCACCGCATATCTGGTGGCCATATAACGTACCTGGCAGTCATCATACTTTCCCTGGCACACAGCACCTAGCAGTCGCTCATCCAAACACTTTTTACGCCAATTGTTACTCTCCTCGAGAGCCTAGGCCTTTCACACCCCACTTGGACTTGGTCACTCCCCAGGCACCCTCAGGTACACCAGGTTCACGAACCGTAGGTAGGCATTGTCCATTCACGCCAAATTATGTCGCTAACTTAGAACCACATGCAGCTGATAGTTTCACCGGTGTCGAAACCAGCACAAGACTCCTAACAGTACCTCGACTCAACACCAGCTTGCCATTACATCGGTTTAATCCATATCGTAGACCTGACCGAGATGCGCAAGAGCATGATAGAATCATTACCAGTCACGACGCTGTTCAAGCTAGTCGTAATTCAACACCTTTGAACTTGGACATGGCTGGTCCGAGTCATAGTGTAACAGTAACGCCTCCGCCCCTACCATCGCGGCTGGGTCTCTCTTCCCTACCGAGGCTACTACTACAATCTCGCGAGCATTTCACGCGTTTTTTGTTCAACGACAGTTACGGCTTCCTCATGAATGCAGATACCTTGAAAGGTCATGCGCGTCACAGCTTAGAAACAACGTTCGGACAAAATAACCGCAAGTGTCTAGAATTACTCGACATCAATAGCTAACAATTGAAAACAGTCAATCTTATCGAGTGGGCCAGCAGCAGCCTCGGAACCCTCGAGATAAACAAGATTATCCAAACCCAAAAATTTATCAAGGATGAAATTAGAGATTGTTTAGGAATGTGCTGCGAATCCCTATACGGCGTCTGGGACGCCCTCGGCAGGATGCCTGAACAAGACTTTATAGCCTTTATCGAAGACCTTCTTACGGAGGAAAGGTTTCTTATCGGGCCTATTGAGGTAAGCCACTACTCCCGAGCCCCAGCCCAGGCTTGAAGTTTGTTCTAAATATTGTGATACTTGCTTCAGGTCGAAGGGGTAATGCGTAACATTCCCTTTGGAAATCTTGGTGTGCGTACCTCTGCGAGACAGTTGCTATATTCTCGACTCCGTTACGAGCGGTACATCAGTCCTGGTTTCAACCTCGAGCCACTCCTCACGTTCGTTGGTCTGGTGATTGCTTGGGTGTTGTCCCAACATAAAAGTGGGACTTTTATCAAACTTGGTTTCATTCTCAATTTTGATAGGGTCGAGCTTCACAAAAGGTTACGGAAAAGTTTCCAGAAATTGACACCGGCTGAGTTGAGGGCCTTGACTATACATACCTTCACACATAGGGGTGTACCGCCAAATATTTAGTTACATCAAAAATGTAGTATATCGCAAAGCAATCGAAGCTAGCAGGCGGATCCGATGCCCACAACTGTGGGAGGTATCCGAAATAATCATAGTCTAGTGTTCTCCTACCATGACTTACTCGGTAAGCAACCACCCGGGCCGGCGATCGACTGCGGAATTAGTACGGACACTTGAAGTTGTCTTCCTAATTGTCGTTAGCATCAGCATACATTTAAGAGTATACTAGGTTGACCCCTCCGAGAGTTAGTGTGGGCGATGTCCTTTCCTCACTGATCTCATTTTGCCTCACAGAAACAAGAATCCATTTACAACTCACTGCGGCCGTGACGGTCAATAGCAAGATGCTGAGGGAAGTCAAGGATGGCCAGCGCGTCGCTGGTAGGGTACAGCACGGGTGTACCCTTGTGAATCAAGGGCTACGCTGTGCTGCGGCCCGCATGCGATGTCTATGATAGTCTTATCGTCAAGTCCTTTGACGGGTACTTTTACGAACGGATCAGCTAGTGACGTTACTAAATGAATGTCGAAGCTCACTAGGTTCCATCTCAATGTCAAACGTCGTCTTATTTCCGGTAATATGTTCTCCCGTCCTACCATTTCCTAACCGTCCCTTCTCGCCACTGACAAAAGAAAAGACTGAGAGATATCAAATAACAAAGGAACGGAAATGTCAGGAGGTACACACCTTTGCCATCATCGGTGAGTATAACGGAAAACGTTACGCCTACTGCTGCCTTGATGACGTACTGCCTTTCGCCATCAAGAAAAGGCCCGTCAATCGCTTTGAAAGCGGGAATCTGCGCGGAGACCGGATGTCCGCACTGACATACCCCAGCCGGTCAACCTATCCCAGGTCATGTAATAAGAGATGATGATTTTCTCATCGAAGCAACAAGGCTGACGAGATTGCCACTTTTGATGATCAAATTCTGCGTAGCTTGCACCGGATATGGCTGGTGCTTTCAAGCGTGAACGACCATTGCAGTACCTCTAGCCCTCCAGAACATGCACATACGGGATGAATTCCTCCGTTGCCCCTATGCTGTGGTTTGGAGACGCATACGCTGCTCATCTGAGTCTCTCGTACTGTGGACTATAGCCTCGAGGTTTTCTCGAAGAGCTTACCTCGGGATAAGAGTTCTCCTTCCAGGGAGTGCAGACAAGATCACAGATCCTTAGCTGCTCAGTGGTTACGAACACTAACCGCCTCTATACCCCCTTTCCTTCAGTGCAAAGCCGGGACTGAAGCCACTATTTTCAGTATTATATCCGAATGGCAAAAGACACTACCATCAGTGCCGGGTCACCAATCTAGGCGAATCCAGGTCAAATATTATACGAGCACTTCGGCCTCTGCCAGGACGAAGTTTTTTCGGGAAAACCGAACACCAAGAGAAGTTAAAGATGTCGATGGTCCTGGCTGAATCTGTGACCCAGCTACACGACGGGAAACAACAAATATACAATTTCGCAAAGGAAGAAACCGGGCAGGATATAACGGGCCAGTTTCCCCTTGGCTTCCACGGAGTCCGTTGCCTCCAGCCGTGTTTGTCGCTTGTCTTCCTACGCAATGCACACCAGACCCATGATGCAATGTCCTAAACTTCGTCGATGGTTCTTCGACCACTGTGTCATCAATTGGTGAGTTTGATTAAGATGTTTATTTGACCGTGCACTGATACCTGTAACTGTTTCCGCTGGTCGCACAAGCGCTTTTGGGAGTGTATGCCACCTCGTAGTGCTAGGTGATGTCATGTCGACTATAGTATACTTTCCTCACTAACTTTCACCTGCTCCATGAGTTTGACCTGTTTCGTGGCTCGTACAATGATGTATCATGAAGACACGAGGTGAATGTGCCGTTGGAGCAGGGGCCAGTACAAACCTCGCTATGTCATAAATTAACATCACATATATCACATTCTGTGGCTACTCACTATAAGACATCCGCAACAGCGACTACCATGAACAACTCGAGGTCGAAATCGAAAATATAAATTCGCACTTTGTCGTCTCCGCCAAAGAAAACGCGTGTTAAGATTACTGCGTGGTACGCAAGGGCTTGCGTGACAATGCATGCCATAATTCTTGATTCCTCTAGACGAGTCGAAATGCATCAAAGTGTCGTGCACTGGGTGTGATGAGTTCTTACACCGTTTACAACTGTTGGTAAAGGCTGGGTTTGCCAACAGAAATCTCGTTGGCCTTATTTGGCAGACGACCCGGATCCGTGGGTGTCCACCAACACATACTAAGCCCTCAGTAACAAGTCGTACCAAAAATGCTGCGTAGCACAACAAATTATAATCATTATCTCCTGATGGGATCAATGAGCCTCCGAGCAAAAGCATCGCGGCATTGATAATGAGTCACCTCTCCCCATAAAAATGGAACGTCAGAAGAAATTGTTAGAGGCAAATATCGGACTGACCTAGGGGCATGAACTGCGATGACGCTGCTACCCAGATGTTTATGGCATTAGGGACAGCTTTGCACAAGTCATCAGACAACATCCACACGAAAAGAAGATTGGAAATACATTCTACTATCTGTGACTCTGACACGCGTAGACTCCAGCAGCATCAGCTTCCTGGCTCCGCGCTTTGTGGATATTGCGGATGACGTGATTGTTGAAAATCGGTGCTCGCAAAGCTTCTTGAAGGAATGGGCGCACGTTGCGAGCGGTGACAAGGGGAGGAAGAAGTTGAAGTGTTTCAACAAGGTCTAAGCGATGACTATGTCGACTGATCAAGTCTGAGGCGGGCTGTAACAAATTCGGCGCTGCTTTATCAGTGGGGCGGAGGCAGACCCTGAGAAAAGTCAAGAAGACGCTTTTGGTCACTCCGTTTGGATTATATGTTCACCTGCAGTGTCTACGACTGGGTCAACGAGAGATGGAAATTGTGGCTGAGAAAAAAAGACATATTCTTCGGCCTTGGCATAATTCTTGAGCTTGTAAATGTAAAGCTCCAGAGCATGCTCATGCCTTCCCATACGGCCTAGCAACACAGCTCGCACTTCGAAAAGACCTACAGAATGTAAGCATCAATATCCACGGCAAGTGTTATTCCGCAACTGACTCTCCGACAGTAAACCATAAGTGACTTTCTCACCATACGTCCATGATGGATTAGGTGATTGGGTGTAGGTGGAATACTCGCCCTGTATTCATATAGTTACATGATTGTAGATAAAGGCTAGCTTTCACAGAGACTACGAGCTCGAGGCCAAGGCTGACGGATTTAAGATTGTGTTGAAACTGTTTTTGGATTGCTTTAGTACTACTAGTTGGCTCAATTTGATCACGTGCATAGCTTCTACACGCGATGATCGTCCCACGGGCCGTCAGGACTCAGTACTAGTATGCTGCACAGTGCGCATGCTCTTATCCTCTTGCCGTTTCCTAATTGCCGGCTCAATGTCAATTGTGCCGGCGCTAGAACCTGCAGTGGACAGCCTCTCCACATCACTGTCCTTGCAAGCATTCTAACTCTGAATTTAAACCTCCCACTGGGCCTTCTGGAAGCTTACTAAGGATAATGAGGACGAGTTCAAGTCCCGCGGGTGCGTGCACTATGGATTGCTTCAGGCGGGTAAAGCGGGACCCGTATTTACCCCAGGGAAGCCAGGGCTTGAAAGCGGTCACGACGGCCAAGCTTGGCTACAATCCAATTGAACTTGATTCAGAGTTGATGATACCGTGAGTCTTTTTTGGTCTTTATGATGTCATTTTCAAGCTGTCTGTGTTATATCGCTTCTGAATATTTTCTCTGTTTCGCTCAACCTTTCTATTGTTCCAGTTTTATCGCGTTTCAATCCTGATATTGTTGGCGCGTTTCTTGCAGCTATGCGATGGAGCAACCGCAGGTCCTTGCGCAGTACTCTGTTTCTGATGCTGTAGCTACGTACCTTGTACATGAAATACGGGCATCCCTTCATTTTCTCACCATGTAACATCATTCCACTCTGTCCGGACGACGTCTTGCGAAAAGGAAGTGGCACGCTTTGTGAGACACTCCTAATGGTATGTCCGAGGCCTTCGTGGCTTTCAGTTATAGCTGACTTCGCACACGAACTGGGTTGAGGCATATCGTGGGCACATCATGATGCCAAACCGCCACGAGGACACGCATCTGAATATGTTCGAGGGCCGCTTACTTGCATCAGAGACCTATGTCTGAGGTCACGTCAAGGCACTCGAAGACGGCGTATTCCGCAGCGATATCCAAACCGATCGTGCGTCAGCAGGAGAATCCCTTCCATGTCGAGTCTCGACACAGTGCGACGTTTCCGTGACCGTCGCTATGAGTACAAGGGGCTGCACAAAACCTGGAAGAAGAATTTGGACACCGCGGTCGGCGAGGGACGCTCGATGGCAGTGGTCGATGAGGCAAAGAAGATTCACCTTGTGTATGCTCGCTTTACCAACCACCAATACCACGACCTGGACGCCTCTACCGGGGAGTACGTCGTGCACAGCGAGAATTCCATTTTTGACCGTATAAATCTATGATTATCCCATCGTCAAAGGAGGAGGATAAGCTGTTTAAGAAGCGGTTGCCGTCTTTAATGATGATGGGTCGCTTGCGGAGCTGAAGGGGTTCGTTAACGTCCCTATTGCAAGATTCAATTCGCAGAAACTAATGTCCACCACATGCGAGTATGGTGTCACTCAAATTTGCTTCGGATGCATCGAAACATGAGTTCATCGGAAGGTATGTGTTTCGTTGCCTTTTCTTTTCGCCGCTACGATAATGAAACCCAGTATTCGATGCTCCCAGACCTTGACGTGCCTAGGGCCGAGCCATGCCCGCCATTATACATCTATCAAAGGGAGAATTCAATGCTCCTCTCGTCTCGCTTGATGTTTGCTCGCTCAAGTTGCGCATATAGTCGCGATATTACATCCAATTCTCAAGCATCTCTCGCGGTACTACGACCCAAAATATACATGGATGGAGAAGTTTTGCGCTTTCAACATTACTATCAGTGTTCGACCGTCCTGGAGCTCTATCAATGCGGACTCTTTCGCTGATGCAACATTTTACACCAACTTGTGCATGTGTCAATTTCTCATTTGTAGATTCTGGACTTCATTGATGCACTCGCCCCCCTGAAAAATTCTGCCAGCCAGCGTAGGTCCTACCTGCCATCTCTTTTAATGTCCCTGCTGACGGTGCGACGTCGACCAGGGAATGAAAGTGCTTGCTAATCGACAGTTCGAAGCTTGCCATTCGTACATTAATGACATTGGGGATGAAGATTCAGAGGCTCAATCCTAGCTGCTACAGAGCTCGTATCCGCACGTAGATGGTTATGGTTTCTGTTATCGTGAATACTTTAACAAGTGGTTTTCTCAGTGTCTCGTCTATTAGATTACAGTATTCATGATACTGAATAGAAAATGTCCGATTTGTTGTGCTGCCCAGTCACGGTTGCGACGAGTCACTGCAGACGACCATCTTCCTTCGTCTACAAAGCTGCTAGAGAGAACAATGAGAATACGAGACAGGCCCAAACTGCAGTGTCACGGGGGTTGGACATGATCCGGGTGGACTGAATGCGCATGTGAGATATTCTGCTGCAGTGACGTTTAGTTGTACTAATTGACCAGAAGCCATCAAATAGTCAGCTTTCTGCTGTAGTTCAATAAAGCTGGCATGAGAAGGCGGGAGTGTATACATCTACAATCCCGACCCCGCCCCTATCTCACACCGCCTAACAATTGCTACCATTACAGAGATAATATTCAATTTCAACATTTTACTTCTTAGGAACCTAGTTAAGGGATGCGAAAAGACAACAGTATGAGTAGGCACTAGCACACCGGAGAGAAAGAAAGAGATCAACAACTTGTATAGTAAAGAGGTACCAGAAGAAAGCAATACCACATAGAACTACACGCCGATATGATTGAAAATTATTCTCTGCTCGAGCGGCACTTACTTCTTCATGGCGTTTGTAGCATATTTGAGTGTCACGGCCGCCTGTGCATAGTCCATGTCACCCTCCTACTCAAAATCCTGGAACATCTTGTAGAAAGCTTCGACGACGTGTTGCGCAACACCATCATCGATTACCCACAAGCTTCAATTAAATAGCAATTATTCTGCCTTCCAAAGCCTCAAGCCTTGCGCGAAGTTGCTCAAATTCCTATAGTACACGACGAGTGCCATCAACAATAGGATAAACAGGGGCCCACCTGTACTTCTTGTAGACTTTATTGTCGACTCTGTAAAGACCAAATATTAGCATCAATAAATGAAGTCCATCCACAATATATAATCTCATGATGACTTTGGAGCGCGGCATCCACCCACGTGCGTCTCGCGTGCGCTTACTTGACCAACTTCGACTACTAACGTTAGTATTTTGCGCCATCATTAGCTTCGCTCCACCACTTAACAACATTGCCGAGTACTCATGCTCACGAAATAGCTATAGAACTCCACATTACTTCATTTGTTGTTGCGAGCACATCATCAATTCCTTACTGACTCTTTCATCTGCGTCCGAGTCATCTTGGTCTTTGAACACGGCACATGTCGACGTCATTTACACACAATGAAAAATATGAATTCCGAAATGAAGATAATCAGCTCATAGAAGATCACCCTGTAGTGACACCTGATTTTCTCGCAATTCTCTCACAAAATGGAATTCCGAAGTTGCTCACTTATGCGCAATATGTCTGTTCAGAAAGGACTGGTGAAGAACGCACACCTTATCATACAAGAATTGCACCACCATTATGTTGAGGTTCGACTCATCAACAGCAGGACAGGTCAACTTGGAGATACTCAATGTATCCCCCGCATCTGCTTTGAATTCACACCCCCACACGCAAGCTGGACTGTTCATCGTCTACAATTTCCTCTGTGTCTTGCATATGCGACGACTTTCAATCGTTGCCAAGGTCTAACCCTTGACAAGACCGTCCTCGACCTTCGCTGCAAAGTCTTCGCACATGGTCAATTTTATACAGCACTTTCACGAATCCGTCAACGAGACGATTCATGCATCCTCTTTCCGGAAGACAAACTAAATGACGACTTCAACACGTCGAATGTTGTATATAAAGAATTGCTATTAGATTTGAACTAGATTTATCCAACGAGCCGCGCAGCGGCAAGCACTTGTATTTGATAAGAATAGCCCACATGTGCTAGTTCCGCTTCACGGCGCTGCCTTACCTGCGTGAGTCCATCATCTTCTGCTGCTCTAAGCCATGCAAACAGCCTCGACAGTCGCAGGCGACGGTCCTAATCTGACACAGTAATAACAACCACGTGCATCGTGATCTATGCATGATTCCTCATTCTAAAGGAAAATCTTCTTCAAGCTCATCCACACGGAATATGCGTACCAGTAACACTCTATCGTACAGGTGGTAGGCAGAGGCTTGCTGGTGGACAAGACATAAAATGGGGGCCATGTGGAGTGCTGAAGGTGTGGAAGATGAAGAAAAAGTGAGCGTATAGAGTTTTTTGTAGCCCCCAGGTTTATTGTGGAGGTGTCTTACCGCGTACTAAAGAAGATTTTACTGCATCACTGCCATAGTATGAACCGCTGCGGGTGACACAACACTTCATATGTCATGACAGGCTAACCCCTCATTTTTCACAACTCTTGCGCGAGCTCTTCAAAGGTCTGTCGGGGGTCCTCTTTCCCATTACCCTACTGTGCTGTGTAAAAGACGTTTGTGCATTCGGGAGACTGAGACTTGACTTACAGTATCCATGCTACCCATGTGCACCGGGGCATCCAG
>Ga0310811_10003424_pt1 | contig 19922 bp, 14 predicted proteins | sample YCmetagenome_FD_207642 | JGI IMG/M metagenome (GOLD analysis project Ga0310811, IMG submission 207642) | Soil microbial communities from experimental microcosm in Duke University, North Carolina, United States - YC | ecosystem: Engineered > Artificial ecosystem > Soil microcosm > Unclassified ...
TTTCCCTGGGAAGACTGGCGCGATCAGAAGCCGGCGATGATTGACGGCGTGATCCTGCCGGCCCTGAAGAAGTTCGTGAAAGATGGGCCTGCCGGACTTGGCGAACTCCGCCGCGAACGGGTCAATCTCTGTTTCGGCGAAGGCTGGGACGAGGAGCGGGTGCTGGAGCGCTATGAGCTGCTCTATGAAGCCGGGCTGGTCGAGGAATTTTATCGTGACAGCGGCAAGCCGTTGAAAACGTCAGGCCTGGGCACGCCCATGCTGTTCGATCATCGCCGGATTCTCGCCACCGCCATCGCCCGGCTGCGCGGCAAGCTGAAATACCGCCCGGTGGTGTTCGAGCTGATGGCGCCCGCTTTCACCCTTTTGGAGCTGCAGCGCGCGGTGGAAGCGCTGGCGGGCCTGCGTTTGCACAAGCAGAATTTCCGCCGCCTGGTGGCCGAACAGGGCCTGGTGGAAGGGACCGGCAGATTCTCCACACCCGCCCGCGGGCGCCCTGCCGAACTGTTCCGCTTCCGCCGCGAAGTGCTGCGCGAGCGCCCGGCGCCGGGGATGCGGCTGGGGGCGCGGCGGGCCCGGCTGTCATAAATCCGATTCAGCTAATGTCTTGAATCTGTGTGGGAGTTGCGCGGCAAACTGTCATACGCGCGCAACGCAAGTCTGATGCGCAGGTTTCCCAGTCTTGACCCTTTAATGCTCGGGTGTAGCATAAACCCCGAACCGGCTCCTTGAAGGCCGGGTTTTTTGCCCCAGATATATACTCCAAGTGAGTATTAACCGGGGCGGGAGGACGAGATGGGTGTCGAGCTGGCCTACACCGACGCAGTAGCACGGGCGACCGACCCGCTTTACGCCAAGGTTTCAGGTTTCATTCCCCGCGCCGAGTGGCGGGCCTACGCGCCCGTCATCGCCGAGATCAACCGTCTGAAGCGGGAGAAGGACGCGGTGATCCTGGCGCACAATTACATGACGCCGGAAATCTTCCATTGCGTGGGCGATTTCATGGGCGATTCCCTCGCCCTCGCCCGTGAGGCGGCCAAGACTTCCGCCAAGGTGATCGTGCAGGCCGGCGTGCATTTCATGGCCGAGACCTCCAAGATCCTGTCGCCGGACAAGATCGTGTTGATCCCTTCCACCGAAGCCGGTTGTTCGCTCGCCTCCTCCATCACCGGCGCCGATGTGCGGCTGCTCAAGCAAAAATATCCCGGCCTTCCGGTGGTGACCTATGTGAACACCTCCGCCGAGGTGAAGGCGGAAAGCGATATCTGCTGCACCAGCGGCAATGCGGTGAAGGTGGTCGAGACCATCGCCCGCGATTTCGGCACCGATACGGTGATCATGATCCCGGACAAATATCTGGCTCGCAATGTCGCGGCCAAAACCGGCGTGAAAGTGATCACCTGGGAAGGCGCCTGCGAAGTGCATGAGCGCTTCACCGCCGAACAGATCCGCGACTATCGCGCCGGGCATCCCGGCATCGTCGTGCTGGCCCATCCCGAATGCCCGCCGGAAGTGGTCGCGGAAGCCGACTTCGCCGGCTCGACCGCCGCCATGATCAATTATGTCGGCGATCACAAGCCGCAGCGGGTGGTGATGATCACCGAATGCTCGATGAGCGACAATGTCGCGGTGGAATATCCGGAGGTGGACTTCGTGCGGCCCTGCAATCTCTGCCCACACATGAAGCGCATCACCCTGGACGGCATCCTGCACAGCCTTCAGACCATGACCCATGAGGTCATCGTGCCGGCCGACGTCGCGGCGCGCGCCAAAAAGCCCATTGACCGGATGCTGGCGATCAAATGACCCGCATTGACAGCATCGTCGAAACCGACGGCGCCCTGATCTTGGGCGCAGGGATTGCCGGCCTGTTCACGGCCCTGAAGCTCGCCCCTATGCCCAGCATCGTGCTGGCGGGGACGCGGCCAGGTCTCTCCGGCTCCAGCGCCTGGGCGCAAGGCGGCATTGCAGCCGCGGTTGGAGCGGACGATAGCTGGCAGAGCCACGCGGCCGACACCATCGGTGCAGGTGCGGGCCTCTGCGATCGCGCCATTGTCGAACTGGTGGCGCGGGAAGCGCCTGAGCGCATCCAGGACCTGATTAGGTTCGGCGCGCCTTTCGACCGCAAAGCCGACGGCTCGCTGGCCTTGGGCCGAGAAGCCGCCCACTCCCTGCCCCGCATCGTGCATGTGAAAGGCGACGGCGCCGGCGCGGCCATTTCCGCGACCCTTGCCGCGCGCGCCCATGAGACCAATTCCATCACCTTGCTGGAAGGCTTCCACGCCGTGGAGCTGGCGATGGAGGCGGGCAGGATCACCGGCATTTTCGCGCGCGCAGGCCTGGGCCCCGATGCGCGCCTGATCCTGTTCCGCGCCCGCGCCGTGGTGCTGGCCACCGGCGGGCTTGGCGCGCTCTATGCCGTCACCACCAATCCGTTGGAGGCCCGCGGCGAAGGCCTCGGCATGGCGGCGCGCGCCGGCGCTCTGATCGCCGATCCGGAATTCGTGCAATTCCATCCCACCGCCATTGCCGTGGGGCGCGATCCCGCGCCCTTGGCCACCGAAGCGCTGCGCGGCGAAGGCGCCGTGCTGGTGAACGGGCGCGGCGAGCGCTTCATGAGCGCGATCCATAAGGATGCGGAACTGGCGCCGCGCGATATCGTGGCCCGCGCCATCCATCGTCAGATCGTTTCGGGCCAGCCTGTGTTCCTGGATTGCCGCGAAGCGATGGGAACCTCTTTTGCCAACCATTTCCCGACCGTGTTCGCGGCCTGCCAGGCGGCCGGTATCGATCCGGCGTCGCAGCCGATTCCGGTGGCGCCGGCGGCGCACTATCATATGGGCGGCATTGCCTCCGACAAACATGGCCGCTCGTCCCTGCCTGGCCTTTGGGTGGTGGGTGAATGCGCCGCCACGGGGCTGCACGGCGCCAATCGCCTGGCCTCCAACTCCCTGCTCGAGGGCCTGGTGTTCGGCGAGCGCGTCGCCGACGACGTGCGCGGCCAACTGGTGCAAGGGCCCTTGCGCGGCGCGCCGCCCGCGCCGCCGCGCTTCGCTTCTCCGGCGCCGCCACATGTGCTGCGCAGCGCCATGAGCCGCGACGTCGCGCTGGAGCGCAATGCGGAAGGCCTGCGTTCGGCGCTGGATGTGATTGCGCGGCTTCAGACCACCAGCTCCGAGCCGGCGCTGCTCAACATGACGGCGGCAGCCAAACTGGTGACGGCGGCCGCGCTGGCGCGGCATGAATCCCGCGGCGGCCATTGGCGCAGTGATTACCCACAGACGGAAAAAACCGGCACGCGCACCTTCATGACCCTGGCCGACGCCGACCGCATCGCAGCCACTGTCGAAGCTTCGCCTCAGCGCGCTAACAAATGATGCTTGCCTTGCCGTTCACCCGGCCGCCCGCAGCCCTGCTGGTCGAGCCGATCGTGCGCGCCACCCTGGAGGAGGATCTGGGCCGGGCTGGCGATGTCACCAGTGAACTGACCATCCCCGCCGAAAAGGCCGCCACAGCCCGCTTTGTGGCCCGCGGGACCGGCCATATCGCCGGCCTGATCTGTGCCGAAGCCGCCTTCCGGCTGATAGACCCCCAGGTGGCGTTCCAGGCGGCCCTGCCGGACGGCTCCGAGGCCGCTGCGGGGACCATTCTGGCCACCGTCTCAGGGCCCGCCCGCAGCCTGCTGGCGGCCGAACGGGTGGCCCTGAACTTCCTGGGGCCGCTTTCCGGCACGGCCACGGCCACCGCGGCGTTGGTCAAGGCGGTGGAAGGCACGGGGGCCCGGATCGTCTGCACCCGCAAGACCCTCCCCGGGCTACGGTTACTCCAGAAATATGCCGTGCGCTGCGGCGGCGGCTTCAATCACCGTTTCGGTCTGGATGATGCGGTGATGATCAAGGACAACCATATCCAGGCCGCCGGCGGCATAGCTGCGGCGGTGAAGCGGCTGCGCGCCGGCCTGGGCCACATGGTCAAGGTCGAGGTGGAAGTGGATGGCCTCGCCCAGCTCGAAGAAGCGCTGCGCGAAGGCGTGGACACGATCCTGCTGGACAATATGAGCCTGGAGGATTTGCGCCGCGCTGTGACCTTGGCGAAAGACAAAGCAGTGCTGGAAGCATCCGGCAATGTCACGCTTTCAAGCGTGCGCGCCATTGCCGAGACAGGCGTGGATTACATCAGCTCCGGCGCGATTACGCACTCGGCGCCCAACCTGGATATTGGGCTGGACTTTTAGCCCTGCTCACCTCTCGTCATGGCCCGGCTCGTCCGGGCCATCCAGTTTTCCACCAACAAACTGGATCGCCCGCATGAAGCGGGCGATGACGTAAGCATTAAGAATCTCTCGAACGCGGTGCGTTGCGATAGAAGATGTGGTTGCCGATCTGGGTGGTCTTCTCCAGCGTATCGGCCCAATCCGGCAGCACGGATATGGCGTGGAAGTTCAGCGCCCCGCCCGTGGCGTTCTTCAGCGCCACCTGGCCGGTGAGGATCGCCGCCGCCAGCTTCTCGGACTGGCGCCAGGCGGACATCTGCTTGGGCCGGCGGACATCGCCGTTGCAGGTGAAGGAGAACTGGCAGCCGGGCTTGTCCTTGCCCTCATAGACCACCGCGCAGATGGAATGGCCGTAATCGCCATGGTTCATACGGTGGAACACCACCTCGGCAATGGCCTTCTGGCCACTGAGGCCCTCGCCCCGGGCCTCGTAATACAGCACTTCCGAGAGGCATTTATGCTCCGCCAGGAGCTGGGTCATCACCACGTCGGTGACGGGGGTCGGGGCGGCCTCGACCACCTGCTGCACCACCGGCTTGGGCAGCACGACTTTGTCCGTAGACGGATGATAGGTCAGCGAGGCGCCGATGGCGGCGCTGGCGGTCGCGAGAATGATGCCGAGCGCGGCAACAAGCACGCGGTCGGAACGCGAAATCGCGTCGTTGGTCTTCGTTGGCATAGACTGTAACTCGTTCGGTAAAAGGTTTCGCTTGGTCAATTAGGCTTGGTCTATTTCGCCCCTTGCGTTTTGTTCCGCCCCTTCAGCGTCACTATCGCAGTTGCTACTTCAAACTGGCTGTCTCGATTCCCGCGTGTTCCCTCAAAAAGTTCCGAATAGTTCCCAGCACCGTGGAGGAACGCTTATGCCCGCCTCCAAAACGAATCGTCAAATAAATTTTTTTATTAGGGTGACTGACCGTCACCGAGTGCGAAAAAACCCAGGGTTTTCCTGCATCGTCCGTGTACGTGTCATACGTCGCTGCGACTCTTTTTCAAGGCCGCTTGTGCCGCCGCCAGCCGCGCAACGGGCACGCGGAATGGTGAACAGGACACATAGTCGAGTTCCGAGTCGTGACAAAAACGCACCGAGTCCGGGTCGCCGCCATGCTCGCCGCAGATGCCGAGTTTCAATTTTGTGCGCGTCGCACGTCCGCGTTCCGCCGCGATCTTGATCAACTCACCGACACCTTCGATGTCGAGCGAAACGAATGGATCGCGCGCGATGACACCTTTCGCCAGATATTCGTTCAAGAACATGCCGGCGTCGTCGCGCGAAAGACCGAGCGTGGTTTGCGTGAGATCATTTGTGCCGAAGGAAAAGAACTCCGCGACTTGCGCAATTTCGCCGGCGCGCAGCGCCGCCCGCGGCAGCTCGATCATGGTCCCGATCATGTAGGCGGGGGCTTTGCCCCGCTCCTTCTTGATGGCCTCGGCCACCCCGGCGATACGGCCCGCCAGCATGTCCAGCTCGGCCTTGAAGGCCACCAGCGGGATCATGATTTCCAGCTGGACCGGGGCCCCGCCCCCCTCTTCCACCGCCAGGGCCGCTTCCAGGATGGCCCGGGCCTGCATCTCGTAGATCTCGGGATAGGTGATCCCCAGCCGGCAGCCGCGATGGCCCAGCATGGGATTGGCCTCGTGCAGGGCAATGGCCCTGGCACGCAACTTTCTTGCGTTGGTGCCGGCGGCCGCGGCAACTTCCTCGAACTCCTCCTCTTTCTGGGGAAGGAACTCGTGCAGCGGCGGATCCAGCAGGCGGATGGTGACCGGAAGCCCCGCCATCTCCTTGAAGATGGCTTCGAAGTCGCTGCGCTGCATCGGCAGCAGCTTGGCAAGGGCAGCTTTCCGCTCATCCTCCGCATCGGCCAGAATCATTTGGCGCACCGCGATGATGCGGTCAGCCTCGAAAAACATGTGCTCGGTGCGGCAAAGACCGATGCCTTCGGCGCCGAAGCGGCGCGCGGTGGCGGCGTCGGCCGGCGTGTCGGCGTTGGTGCGGACCTTCAGGCGGCGCACTTCGTCCGCCCAGCCCATAAGCGTGCCGAAATCCCCGGTCAGCTCGGGCTGGCGAGAGGCCACCGTGCCTTTGAAAACCTGGCCGGACGTGCCGTCGATGGTGATGATGTCGCCTCGGGCGATGGTGACATTGCCCGCCACCATCTCGCCGCGACCTGCATCGATTTTCAGGGTGCCGGCGCCGGAAACGCACGGTCTTCCCATGCCGCGCGCCACCACGGCGGCGTGGGATGTCATCCCGCCCCGCGCGGTAAGGATGCCACGCGCCGCATGCATGCCATGAATATCTTCCGGGCTGGTCTCGGTCCGCACCAGGATGACGTCGTGATGTTCCGCCGCCAGCTTCTCGGCCTCCTCGGCAGTGAAGGCCACTTCGCCCGTGGCGGCGCCAGGCGATGCGCCTAAGCCAACGGCGATCTGCTCCCTGGGCGCATCGGGATCGAGCGTGGGGTGCAGCAGCTGGTTCAGCGCCTCCGGCTCCACGCGGGTGACAGCCACGGCCTTGTCGATCAGCTTTTCGCCCACCATGTCCACCGCCGCCTTGAGCGCGGCTTCGGCGGTGCGCTTGCCGGCGCGGGTCTGGAGCATGAAGAGCTTGCCTTCCTGCACCGTGAATTCCACGTCCTGCATGTCGCGGTAATGCTGCTCCAGCCGCTCGCCGATGGCCTTGAGCTCCTCAAACGCCTTGGGCATGGCCTCTTCCATCGAGGCCTTGCGGCCGCCCTGGCGCTCGCGCACGATTTTCGAGATCGGCTGGGGCGTGCGAATGCCTGCGACCACGTCTTCGCCCTGGGCATTGATCAGGAATTCGCCGTACAGCAGCTTCTCGCCGGTGGCGGGATCGCGAGTGAAGGCGACGCCCGTGGCCGAGCTTTCGCCACGATTGCCGAACACCATGGCCTGCACCGTCACCGCCGTGCCCCAGTTTTCCGGGATATTGTTCAGCTTGCGATAGGTGTTGGCGCGGGGGCTGTGCCAACTGCCGAACACTGCGCCGATGGCGCCCCAGAGCTGTTCCTGCACGTCTTCCGGAAAGGGCTTGCCCAATTCCTTTTCCACCCGCGCCTTATAGAGGGCAGCAATGCGCTTGAGGTCACCGGCGTCGAGGTCGGTGTCGAGTTCGACGCCTTTCTGGTCCTTCTCGTCATCCAGGATTTCCTCGAACAGGGCATGATCCACGCCCAGCACCACGTCGGAATACATCTGGATGAAACGGCGATAGCTGTCATAGGCGAAGCGCTCGTCGCCGGTCATTTTGGCCATGCCCTCGGTGGTCTGGGCGTTGAGGCCCAGATTGAGCACCGTGTCCATCATGCCGGGCATGGAAACCCGCGCGCCGGACCGCACCGACAGCAGCAGCGGCTTGTCGGGATCGCCGAAATTGCCCTTGGCCTGATAGCCGATCTCGCGCAGCGCGGTGGAGACCTGCTCCTTCAGGTCCGGCGGATAGCTTTCCTTATTGGCATAGTAATAGGTGCAGACCTCGGTGGTGATGGTCAGGCCGGGCGGGACGGGCAAGCCCAGATTGCTCATCTCCGCCAGGTTGGCGCCCTTGCCGCCCAAGAGATTGCGCATCTCGGCTTTGCCTTCGGCCTTGCCGTCACCGAACGTGTAGACCCATTTCGTCATCTCGCGCCCACCACCACATAAATGTCATGGCCCGCGAATGCGGGCCACCCAGATGACGCTGCACCGGTATCCGGTTTGAGTTTGTCCTGAAACATCCGAGCACTTTCACCTGGATGGCCCACACTAGGTGGGCCATGACAATTTGGGTTTAGCCTTCAATTCGGGAGAAATCCGCCACCTGATGTAGCGTTGCGCGGAGCGATGCCAGCAGGTTCAGCCGGTTCTCGCGCGCCTGTTTGTCGTCGGCATTCACCTTTACCGCATCGAAGAAGGCGTCCACCGGACCGCGCAGGGCCGCCATCTGCTGCATGGCGGCGGCGAAGTCTTCCTTTTCCAGCGCCGGCGTGATGGCGGCGCGCGCCCTGGCCAGCGCCGCGAACAGCGCCTTCTCGGCCGGCTCGGAAAGCAGCTTTTCGCTGACCTCGCTGATATAGGTCTTGCCGTCCTTCTTCTCTTCCACCTTCAGGATGTTGGCGGCGCGCTTGTAGCCGGCCAGCAGATTGGCGCCGTCGTCAGTGCCGAGAAAGTCGCGAAGTGCCGTAATCCTCAAATCAAGCCGCTTCACGCGCCCCTGTGCCACCGCCACTCCAGCATCGATTAAATCGTGTCTCCAGCCCGCCTCTCGGAAAAGAGCCTTCATCCGATCAATTATGAATTCAAAAACCTCGAGACCTAACGCGTTGCTTTGTTCTAGCTCATCCTCGAGTACTTTACGGCTGATGGCTGACACATGATGCTCGACTAAATGTCTAGGCCGCCCGTCGGACAGCCGGGCAAAAACATTCCGAACTTCGCTAATGGCTCTGTTTTCTTCTCGCAAAAATTTCTGCCCTTTAATGAGCGAGGCCACTAACGCGAAAGTATTTGGCAGCGGGAAATCAATACCGTGATTCAAGATGATCTTGATGAGGCCTATTGCTAAGCGCCTCATTCCAAGGGGGTCACCCGACCCCTTCGGCCTCTCTCCAGCAAGAAATAACCCAACCAAATTATCGATTCGATCGGCGTATCCGACCAGCGCAGCAATTAAAGACTCGGATGGAGAATCGGCACGGTCTTTCGGGTAGTAGTGGCCGGGGATTGCATTGGCCACTTCCACATCTTCTCCATCATAAAGCGCATAGTACAAGCCCATCACACCCTGCAGTTCGGGAAATTCTCCCACCACTGCACTAGTCAAATCCGATTTGCATAGAAGCGCCGCTCTTCGCACCCTCTCAACGTCCGGACCGGAGAGATCCAGCGCTTCCGCCGCATCTCCAGCTAATTTTTGTATTCGCAATACGCGCTCATACTGGGTGCCCAGCTTGGCGTGGAAGACGATGCCCTTGAGCTTCTCGACCCTGCTTTCCAGCGAGTGCTTGCGGTCCTCGTCCCAGAAGAACTTCGCGTCCGACAGGCGGGCGCGTAGCACCCGCTCATTGCCGGCCACGATCTCCTTGCCGCCGTCGGAGGCGATCATGTTGGCCACCAAAGCAAAGCGATTGGCCATCTTGCCGGTCTTCGGATCACGCAGACTGAAATACTTCTGATGCGTGCGCATGGAGGTCTGCAGGATCTCCGCTGGGACATCCATGAACTCGTCCTGGATGGTGCCAATATAAACCACCGGCCATTCCGCGAGGCCCGACACTTCCGCCAAGAGCCCCTCGTCCGGGATCATCTCAAGCTGATGCACGAAGGCGGCCTGCTTGACGCCCTCGAAAATGATGGCGGCGCGCTCGTCCGCCTCCAGCACGACATGGGCGGCCTTCAGCTTCTGGGCATAGTCGTCAAAGCGCTTGGCTTCGATCTTGCCTTGCGACAGGAAGCGGTGCCCGCGCGTATGCAGGCCCGCGCTGATGCCGGCGAAGCTGAACGGCACCAGCTCACCATCAAAGGTGCAAAGAATGGAATGGAGCGGGCGCACCCACCGCACCGGCAGGCCCGGCTTCCAGCGCATGGACTTAGGCCAGGGCAGCTTTCCCATCACCTCGGGAATGATCTCGGCCAGGACATGCGGGGTCTCGCGGCCGGCCCGCTCGATCACCGCCATATAGACATCGCCCTTGGGCGTCTTTTCGACCTTGAGCTGGTCCTTGGTGAGGCCCGTCTTTTTCAGGAAGCCGTCCAGCGCCGCCGGCGGCGCGTCCGTCTTGGGGCCCTTCAGCTCCTCGCGCACGTCCTTCTGCTTGGCGGGCAATCCCGTGATCGCCAAGGTCAGCCGCCGCGGGCCGGCAAAGGCCTTGATGCCCTCGAACAGATAGCCGCGATCGGTCAGCGCCCCGACCATCAGTCTTTCAAGATCGCGCGCCGCGCCGGCCTGCATGCGGGCGGGGATTTCCTCGCTGAACAGTTCAAGCAGCAGGTCCGGCATTACCCGGCCTCTTTGTCTGCGAAGCGGGGCTTGTAAGCGCCCTGTTCGCTTTCCAGCCAGGCCTGGCAGCAGGCCTGGGCCAGCGCGCGGACGCGGCCGATATAGGCGGCGCGTTCGGTGACGCTGATCACGCCGCGTGCGTCCAGAAGATTGAAGCTGTGACTGGCCTTGATGCACTGGTCATAGGCCGGCAGCACCAGCTTCGGAGCGGCGAGCAGTTCACGACACTGCTTCTCCGCGTCTTTGAAATGCTGGAACAGGATCTCGGTATCAGCGCGCTCGAAATTGTAGGCGGAGAATTCCTTTTCGGCCTGGTGGAACACCTCGCCGTAGCGGAACTGCTCGTTGAATTTCAGGTCATAGACGAACTCGACGTCCTGCACATACATGGCCAGACGTTCGAGGCCGTAGGTGATCTCGGCGCAGACCGGATCGCAGTCGAAACCGCCCACCTGCTGGAAATAGGTGAACTGGGTGATCTCCATCCCGTCGCACCACACTTCCCAGCCGAGGCCGGCGGCGCCCAAGGTCGGGCTTTCCCAATCGTCTTCGACAAAACGGATGTCATGCAGGTCCGGATCAAGACCGATGGCGCGAATGGAGCCGAGATAAAGCTCCTGCACATTCTCCGGCGCCGGCTTCAGGATCACCTGATACTGATAATAGTGCTGCAGCCGGTTCGGGTTCTCGCCATAGCGGCCGTCGGAGGGACGCCGGCTGGGCTGCACGAAGGCGGCATTCCAGGGCCGCGGGCCTAAAGCCCGCAAGGTGGTGGCGGGATGGAAGGTGCCAGCCCCCATCTGGTCGTCATAGGGCTGAAGGATCAGGCAGCCCTGCGCCGCCCAGTAGTTCTGCAGGGTGAGAATAAGGTCCTGAAAGGTAGCGGCTTTGGCCACGATTCTCGCATCCGGGGATTGGCCGGAACCTATAGGCGGGCCCCCGGCAGGGCAAGCGGATTGCCGCGCCGCAACACGTCATCCGCCTCCGGGGTCCAGGCGCCATTCACCTGGTGCAAGACCAGGCCGGGCAGCAGGGCAAACGGGGCGTTGGAACCCTTGCGCACCTGCACGATCACCCGTTTGGCGGCCTCGCCGGCTTTCGGCCAGAGCGGGAATATCGCGACGCCTTTTTCCGGCAGCGCCGCCAGCGCCTGGTTGAGGCGGTCGGCGCGCAAGATGGCGGTGAAGAAGCCGCCGGAGACGGTGCGCTGAAGCCCGATCCGCAGCCAGTCGTCCAGGCGGCCCTGGTCCATCAGGGCGGTGGCGCGCATCTCATTCGGCGAGACCTGGCCTTCGCCATGAAAAGGCGGATTGCAGAAGACCTGATCGAAATCCCGCTTCAATTCGGGCGGCAAGGCGAAAATGTCGGCGCAGACGAATTCTGCCTGCATGTTGTTGGCGGCGGCATTGTCCTGGGCCAACGCCGCCCCGCCTTTGTTGATCTCCACACCGGTCAGGGCGATGCCGGGAACGCGCTCTAGCAGGCACAGGCTGGCCGTGCCCGCACCCGCTCCCAATTCCAGTGCCGTCTGCCCTCTCTGCGCGGGAACAGCGGCCGCCAGCATCACCGCATCCAGGCCGGAGCGGAAACCCGTCTCGGACTGTGCAACCTTTACGCGTCCGTCCAGGAATGTCTCAGTCACATCGCATCCGGCACGGCTTGGCGTAGCAGCTTCTGGGCGCGGTCGAAATCCTCGTCCAGGACCATCAGCCGGCGCGGCAGAAAGCCCATGCTGCCATCCATGACACTGGCGTGGGTGTCGAATATCACCGATTCAATGCCCTCCTGTTCCAGGACGTTGGCGGCATAGTTCAGCACCACCGGATCGATGGTTTTCAGCACGGCGCGCATGGTTTCTTATACTCAAGGCGCGCCTTTCTGTCGCCATTCCACGCCCTTCCAGGGGCCTTTCCGCCGCTTGCCCGCGCCCGAACCGGTCCGGTATTCTGTACCGCAACATGGGTGGGCACATGACACAGGACCGCACCACGGTCCGGACAACCGACGCGGCGATCTCGCCGGTCGAGCGGCTGCACGCCTTGGTGGCGGCGGACATGACCGCCACCGACAAGCTGATCCATGTCCGCATGACATCGGGCGTGGCGCTGATCCCCGACCTGGCCCGCCACCTGATCGATTCCGGCGGCAAGCGCCTGCGGCCCATGCTCACCCTGGCCGCGGCCCAGGCCGGCGGCTATGCCGGCGACCATCATGTGCGCCTGGCCGCGGCGGTCGAGTTCATCCATACCGCCACCCTGCTGCATGACGATGTGGTGGACGAGAGCGCGCTCAGGCGGGGCAAGGTCTCGGCCAATCTGATGTGGGGCAACAAGCCGTCGGTGCTGGTGGGCGATTTTCTGTTCAGCCGCGCCTTCCAGTTGATGGTCGAGACCGAGAACATGGCGGTGCTGGACATTCTGGCCGGCGCCTCGGCCATCATTGCCGAAGGCGAAGTGATGCAGCTCAAATCCTCCAACAACCTGTCGGTGACGGAGGAACATTACCTGAAAGTGGTGTCGGCCAAGACGGCCGCCCTGTTCGCCGCGGCAGCCGAATCTGGCGCCCTGCTGTCTGGGCAAGGCCGCGACTTTGTCGCCGGCATGCGCGCCTATGGCGACAATCTCGGCATTGCCTTCCAGCTGGTGGACGATGCCCTGGACTATTCCGGCCGCCAGGCCCTGATGGGCAAGACGGTGGGCGATGATTTCCGCGAGGCCAAGATGACCTTGCCGATCATTCTGGCCCATGCCCGTTCTGCCGATGGCGATCGCCCCTTCTGGAAACGTGTGATCGAGACCGGTAACCAGACCGAAAGCGACCTGGACCGCGCCATCACCCTGATCGAGCAGACCGGCGCCATGCAGGAGACCATGACCCGGGCCCGCGCCTATGCCGACAAGGCCAAGGCGGCGCTGCGCGTGATGCCGGACAGCGAGATCAAGCGCGCGCTGGCGGATATCGCGGACTTCTGCGTCGAGCGGGCTTACTGAGCGCAACTATGGAAGCTGTCATTCCCGCGCAAGCGGGAATCCGTGAGACCGGAATAGCAAAAGCCCCAGTGGGGCTTTTGCCCGGTCGAACGCCCGCGCAGCGGGCCAGGCCGCTCGCTCAAGCTCGCGGCGTTCGCTGCTTTCGCAGATCCACCGGATCTGCTCACGCTTCGCGCCGCAGCTCACGGATGCCCGCTTTCGCGGGCATGACAACTGTGGGGTTAAAGACCCCGGTCGGTTGGGCCGATATCCTGCCCCACGCCTTCATGGACGATGCCGGTCTCCGGCACGAAGGTCGCGGCTACCCACCAGGCGGGCGCAGAGCCTTTCAAAATCTCGGCGGCCCGGACGCAGGCATTGTCATCGGCAAAGATGCCGAAACAGGTCGCGCCGCTGCCCGACATGCGGACCAACAACGCCCCCGGCAAAGCACGGATGGCGGCCAGCACCTCGGCAATCACGGGCTGAAGCGCCACCGCCGGCGCTTCCAGATCATTGCGGGTGGTGTCCAGAAACCGCAGCAGGTCGGCGGTATCGCCGAAGCGTCCGCGCGGCAGCTCCATCTCCACACCGCTACGCTCTTTCAGGCCGGCGAACACATCCTTGGTCGGAACCGCCACACCGGAATTGACCAGCAGCATGGGAATGCGCGGCATGGACTGGGGCTGGCGCAAGATCTCGCCCCGGCCTTCCATGAATGACGCCGCCGAATCCACGCAGACGGGAATATCCGACCCCAGCACGGCCGCGATCTCGCACAGCGCACCTGAGTCTTTTCCCGCATTCCAGACCTGATTGAGGCCGCGCAGTGCCGCCGCGGCATCGGCCGAGCCGCCGCCGATGCCCGACGCCACCGGCAAGTTCTTGGTGAGTCTTAGCCGTGCGCCGTTCTTTTGATCTTGGCCGCCAAGCGCGCGCGCGGCGCGCAGCACCAGATTATCGCCCTCACCTTCAAGGCCACGGGCAAAAGGCCCCTCGACCGCCAGCGAAAGCTCCGGCGCCGCCTCAACAGACAGCACATCGCCCATGTCGGTGAACACGGCCAGGCTCTGCACCGGATGAAAGCCATCGGCGCGGCGTTCGCCGACATGCAGAAACAGGTTTACCTTCGCGGAAGCGCGTTCGGAAATCACTGAGGCTGTTCGCTAGGCAGGTTTTTCACTCAGGCCGTTCTTCAGCTTGCGCTCGATCACCGCCTTGTCGGTGTCGTTGTCGCTGAAGGTGATGGCGTGGTTCCACTGGAAGCGCGCATCGATGCGCCGGCCCGACCGCCACAGGGCATCGCCCAGATGATCGTTGATGGTGGGATCGCCCGGCACCAGCAGCACCGCCGCCTCCAGCGTTTTGGCGGCATCGTCATAGCGGCCGAGCTGGTAATAAGCCCAGCCCACGCTGTCCACGATATAACCGTCATAGGGGCGCAAGGCGCGCGCCTTTTCCAGCATGGTCAGGGCTTCCGGGATATTGCGATTGCGGTCCACCCAGCTATAGCCCAGATAGTTCAGCAACTCGGGCTGTTCCGGCGACAGCTTCAGCGCCATCTGGATGTCGGCTTCGGATTCGTCCAGCTTCTTCAGCTTCTCCTTGGCCATGGCGCGGGCATAGAACATGGGCCAGTCGCGCCGCGTGGGCTTGCCGTTCGCCTTTTCGGCATGGTCATAGGCGTCCACCGCCTCGGCATATTTCTCGGCGGCGCGATAGCTGTCGCCCAGCGCCACCCAGGCTTCGCCATCACCCGGCTGGCTCGCCACCAGCTTCTTGAGATCGCTAATGGCCGCGTCGGTCTTCCCGCCCCGCTGCTCATCCAGTGCCGCCTGGATCTGCGCCATGCGGTAATAGGACGATGACGGCTCGATGGCGTGATAGATGGCGATCGCGTCATCGTACTTCTGCAGAGACTCGAAGCGGTCGGCCAGCAGGATCTGCGCCAGGCCCAGGTCGGAGCGCAGGTACAGCGCCATGCGCAGATAAAGAATGGAGACATCGGCGCTCTGGGCATCGGTCAGCGAAGCGGCGATGCCGAACAGCGCCTCGGCCGCGCCATCGGCGGGGTTGCGGATCAGCGGCTCGGGCTTCTGTCCCGCCGCAATGCGCGCAAGACCGGGGCGCACGACATTGGCAAGGCCACCTTCGTTGATGTGGGCCTGATACAACTTGGCGGCTTCCGGCCCGCGGCCCTGGCGCTCCAGGAACCGGCCATAGGCTTCCAGCACGCGCGGGGTGGAAGCTGCCGAAGCCAGCGCCTTCTTGTAGGCGGCATCGGCCAGGTTGCTGTTGCCGGAATATTCCTCGATCAGGGCAGTATGGAACACCGCCATGCTTTCGGCGCCTTTCTGGGAGGCCAGCGCGGCCAGATCCTTTTCCACGCCGGGGCCGTCATGCTGGGCCGCTGCCGCCCAGGCATCGAACAAGGACAGGGTCAGCACCGTGAAAGGTCCCTTGGCCGAAAGCGACAATTGCTTGCGCACCTCGGCGTAATCCTTGTGCCGGAAGCCGACCACCGCCAGCGCCAGACGCGCGGCGCGGTCATCGGGCGTCGCCGTCACCACGGCCTGGGCGTATTTGCCCGCGGATTCGAAATCGCCCAAGGTGGTGGAATAGAAGAAGGACAGCGCCAGCAGCGACGGATTGCCGGGATCGTTGCTCAGCGACTGGCCGTAATAGCGGGCCGCCTGCGACAGATCATGTTCCCCGGCGGCAAAACGCGCCGACAGATAGGTGGAGAAAGCCTGCGAGGTTTTGTCACCGGCAGAATGCGTCAAGATCTCGGGTTGCCCGGCGCAGCCCGCCATGAAGCAGACGGTCGAGGCCAGTGCGGTCAGGGACAGGAAGCGGCGCATACTTCTCCTACATGTTCACATAGTTGGGGCCACCACCGCCTTCCGGCGTGACCCAAGTGATGTTCTGCGAGGGGTCCTTTATATCGCAGGTTTTACAATGAACGCAGTTCTGGGCATTGATCTGGAACTTCAAGCCAGAACCTTCTCCGACAACCTCATATACCCCCGCCGGGCAGTAACGCTGCGCCGGTTCCCCATATTCCGGCAAATTGACAGAAATGGGAACAGCGGGATCATGCAGAACCAGATGGACCGGCTGGTCCTCCTCATGATTGGTGTTGGAGAGAAACACACTGGATAGCCGGTCAAAAGTAAGTTTTCCGTCAGGCTTTGGGTAAACGATCTTTTGGGCATCCGCCGCCTTGTCCAGGCAGGCAAAGTCCGGTTTGCCGTGGCTCAAGGTTCCAAACAGGGACAGGCCGAACAGCTGGTTGGTCCAGAGATCCAGGCCGATGAAGGGCAGTGCCAGCAGGCTCCCCAGCCGGGACCAGAGCGGCTTGGCATTGCGGACCAGGCGCAAATCCTCCGCCACCCAGCTTTTGGCATAAGCGGCGTCATAGGCCTCAATCGTGTCGTTTGCCCTGCCCGCCTTCAGCGCGCCCGCCACGGCTTCCGCCGCCAGCATGCCGGTCTTCATGGCATTGTGGCTGCCCTTGATGCGCGGCAGGTTCACGAAACCGGCGCTGCAGCCGATCAGCGCGCCACCCGGGAAACTCAGCTTCGGCACCGACTGAGTGCCGCCTTCTGTGATGGCACGCGCGCCATAGCCGATGCGCTTGCCGCCCTCCAGCATCTTGGCGATGGCCGGATGGGTCTTGGCGCGCTGGAATTCCAGAAAAGGATCGAGCCAGGGATTGCGGTAATTGAGATGGACGACAAAGCCGATGGAGCAGAAATTCTCGCCCCAACGATAGACGAACAACCCGCCACCCGTGTCGTTGCTGAGCGGCCAGCCCATGCCATGCAGCACCAGGCCTTTTTTGTGCTGGCCCGCCGGCAGCTCCCACAGTTCCTTCAGGCCGATGCCGAATTTCTGCGGCTCGCGCCCTTCATGCAGTTTGAAGATCGCGCCAAGCTGTTTTGACAGCGAGCCCCGCGCGCCTTCCGCGAACAGAGTGTACTTGCCGCGCAGTTCCATGCCCGGCGTGAAGCTGTCCTTGTGATGGCCGTCCTTGGCGACGCCCAGATCGCCAGTGATCACGCCTTTGACCACGCCGTTCTCGATCAGCAGGTCATGGGCGGGAAAGCCGGGATAGATTTCCACACCCAGCGCTTCGGCCTGCTGGCCCAGCCATTTGCAGAAGTTGGAGAGGCTGACGATGTAGTTGCCCTTGTTGCTCATCAGCGGCGGGAAGATGATGTGCGGAAGGGGGATGGCGCTGGTCTTGGTGAAGAACCAGAAGCGGTCGTCCGTCACCGGGGTGTCCAGTGGCGCGCCTTGTTTCTTCCAATCCGGGATCAGTTCGTTCATGGCGCGCGGATCGAGCACCGCGCCGGAGAGGATGTGCGCGCCGATCTCCGAGCCTTTTTCCAGGACGCAGACGGAGCTTTCCGGCATCAGCTGCTTGAAGCGGATGGCGGCGGAAAGCCCGGCCGGCCCGCCGCCCACAATCACCAGGTCGTAGTCCATGCTTTCGCGCGCGGGCGCAGCGTTTTCCTGGGGGGCGTCTTCCTGGGGATCTGGCATGACTCGCCTTGTTGTTGGGTTCTTTTCTAACTGGCGGCGGAGCGGCCCGAAAGCCGGGAGCCTGATTTTCCTTACTGGAAGCAGCCGGCGTTGCCGTCCGGTGCGGCGATCCGCAAGGAGCAAGGCGAAGAGCGATGCGGGTTCATCGGTCAAGCCTTGCGACGCCGCGGGCGCGCGCCGGACGGCAACCCGAAGGGCCGTGGTCTTTTGCGGCATGGGTTCGTCGAAGGGCTCGTCCGTAGTTCCTGCTACGGCCTTCGCCCTTCTCCTGCCCACGCCGCAAAATCCCTACGGCGCAGGCGCTTCCAGTAAGGAAAATCAGGCTCTAGGATCGGAACCTATGAACGACCCGCTCGCAACCCTGAACTGGCTGGTGGAAGCCGGCGCCGACGAGGCCATCGCCGATCAGCCGGTGAACCGGATGGCCGCGCCTAAGCCAGCCGCGCCGGCGGCGATGCGCGCGCCGCAAGCCGCGCCACGTCCTTCGCAACCAGCGCCTTTGCCGCTGGAGGGCGACGCCATCGGCGGCGCCATGGCGGCGGCAGGCGCGGCAACCAGCCTCGCGGAACTGAAGGCGGCGATGGAAGTCTTCGAGGGCTGCACCCTGAAGCGCACCGCGAACAACACCGTCTTCGCCGATGGCGTGGCGGAAGGCCGCGTGATGCTGATCGGCGAAGCGCCGGGCCGCGATGAAGACCGCATCGGCAAGCCTTTTGTCGGCCGCGCCGGGCAGTTGCTGGACAAGATGCTGGCGTCGATCGGGCTCGACCGGCAGAAGAATGCCTATATCACCAATGTCATCAACTGGCGCCCGCCGGACAATCGCGATCCCTCGCCGGAAGAAGCCGCCGCCTGCCTTCCCTTCCTGCGCCGGCATATCGAGCTGGCGCGGCCAAAGGTGATCATTCTTCTGGGCGCGGTCGCCGCGCGTCATGTGGTGGGCGTTTCCGACGGCATCATGAAATTGCGCGGCCGCTGGATGGAATATCGCGTCGGCGATCAGATGGTGCCGCTGATGCCAACGCTCCACCCCGCCTATCTGCTGCGCCAGCCCGCCCACAAAAAGCTGGCCTGGCGGGACCTGCAGGCGGTCCGGGACCGGATGGCCGCTCTTAACCTCCCGGAGACCGATTAACCCGAAGTCTCTTGATGGAACCCGGGACCGGGAGTAACTAAGGCAGGCTGGTTCGAAGGGCCTAAAACATTCGCGGTTTCATTGGCTTAAGAGGCATTTGCTTAAACGGCATCGCCTGCGCCGGGCTGGTGCTTGCCGGCGCGGCTGTGGCCGAGCCTGCCGTACCGCTGACCCAGCCGCCCCCGCCTGCCCCCGCCCCCACCATGGCCGCCGTGCCGCAGGTGCTGAGCCCCGGCGACGTCGCCCTCTACAAGCAGATCATGGCGGCCGAGCGGGCCGGCGAAAGCGCCAAGGCCAAGGCGCTGCTGGCAAAGGTCAGTGATACGTCGCTGGCGGGCTATGCCGAGGCGCAGCATTTCCTCTCCACCTCGCCCAAGAAACTTTCCGCCAAACCGCTGGTGGAATGGCTGGAGCAGTATCGCGACCTGGCTGTCGCCGACCGCATCTATCGCCTGGCCGTGTCCTATTCGACCAAGAAGGTCCGGCATCATCACAAGACCGTGACCGTCGCAGTGGTGACCCACATTCCCGTTCCCAGCGGCGCCGGCTCACGCACCGGCGGCTATGAGGACCAGGAACTGCCGGAACCGGCGCCCTCGTCGGATGCCGCCAAGCAGGTGATGCCGGCGATCCTGGCCGCCATCAAGGCGGGCCAGCCCGACCAGGCGCTGGCGCTGATGCAGACCACGCAGGCGAGTAGCGCCGACATGGCGGTGATGGCCCATCGCGTCGCCGCTTCCTATCGCGCGGAAGGCCGCGACGCCTACAGGCTGGCGACGTCCGTTTCCGATCCCGCCGTGCCGCAACTGATGTGGGATGCCGGCTTTGCCGCCTATCGCCTGGGCGACTGGGCCAATGCCGAAGCGCAGCTTGAAAAGCTGGCGGAGACGCCAGCAGCGCAGAACAGCCTGCGCGCCCAAGGCGCCTTCTGGGCGGCGCGGGCGCACATGCAATCCGGCGATCCGCTGAAAGTCGTGACCCTGCTCAATTTCGCGG
>Ga0310811_10003425_pt1 | contig 19921 bp, 13 predicted proteins | sample YCmetagenome_FD_207642 | JGI IMG/M metagenome (GOLD analysis project Ga0310811, IMG submission 207642) | Soil microbial communities from experimental microcosm in Duke University, North Carolina, United States - YC | ecosystem: Engineered > Artificial ecosystem > Soil microcosm > Unclassified ...
GCTGGGCCAGCCGGTCCCCGAATCGAACTTGTCCAGCGAGCTGAACAGCGGCTCCCCCGAGACGACGTCCACGTAGATCCCGGGATGATGGTTGTCCCAGAACTCGTTGTGGAACGGCGCCTCGGTAGCCTCGTGCTGGGTCACCTGATACTGCTCGGGCGTCAACGTCTGCCGCAGCTCGCCATCACTCGGCTTCTTGAATTGCATTGGATGCCACCCCTTCGTCGTGTCCTGGGCCGCCGCGGCGCGCGTCAGCGCCAGCAGCATGAGAATCGCCAGACTCCCTCTCCAGATTCGCAGCGCCACTGTTCCCCCCGCAAAAGGGCCGGATTTTCGCCTTTGAGAATGCGCGTTCGCCGCCGTTGGTTCCTGGGAACCGTCTCGGCCCGATAACCATTCTACCCCAGGGCCCGCGAGCGCTGCGCCGCCGGCGTTTGCCGGAGACAGGGCAGCCGGGTATTTCCCTACCCATGCGACGAGGTGCTTTCCTGATCGGAGTCCCCTGATGGCCGGGTGGAGATGGCCCTGGTCGCCCCGCCCGTACGACTGCGCAGCCGCGCTGCGTCGCCTGGACGATTACCTCGACCGCCGGCTCACCCCCCAGGAACGGCGGCTGGTCGAGCAGCACCTCGCGATCTGCACCGCCTGCACCTCCAAGTATCGTTTCGAAACCACCTTCGTCTCCGAGCTGCGGCACAAGCTCGCCCGCATCGACGTACCTCCGCGCTTCGCGGACCGCATCCACCAGACCCTGCATCAGGCCGGAACCTCCGGCGAGCTGCCGGGATCCAGTCCGTGACCGGGACGCCGGCCGACTTCGAGGCCGTCCTGGTACCGCTGCTCGATCGTGCGTACGGGATGGCCTACAGCCTCACGCACGACCGGGCGGACGCCGAGGACCTGGTTCAGGAAGCCGCGCTCCTCGCCTTCAAGGCATTCGGGCAATTCCAGCCCGGCACGAACTTCAAGGCGTGGTTCTACAAGATCCTGATGAACTGCTTCTACGGCCAGCACCGCAAGCGGCGCCGCGAAGGGGAAACCGTCGATCTCGACAACCTCCCCGCGCTGTACCTCTACGGCAAGACCGCCGACATCGGGCTGCACGATCAGACGCAGGATCCGGCGAGGGCGCTCCTCGCCCGACTCGACACCGAGCAGATCGTCGCCGCGCTCGAAGCGCTCCCCGAGGAGTATCGGGCCGCCTGCTCGCTCTACTTCGTGCAGGAGTTCAGCTACGAGGAGATCGCGCAGACCCTCGACGTGCCGCTCGGCACGGTCCGCTCCCGCATCCACCGCGGTCGCAAGCTGCTGCAGCAGCGGCTCTGGGACATCGCCCTGGAGCTGGGCATCGTGAAGCAATTGACGACCAGAGCCTCGGCTTGACGGAGCCCCAACGACTCGCCGAGGACGCCGCTCGGACCAGGAACTGGAAGCGGTGGGGGCCGTACCTCAGCGAGCGCCAGTGGGGTACCGTGCGCGAAGACTATTCCGCGGACGGGGACTGCTGGTCCTACTTCCCGCACGATCACGCCCGCAGCCGCGCCTATCGCTGGGGTGAAGATGGACTGCTCGGGCTGAGCGACCGCGAAGGCCGGCTCTGTTTCGCCCTGGCGTTGTGGAACGGTCGCGACCCCATCCTCAAAGAGCGGCTCTTCGGACTCACGGGACACGAGGGTAATCACGGAGAGGACGTGAAGGAGTGCTACTATTTCCTCGACGCGACGCCGACCCATTCCTACGCCAAGGCGCTCTACAAGTATCCGCAGGCCGCGTTCCCGTACGACCGGCTGGTGGAGGAGAACCGCCGCCGCGGGCTGGACCAGCCGGAGTTCGAGCTCACCGACACGGACGTCTTCGCCGACGATCGCTACTGGGATGTCCTCGCCGAATACGCCAAGGCGTCACCCGACGACATTCTGATCCGCATCACCCTCAGCAATCGCGGCCCCGAGCAGGCGACGATCCACCTCTTGCCCACCCTGTGGCTGCGCAACACCTGGTCGTGGGGCAGAAGCGGTGAGGGGTATCCGGGCCGGGGCCAGCTGTCGGCCGAGGGCCCGCTCACGATCAAGGCCGTTCATCCGACGCTCGGGGTGTTCCGCCTGTCGGCCGAGGCGGTGCCCGCCGTGGCCCCCACCCTGTTGTTCACCGAAAACGAGACAAACACGGCGCGGCTGTTCGGAGTTGCGAACGCGACGGCGTATGTGAAGGACGCATTCCACGCCTACGTGGTCGAGGGTCGGGCGAATGCCGTGAATCCGGCGCGGGTGGGGACGAAGGCGGCCTTCTACCATCGACTGGAGGTGCCCGCCAGGGCGTCCGTGGTCGTGCGACTGCGCTTGACCACCGATGGCACGCGCACCGGCGAGCCGTTCGACGCGGTATTCGCCGATCGAATGCGGGAGGCGGACGCATTTTACAGCACCCTCGTGCACGACTTTGCGACTGCCGACGAGCGGAGTGCGGCCCGGCAGTGTTACGCCGGCCTCCTCTGGTCGCGACAGTTCTACTACTACGCCGTGGAGCAGTGGCTGGAGGGCGACCCCGCGCAGCCTGCTCCGCCGCCCGAGCGAGCCCAGGGGCGAAATGCCGAGTGGACGCAGGTCTATAACCGCGACGTGATTTCGATGCCGGATACCTGGGAGTATCCCTGGTACGCCGCCTGGGATCTCGCGTTTCATGTGGTCCCGTTCGCTCGGCTCGATCCCGAGTTCGCCAAGCAACAGCTCGTCCTGCTGTTGCGCGAATGGTACATGCACCCGAACGGACAGATCCCGGCGTACGAATTCGCCTTTGGAGACGTGAACCCGCCGGTCCACGCCTGGGCTTGCTGGCGCATCTACAAGATGACGGGCCGGCGCGGCAACCGGGACCGGCTGTTCCTGGCCCGCACCTTCCAGAAGCTGCTGCTGAACTTCACCTGGTGGGTGAACCGCAAGGACCCCGAGGGGCGCAATCTCTTCGCCGGCGGGTTTCTGGGACTCGACAACATCGGGGTGTTCGACCGTTCGAAGCCGCTGCCGACGGGCGACCACCTCGAGCAGGCCGACGGGACCGCCTGGATGGCGTTCTACTGCGCCACCATGCTCTCGATGGCGCTCGAGCTGGCGCGCGAGGATCCGGCATACGAGGATGTCGCCTCGAAATTCTTCGAACACTTCATGGCCATTGCGGACGCCATGAACCGCCTCGGTGGCACGGGATTGTGGGACGAGGGGGATGGCTTCTACTACGATCAGCTGCACGCCGATGGAACGCAGATCCCGTTGCGCGTGCGCTCCGTGGTCGGTCTGCTCCCGTTGATTGCGTGCGAGGTGATCGAGGAAGAGGAGATCACTCGCCTGGCGGGGTTTCGGAAACGCATGCAGTGGCTCCTCGACAACCGTCCCGACCTGGCGCGCAGCATCGCCTGTATGCACCCCAAGGGCCGTAACGGCTTCACGCATCGCCTGTTGTCCATCCCGACCCGCGAGCGCCTCACACGCGTGCTGCGCTGCATGCTCGACGAACGGGAATTCCTCTCACCGTACGGCATCCGCTCCGTTTCCGCGATCCATCGCGAGCACCCCTACATCGTGGATCTGCTGGGAGAGCGACACGAGGTGGGATACGTGCCGGGCGACTCGAGCACGCGCCTCTTCGGCGGCAACTCGAACTGGCGTGGGCCGGTATGGTTCCCGCTCAATTACCTCCTGGTCGAAGCGCTGGAGCGCTACGACCACTTTTACGGCGACACGCTCCAGGTGGAGTATCCCACGGGGTCGGGACGAAACGCGACGCTGGGCGCGATCGCGCAAGACCTTGCCGCCCGCCTTGCGAGTCTGTTTCTCCGGGACGCCACTGGCAACCGGCCCTGCCACGGTGGCGATCCTCGTTACGCCGGCGATCCGCATTGGCGCGATCTCGTGCTGTTCAACGAGTACTTCCACGGTGACACCGGGCGAGGCCTCGGCGCATCGCATCAGACGGGGTGGACATCGCTGGCGGTGAAGTTCTTCGAAGAGACCGCCCGCCGTCGCAGGGCGCGATGAGCGATGCGCTGACCGACCCGGAATGGCTCGAGACCGACGGCCGAGGGGCATACGCCTCCGGGACGGTGAGCGGGATTCGCACGCGCCGCTATCACGCCCTGCTCATGACCGCGACCACCCCGCCGACCGGCCGCGTCACGCTCGTGAACGGGGTGGAGGCGTGGATCGAAGTCGACGGGAAGCGCCTTCCGCTCACGAGCCAGTACTACGCGCCCGGCGTCCTGGTGCCTGACCACGGCCCCGCGCTCGCGGCATTCAGCCCGGATCCATGGCCCCGCTGGACGCTGCAGCTCGGTGACGGGCTGGTGCTGGAACACGCCGTCTTTCTCTCTCCGGAGCCCCGCGGCCCGGAGCTTCCAGCGGTCGTCCTCTCCTGGCGGCTCGTGGTCCCGCGAGCGGGGTGTCGCCTGTCGGTGCGACCGCTGATCTCCGGACGGGATATCCACGCGCTGCATTACGAGAACGCGGTGTTCAGCTTCGACAAAGACGCCGCGGGCGATCGCGTCATCTGGCGACCTTACACCTCGCTCCCCGCAATCCTGGCCCGCTCCAATGGCCGCTACCGGCACGACCCGGTGTGGTACCGGCGGTTTCTCTACACGGAAGAGGCGGCGCGCGGTCTGGACGCCGTCGAAGATCTCGCCGCCCCTGGGGTGTTCGAGTGGGACCTCTCCGCGGGAGAGGCGACGCTCGTGCTGACCGCGCCGCGGCACGCCACGGAAACGACGACGTTCCGCCAGTCGCTCTCACGGTGGCTCTCGTCGACTCGACGTGCCGAAGAGCGGCGGCGGGCCGCGTTTCCATCGCGCCTGCAGTGCGCCGCCGCTGCCTACCTCGTGCGCCGTGGCAGCGGCAAGACGATCATTGCGGGTTATCCGTGGTTCACAGATTGGGGACGCGACACCTTCATATCGCTGCGCGGGCTCTGTCTCTCGACGGGCCGGTTGAAGGAAGCCCGCGCGATCCTTGAAGCCTGGTGCGGGACACTCTCCGACGGCATGCTCCCGAACCGTTTCATCGAGGGGGGCGGCCCGCCGCAATACAACTCGGTCGACGGGTCGCTGTGGTTCATCATCGCGGTCGATGCCGTGCTGCGCGCGGCCACGCGCGTCCGGCCCGCCGTTCCCCGGAAGGAGCGGGAGCGACTCCTCGCCGCCGCGAACGCCGTGCTCACGGGGTACGCGCGTGGCACGCGCTACGGTATCCGGCTCGACGTCGATGGGCTGCTCGCCGCCGGGGAGCCGGGGGTGCAGCTGACGTGGATGGACGCCAGGACGCCGCGCATCGGCAAGCCGGTGGAGGTCCAGGCGCTCTGGCTCAATGCGCTCGCCATTGGGGCGGCGAGCGACGATCGCTGGCGGGAGCCGCTCGAGCGCGGCCGCCGCGCCTTCGCCGCGCGGTTCTGGAACGCCGAGCGCGGTTGCCTCTACGACGTGGTGGACGTCGACCACCAACCCGGCGCGGTCGACGGCCGCATCCGCCCCAACCAGATCTTCGCCGTAGGTGGATTGCCGTTGCAGCTCGTCGACGGGTCGCAAGCGGCCAGCATTGTCGCGACGGTCGAAGATCAACTGCTGACGCCGCTCGGCCTGAGGAGTCTCGCGCCGGGAGAGCCTGACTACCATCCGCGCTACGTCGGCGACATGCGAGCGCGCGATGCCGCCTACCACCAGGGGACGGTTTGGCCGTGGTTGCTGGGGCCGTTTGTCGACGCGTGGCTCCGTGTGCACGGCGCTACCGAGGCTCGCGCGGAGGCGCGCCGGCGCTTTCTCGACCCGCTGCTCGCCCATCTCGATCGGGCGGGGCTGGGGCACATCTCCGAAATCGCCGACGCCGAGCCGCCGTTCACCCCGCGCGGTTGTCCATTCCAGGCGTGGTCGGTGGGCGAGGCCCTGCGGATCGCCGAGGCGCTGGGCTAGCTTGGAGGCCGTGCCAACGATCCTGGGCGGCCTCGCGATCTTCCTGGCTGCGGCGAAGCTCGGCGGAGACCTGGCAACGCGCGCCCGCCAGCCAGCCGTCCTCGGGGAGTTGATCGCCGGCGTCATCCTCGGGAACCTCGGCCTGATCGGCATCACCGCGCTCGAAGCGCTGAAGACGAACCCGACGCTCGACGCCCTCGCCCAGCTCGGCGTCATTATTCTGCTCTTCGAGGTCGGTCTCGAATCCACCGTCCGCGACATGCTGACGGTCGGCGCTCGCGCCGTGCTCGTCGCCACACTCGGTGTCATCGCGCCATTCGCACTGGGGTGGCTCGTCGGAGCCCTGCTCCTCCCGGGTCAGAGCGGCTACGCTCATGCCTTTCTCGGTGCCACGCTGACCGCGACGAGCGTCGGCATCACCGCCCGCGTGCTGCAGGACCTCGGCAAGAGCAAGACGCCGGAGGCGCGCGTCATACTTGGCGCGGCGGTGATCGATGATGTATTCGGACTCGTGATTCTCGCCGTCTTGAGCGGCCTGATCGTGGCGGCGCAGGCCGGTGCGCCGGTGGCCTACGGCACGGTCGGGCTGATCATCGCGAAGGCGGTCCTGTTTCTCGGCGGCGCCCTGGCCCTCGGCGTCCTCTTCTCACCCCGGCTGTTCGGACTGGCTTCGCGCCTGAATGGGCGGGGCGTTCTGCTCGCGACCGCCCTGATCTTCTGTTTCTCCCTGAGCTACCTCGCATCGCTCATCGGACTCGCCGCGATCGTCGGCGCGTATGCCGCCGGGCTGATCCTCGAAGACGTCCACTACCGGCCCTTCAAAGAACGCGGCGAGCGCCAGCTCGACGAGCTGTTGCAGCCGATCGGCGCGTTCCTCGTGCCGCTGTTCTTTGTGCTCATGGGAATGCGGGTCGATCTCACGGCGTTCGGTCGGACCGAGATCCTGGGCCTGGCGGCGCTCCTGACCGTGGCCGCGATCATCGGGAAACAGGCGTGCGCGCTCGGGGCCCTCGGCAGCAAGCTCGACCGGCTTACGATCGGCATCGGGATGATCCCCCGCGGCGAGGTCGGCCTGATTTTCGCGAACATCGGCTTGGGATTGACGATTCAAGGAGCGCCGGTGATCGACCGCAATACGTATTCGGCGGTGGTCATCATGGTCATCGTCACGACGCTGGTGACGCCACCCGCCTTGCGCTGGAGCCTCCGCCGCAACCAGCCGAGCGCCGACTAGAGGGGCGGGCGATCAGCGCGCCTGCAGCACCAGCTCGAGACCGGAGCGGCCTGTTGCCGCCGCCTCCGGTGCGAGCGCAAACCGCACCGGCATGGCGGTGAGGCCGGTCCCCCCGAGCGTGGCCTCGTCGACGGTCAGCTCGTAATCCCCGGCTTTGACGCCCATCAGGTAGAATGTGCCATCCGAGAACGAGGCGAAGTGTCGCCGCGCGCCGCTGCGGTGGTCGGTGAGGACGAGCAGCACCGCTCCCATCGGCTCGCGGGACGCGCCGCTCAGGCGCCAGACGTGCCCCTCGATCACGCCCGCCGCCACGATCGGCACGTCCAGCGTACGGAACCGGTTCGGATTGGGCACGAGTACCGCCGTCGCGAACGCCGGGACGAGGAGCGGTGAGTCGATACTCATGGAGTCCACCAGCACGTGCACCGGCTCGAATGGCAGCAGGTCCCAGACGCGAAACTCACCGCTCGAGTCGGAGACGACCGGTCGCGTCCCGACGATCACGCGCACCCCAGGCAACAGCGCTTCGCCGGGGTCGTAGCGGCCATTTTGGTTGTCGTCCCGGAACACGCGGCCCGCGACACCCGCGCGTGCGATGGAGGGACCGGGTGCCGCGGTCAATCCGCCTGCCGCGCGGTCCCACAACAATGACCCCTGCACCAGCTGCGACACGGTCGCCGGCGCACTGGGCGCGGCGCTCATCGTCGTGTAGGAGCGGATCGCCGCGAGGTAGGTGTTGAGCGTGACCTGCACGACGGGCCCCCGGCTGCCCCGCTGCCAGAGGACTCCCGTCTCGAGGCTGACTCCGGCCCAGAGGGGGCGCGATGCGTAGACCGCCGCCTGGGTCAGCGCCGGCGCGCCGGCGAGCAGGCGGGATTCGAGGGACGCGCGGAAAAAGGTGGTGCCCGGCAACACGTATGCACTGAGGCCGGCGAACGGCAGGGTCGTGGCCGACACTGCCGCGACCGCCTGGCGCTCGGCGCGGACATACGGCATCAGCCGGGCATCCCCCACCTGCAGCGACGCAGCGAAACGCCCGCGCGTAGTCGTGCCCGTCGCGCTGCGGATCTGGTCGAGGTTGCCCTCGAAATAGAAGAGCCCGTCGCGATGCAGCGGCCGCAAGAACGCCGACAACGACCACGCCGACCGCTCGCCGGCCACTGTGACGATCGGCGCGGCCGGCCGCAGATCGAATACCGTGGCCTGGGCGCTGACCTGGACATCGAGCGAAGACTCGAACAGCACCGCAGCACGAGCCAGCGCATTGCCGACGCCCGCCACTTCGACGGCCCAGTCGTTCGACGGATTGGCGGTCACTTGCGCGTAGGGATGCCAGAGATCGCCGAGACTGTCGCGCCAGAACCGGTCCGCGCCCCCCTGGAGTGTGACGCGTGAGGTCAGACCGTAGCGGAGATCGAGGTTGGCGCTCGCCCGGCAACGGGGATCGCGACACGCGCCGCCCGACAGGCCGTACTCGAAGCGCCGTGCCGGCAACAGGTCGCTCAACACGCGGTAAGTGCGGTCGAACGCCCGCACGTCCCCGAGCGGTCCGTAGGCGAGGAAGTCAACGGGGTTCTCGCCGTAGCGGACGGGGAGGTCGAAGCCGTAATGGCCCGCGGCGTCCGCCGTGTCGACGGCGATCAAACGGCCGTCCTGATACGCCTCCACCGACCAACCCGGGTCCACGCGACCCAGGTACTGGGTGCTGCCGATCAGCGTTGAGCGCAGGAAGGGGGCGTTGGTGAGCGCGATGCCGCGCAGCTCGCGTAGCCGCGGGCCGGTCGTAAGACCGTCGCCCAGGCGCAGCTGCTTCAACCAGCGATGCTCCTCCCACACGCCGGTCCAGGAGGCATCGCCGCGCACGACGCCGGCGTCCGCGGGGCCGACACTCTGTGCGCCGACTGCGAGCGATCCGCCGAAGGCGTCGGTGCCGGCGGCAACGGAGTACGACCCCGCGCCGAGTCGCTGGCCGCCGGGCGCGTAGTACGAATAGTCGAGCGCCAGCCCATGCCAGCCTTCCTGCTCATCCCCGGGCCGGAACTCGGGCGCGCCGCTGTCGTGCCGCCGCGCCAGCGCCGCCCGCGCGGCGTCGCGCCGCGCGCGCTGGCCGATCGGGAGCACCGCGACATCCATCACCGTCGCCGAGAGCTCGCTCCAATCCACCACGATGGCCGTACCGAGCAGGTCTCCCAGGCAGTGTACGCCGACGTACAGCTCCCCGTCACGGAACAGCCGCGCCTCGGGTTCGAGCCGCATGCGGCGCTCACCCAGCGAGATCGTGTCGCGTCCCGCGGCCGCGAGAAACCGGCGCGGCCCCGGCGGCAGCGACGCTTCCAAGACACCGTCCGAGGTGAGGTGGTAGCGGGCCTCGGCGAGGGTGAGGAGACGCGCGACCGGCAGCAGCGCCTCGCTGTGCACGCGGTAGGCCTGCACAGTGGCGGAGGCGAGCTCGCCGATCCGCAGCTCCATGAGGACCGGCGTCACGGACGAGTCCGGGTCCCCTGCCGCGAAGGACGCGCCTTGCGCGGGGAGCCACCGGGGCAGCGCCGCGACGAGCGCCGCTACGGCCAGCGCACGGCGTATCACGGCGCCGCCACCTCGACCGAGTCGCGCACGGCGGGAGCGGGCAGCAGGACTTCCTGGGGCAGGTCGTCGCGATCGGTCGTGACGTCGATGTGCAACACGTACCGGCCGGCTGGAGCGTGACCGATCCCCACCGCCCAGCGCGGCTGGTTCGTGAAGAACACCGTCACGGGAACGTGGAATTCGCCGACCGTACGTCCGTCGGACCCCGTTACGCTGCCACGCACGGTGCCGAGGTAGGCGGCGTTGCCCGCTCGCTCGAGCCGCGCATGCACGATCACCGAATCGCCCTGGCGCACCGCCCGCAATGCGCCGAGTGAGAGCCCCGCGGTGACGACCCCCTTGCGATAGTGCAGCCCGATGACGGTCCGCACCTGCAGGGTGAGACCGATCTTGACCTTGGCCGTATCGGCCACGCCCGCTACAGGGACCTCTCCCGCCTTCGCCGTGAAGGCGAGCCGGGCCCAGTACTCTCCGTCGGGTAGCGCCGCGGGCGGCGTCGCGAGCAACCGGACTACCTGCTGCTCGCGCGGGCCGATCGTCAGTCGCCGTGGAAATGCCTGGAGCCAACCGGCCGCCGAAGGTTGCGTGGAATCAGGTTGATCGATCGTGCGCAGCGTCAGCTGGCCAGTGGAATCGGTGGTCGTGAAGCCGTAGAACACCTCGACCGTCACTTCGACCGGCGCCGTGTCGGGATTGAGCAGCGTGACGGACCCGCTGCGCGCGCCCCGGGCGATGAACACCGCGTGCGGCGCGATCATCACGCCTTGCGCCGGCAGCGCACCCCCCCCAATCAAAGCTGCCGCGAGAATCCCTGCGATTCGCTTCATGGCAAGACCACGACGGTCAGGGTGATCGTCCCGGTGTAGCTGCCCGCCCTCTGGTTCGCAGTCGGTTGGGCGGTGCCGCCGAGGTAGGCCGAGACCTTGCCGTTCTGATCGAGCGGCGCCGTGAACGGCGCGCGGGGATCGAAGCCCGTCTGCGTACCGATCTGTTGCGGCGGCGACCACCCGCCGTCCTTCGAGCCGAAGCTGAGCGGCAGCGTCGCCCCGCCCGGTCCGGCCATCGAGGCGGGGAGCGTGAACGTCAGCAGGACCGAGGCGCGACTGGGACCGCTGATGTCGAACTGGCCGCCGTTGATCGCATCGGTGCGCAGCACCGACTTGTTCACCCCCGCCAGCAGCGTCCCGAACGTGAGGGAGCGGACGCCCTGCACCGTCAGCGGCCGTTGGGCGGCCACCGGGGTCGCCCATGCCGACAGGGCCGCGAGAGCAAGAACGAGACGCCGACAGAGGTCCATCCGGACCCCTGCCGGCGCACAGCGCGCGCGTCGCCACATGCACTGGACCGCGCGAATCGACTTAGTAGGTGACCTGCAGCGTGACGGTGCCCGTATAGGTCCCCGCCGCCTGGTTGACGGCCGGCGTCACGGTGCCGCCCAGGAACACGAACAGAGCGCCCGTCCCCGACAAGCTTGTCGACGCCCCGCTCCCCGGAGCGAACGACGTCGCACCGGCGGCCGAATTGGCCGTATTGTAGCCCGAGCTGAACGCCACGGGCAGGTTGTTCCCGCCGTTGGCCAGGTTGGTGGGCAGCGAAGTGAACGCGAGGTTCACCGGGGTGCTCGCCTGACCGGTCACGTCGAACCGGCCGGCGCCGGCGTCAGTCAGGAGGACGGCTTTGTTGACGCCCGGGAACACGTTCCCGAACGACAGATTGACGGCGCCCAGTACGTTGATCGGCTGCTGCACCTGCGCGGTGGCCGTGATGCTCCCGCTGTTGGACTGTGCCGCGGCGCTGCTCACCAGGCCGGCGACGAGCGCGACCAGAGCAAGAGACGGCTGCATCAAACGCTTCACTGTGGTACTCCCCCCGTTGAATGGAATCGCATTGTGCGAATCGAGACCGGGCGGAGCCCGGGCAGGCGAGCACCGGGGCAAACGATGTGCCTAAAGTAGGCATTCCCTCACATCGTATCAGTATTACGACTACAAACATGTACGATGTATTTTGTTAACTGATTGCAAACAATTGACTTCTGTTATACCTGGCCAACTTTTGAAGAAAAGCAGAAGGTATAGCAAAGAGTAGTTCCTTCCTGTATTTAGTGTTTTATTGATTCTAGTAATACGCGGAAGAACACCGGACTCTGCAAGAAACCGGTGGTTGGCTGCTACTGTCAACTTGATGTCGCTAGAGTGACGCTACCGAGTCCTCGGTGTTCTAGTCGGGAGCGACCGCAAAACCGAGTCGATGTGCCAGCGGTTCGAGCACCGCAACCTGCTCCGGCGTCAGCGCCTCCCGCACCCGCGCAAACTCCGTCTGCACGTCGAAGGGAATGTGCCCCGCGGTCAGCTCGAGGGCGTCGACCAGGTCGAGGACGTGCGCGAGCGCCCCTTCGGTGGGAAGCGAAGCCAATGCCGTGATCGCCCGCACCAGGCCGTCAGACAGCAGATCGGCAAGGGCCGCCGTCCCCGACCCGAGCCGGCTCCGTTCGTCCGCCGTCAGCGTGCGGGCGATCACCTCCGCCCGTAGCGCGGTCGTGACGGGGACGCGATAGCGCTCCGGGAGATCGCCCAACTCGAGCGCCATGGCCCGTGGCCCCTCGGCCTTGACCGTGAACCGCGGACCCGCCGCGAGCCGCCGGTCCGGCTCCACCCAATCGAGTCGCATCGTTACCTCCCGACCCGTACGCCGCTGCCGCACGGTGACCCGCGTGTGCTCGCCCGGCTCCTCGATGCGTGCGTCATAGGCGGCACCGCTCGCCACCTCGGCCTGGGGAGCGAACCGGGCCGCCGCGACCACCCCCGCCGCGACGCGCGCCGCCACCGGAAACCGCGGCCGTACATGGGCGAGATAGAGATCCCGCCCCGTCGGCGCGCCGCTCGTGCCGCTCACCGCGAGCCCTAGGCGGTTGAGCAGCCCCGACTCGAGCCGGGGCGCCTCGGACCCGGCGAGCTCGATCGCGCGACCGGCGTAGCGCAAGACCTGCAGCGCCTCGATCCCCGCGATGTCGTCGAAGAACCAGCCGCAGGACGTGAACATGCTGAGCGCGTGCCACTCTAGCTCGAGCAGCTCGCGCGCCCGAACGGGCGCGTCCACCGGCGCCCGCGACCGCTCGGGAGCGTCGTCCGGCACGTAGGCGTCTCGGGCGGCCCACACATCGCCCAGCAGCGATCGACCTTCCCGCTCGTACAGCCCGTGGAGCTCGCCGGCGAGCCAATCGAGCGCCTGGCGCAACGCGGCGCGCCACTGCAGGGGCCGTCCGGCGGGATCGGGCACCATACGGCACGCACAGTCGGCCCGCCACCGCTCGACGCCATGCGCGCAGCTCCACGACGTGGGCGCCACCAGCCGCACCGCCTGCCGCGGCGCATGACGGGCGAGCACGGCGGAGAAATTCTCCACGCGCACGTCCGCCCGCCCCTGCAGCGCCTCCAGCATCCAGGCGAGGGCCACCTCGCCGAACTTGTGGTGGTGCCCGTACGTCTCGCCGTCCGTCGCCACGGCGACGAGGGAGCGGCGTGCGCCGCCCTCGTGCGGAGCCACCATTCGGCTCGCCCAGGCGCGGGCATCGTGCAGCAACCCGCCGAACGCGACATCGTTGGAAATGCCGCCGTCGTAGGTGAACAGCGCGATGTCCTTGCCGCCGCTCGTCCGGTACCGGCCCGGCAACCCGTCGGGTGGCGCGCCCTCGACCTGATGCGGCGCCAGCACCGTGAAACGGATACCCGCTTCCGCCAGGACGTCGAGCGTTTCCTCATCGACCCCAGTCTCGGGCAACCACATCCCCTCGGGCGACCGCCCGAAGCGCCGCCGGAAGTCGGCGATTCCCCACCGCACTTCCGTCACCTTGTCGCGCCGAGTGGCAAGCGGAAGGATGAGATGATGGTACGGCATGGCGAGGGCGTTGCCGTGCCCGAATCGCTTCACGCTGGCGCGATCGGCTCGCAGCACGCCTTCATAGGTGCGCGGCGCATGGCGTTCGAGCCAGACCAACAGCGTCGGACCCACGTCGAAGCTGATCGACTCCAGGGTGTTGACGATGGCGGCGATGCGGCCGTCGGCGGCGTGGCGGCGGGCCGCCACGACGGTCCGATAGCATTCCTTGTCGATGCGCTCGTTCCAGTCGTGAAACGGCGCGGCGGTGGGCTCACGCTCCACGTCTTCCAGCCAGGGGTCCTCCCGGGGCGGCTGGTAGAAATGCGCGTGCACCACTACGGACTGCGAGGGAGGTCGAGTCACCCGAGCGCGGAAGCGGGAGCGGAGATCGCGGCCGACACCGCGTCCAGGACGTCCGGGAACACGCTGTCGCGGAGCCACAGCTCTTCGGCGAGGCGGGCCGCGCCCTCGAGCGCCCCCGAGCGCAGACCGTCGAGCAACCGCTCTGTGTCTTCGCAGTGCCCGATGAACCGGCGCTCGGCGTAGTCGGCCACTGCACCGGTGGAGATGATGAATTGCCAATCGGACGCCTGGGCGAGCAGCAGCTCGCGCGCCGCCTGGGCCAGAATCGGGTGCGCGCCCGGAATGGCGAGCGCGGCTGGCGCCGCATCCCAGAACGCGTCCTCCAGCGGCCACAGCCGGTCCCACGTCCAGCGGGTCTGATCGTTCATCCACATGCTGTGGTCGCCGTTGACCCCCCACGACCCTTCGGCGAGGCGCAATCCCGTTGCCGCTGGATGCGCGGCGAGGTGCTGTCCTCCCGTGACCGGACGAACCGACGGACGATGCCGCAGCTCCCGGTAGGTCGCGGCGAGGAAGTCCACGCCCTCGAACCACCAATGCCCGAAGAGCTCGGTATCGAATGGAGCGACGACCAGGTCGGCCTTCGAGTCGCCGATCTGGACCAGGAGGTCGGCGAAGTGGCGGGCGTGGTCCTTCGCCCGTTGCAACGCCTGCTCCGGCTCGTAGGGGCGCTTGTCTCCCAGATCCACTCCGCTACCCGTCACGCGCCACAGCTTCAAGCCGCCGGGCCAACGGATCTTGTGGAACTCGAGATACCACTCGTCGCCGGGATACCCCTGCTGCCGGCTCCACACCTGGAGGGAAGAGCGCGGGTCGCGCACCAATGCCGCGACCCCGGGCTGTGCCCGTGAGACGCGGTACGCGCGGTACGGGGAGCGCACCGCCGGCACCGGTACCACGACCGAATCGCCGTGGCGCTCGGCATCGAATCGCTCGGCACCGAGGGGCACCTCGCCGTACGTCCCCAGGGCCTGACCGGCACGGGCCTGGTGGGCATCGGTGAAGAAGTACCGAAAGCCGGCCTCGCTGAGGTGCTCTTCGATTCCGGGGCGGCGCCCGTGTTTCGGACGGTAAGCGCATTCGGGGAGCCAGCACCCCGTCGGCGTCACGCCGAAGAGGCGGCGATGCTCCATGCGACCGACGCCGAGCTGCAGCCGGATACTCTCGTCCCGCCGCAACAGGGGCAGATAGCCGTGCGTCGCGGCCGAACCGATGATTTCGAGCCTGCCCCGCTCCTGAAACGTCCGAAACGCCGACAGCAGGTCGCCGCCGGTCGAGCGGAACAGCTCCCGCAGCCGCTCGAGGTGGCGGCGCCAGAACTCGACCAGCGGCACCAACGCCCCGTCGCCCGTGGTCGCGAGCGCCGGCGACGCCTCGGCGCACGCCTTCAGGCGCTGCTCGAAGAACGCCTCCAGCTCGCGTCGGAACACCGGGCTCGCCAGCTGATTGGCGAGGATCGGCGTGAAGCCAATCGTCACGGGTGCGGGCGTCCCTTCCGCATCGAGCGCGCGCAGCTGCTCGAGCAGCGGGAGGTAGGTGTCGATCGCGGCTTCGCACAACCAGTCGCTGCCGTGCGGCCAGCGGCCGTGGTTGAGTACGTACGGCAGGTGGCTGTGCAACGCGAACACGAATTCCATGGCTTCGCCCCTTAGTGCTGCGACCGCGCGGCACAGCCGCGGCGGTACACCGCCGCGTACGCTCCGGTCGGCTCGTCCCAACCGAACCGCCGGCTCATCGACTGCTGCATCACGCTCCGCCAGCGCGGCGCGTCGGCGTAGACGTCGAGGACGCGCTGCGCCGCCGCATCCAGCGCCTCCGGCGAGTAATCGACAAACAGAAAGCCGCTGGCCCCATCCACCACACTGTCCAGCAGCCCCCCGACGGCACGGGCGATGGGAACGGCGCCGTAGCGTTGGGCTCGCAGCTGCGTCAGGCCGCACGGCTCGTAGAGCGACGGCATCAGGAGAATGTCGGCGCCCGCGAGCAGGCGGTGCTCCAGCCGGTCGGTGAAGGCGAACTCGGCCACCACGCGATCGGGATACTGGGCCGCCAGCCCGGCGAGCGCTTCGTGGTAGCGATGCTCTCCCGATCCGAGGAACACGAACTGGGCCTCGGTGGAGGATAACAGCGTTCCGCCCAGGACGAGATCGAGCCCCTTCTGCCCCACCAGCCGGGCGCTCATCCCGAAGAGCGGAGTATCCGGATCGACCGCGAGGTCGTACGCCTGCTGCAACGCGGCCTTGCAGTGCCGCTTCCCCTCAGGGGCCTCGGCCGAGTAGTGCGCGGCGATTTGCGGGTCGTTCGCGGGGTCCCACACGTCGAGGTCGATGCCGTTGAGGATGCCGACGAGACGGTCCCCGAGCGTCGTGAACGTGTCGTGCAGCCCGAAGCCGCCCTGCGGCGTGCATAGCTCGCGCGCGTGCGTCGGACTCACCGTCACGACCATGTCCGAGAACGCGATGCCGCCCTTCAGCACGTTGACCTGGTCGTACCACTCGAACGCCTGCCAGTGGTACAGCGCGGGCGGTAACCCGAGCAGCGCCATCGCCGACGGAGGATAGTGGCCCTGGAATCCCGCATTGTGCACCGACAATGTCGTGGCGAGCCGCGCGTGGTAGGGGGAGTCGGCGAAGGCGGTGCGCAGGTAGACGCACGCCAGCGCCGTGTGCCAGTCGTGGGCGTGCAGCACCTGGGCCTGGGGCGCGATTGTCGGCAGGGCCGTGACGGCCGCTTTGCAGAAAAAGGCGAAGCGCACGGCGTTGTCGGCGTAATCGCCCGAGACGTCGCCGTAGATGCCGCTGCGGTCGAAGAAATCGGGATGCTCGATGAAGAACACCACCGGGCCTTGGGCCTGGTCGGCGAGCCGGTAGACGGTGGCGAACTCCGTGCGTGCACCGATGGTGATGGGATACTGGTGCCCGACCCGCTCCAGCGCGCGGCCCATCTCGCGAACGATGCGATACAGCGGCATCACGATCGTAACCGGGGCGCCGCCGCGAGCCTGCGTCGCGGCGAGCCCGCTCACCGCCTCACCCAGCCCCCCGGTCCGCGCGTAGGGCCAGCACTCCGCCGTGAAGTGCACCACCCCGGTGCGAACGCCGGGCTCGGCCGATTGCGGCGCGCGATGCCGCGCTTCACCGCCCCTCGGCGCCGCGGGCTCGTGGTGTGCTCCACGCCCATGGCGATCTGCCTCCAACTCCCTCCGCCGTCACGCCGTCGGCGGATCGTCTTTGATGGCCTCCCCGCGCATAGCTGGAACGTAATACTGCGTGGTGTATTGCTGCACCATCCGCTGGGCGGTGTACCGCTCACCGGCGACCCGCATGGCGTGCTTCATCCGCTCGACCCACCCGACGGGGACGCCCCGTTCGTCCCGCGTGTAGAACAGGGGGACGACCTGTTCTTCCAGCAATTGATAGAGGTGCCCGGCGTCGGCCGGGTCGGCGTCCTCGCCCTCCGGCGCGGGCGGGATGGCCCAGCCGTTCTTCCCCTCGTATCCCTCGTGCCACCACCCATCCAGCGTGCTGAGCTGGGGAACGCCGTTCAACGCCGCCTTCATCCCGCTCGTCCCCGACGCCTCGAGCGGCACCCGTGGCAGGTTGAGCCACAGGTCGACGCCCTGCACCAGGCGGTGCGCGAGATGCATTTCGTAGTCTTCGATGAAGGCGACTCGTCCCTCGAAGCGGGGGTCGCGTGTGAACTCGTACACCTTCTGCAGCACCTGTTTGCCCGGCTCGTCGGCGGGGTGCGCCTTACCCGCGAACACGATCTGCACCGGGCGCCACGGGTTCACGAGGAGGCGCCGCAGCCGCTCGACGTTGCTGAAGATCAGGCTGGCCCGCTTGTAGGTCGCGAAGCGCCGGGCGAAGCCGATCGTCAGCGCCCGCTCGTCGAGCAGGGTCCCGGCGCCGACGAGATGCTGCGATTCCGTCTTCCACTGCTCCACCCAACGGCGTCGCGCCATTTCCCGGATCGAGCGCAGCAGCACGATCTTCAGATTGGCGTGGGCATTCCACAGATCCGCGTCGTCGACGGTGAGCACGCGCTGCCAGAAGCCGGGTTCGTCGATGTGCAATCCCCAATCGGCGCCGAGCGCGCGACCCAGGAGCGCCCAGAGCTGGTGCGACATCCAGGTATCGATGTGGACGCCGTTCGTCACGTGGCCGATCGGGACCTTGGCCGCGTCGCGCGCGGGCCAGAGATCGGCCCACATGCGGCGCGAGACTTCGCCGTGCGCTCGCGAGACGGCGTTCACGAAACCCGAGAGCCGAATCGCCAGCACGGGCATGTGGAATTGGCCGTGATCGTGCGTGGGCGAATGGCCGAGGCCCAGGACGGTCTCGCGCGGCACCTTCATCTCGTCCCAGATCGGCCCGCAGCAGCTTTCCACCTGCTCGATGGTGAACGCGTCGTGGCCGGCGGGGACCGGCGTGTGCGTGGTGAAAACGCTGGTCTGCCGCACCTGCCGCACGGCCTCGTCGTAGGGGACGCCGGCGACGGTGAGCTCGCGCAGCCGCTCGAGCAGCATGAAGGCCGCGTGCCCCTCGTTGGCGTGCCACACCGCGGGAGCGAGGCCGAGCGCCCGCAACACGCGCACGCCGCCGGTGCCGAGCACCCATTCCTGCCGCAGCCGCAGCTCTCCCGAGCCGCCGTACAGCCGCTGCGACAGCTCGCGGTCGGTGGGATCGTTCTGCGGCAGATCGGTGTCGAGCAGGAAGATCGGGACGCGCCCGACCATCATCCGCCACGCCCCGATGCACACCGTCCGTCCCTGCGCCCGGATCGTGGTGAGACTCGGCTCGCCCGCTGCACTCAACACGCGATCGAGCGGGGTCAGCGTGACGTCGAAGCGCTCGTCGACGTCGCCCTGCCAGCCGTCCAGCCGCAGCCGCTGATCGAAGTACCCGCGCGTGTAGAGCAGGCCGAGTCCGATCAGCGGGATGCCCAGGTCCGAGGCCGTCTTGCAATGGTCCCCGGCGAGCACCCCGAGTCCTCCGGAATAGATCGGCACCGAGTTGTGGAATCCGAATTCAGCGCAGAAGTAGACGACCGGGCGCTCCTGCAGGGCGGCGTGGTGTGTCATGAACCACGTCCCGTCGCGCGACTTCTCACGCTCCAGCCGCCGCATCACGTCGTCGAAGCGGCCCAGGAACTCCTGATCCTCGGCGCATTCCGCGAGACGGGCGGGATCGACGCGGCGCAGCATCTCGATCGGATTGTGCCGGGTGAGGTGCCACAACGGCTGGTCGATCGATTGAAACAGCGCGCGCGCCTCGTGGCTCCAGCTCCACGACAAGTTGTGGGCGAGCTCGGCCAACCCGATGACGCGCTCGGGGAGGTAGGGGATCTTGCTTTGAGGGTGCGTCATGGGCCCCGCAAGCTAATCCGAGGCGTCCTGCGCGCAAACGTGTGCGGCATCACCTCTTGCGGCCGGACGGCGCGGCGGCCCGCGCGCGCTCCGGGGCCGCGAGCGACTCGACACCCTGCTTGGACACCCGATGGGAAACCAGCGGCAAGGGCCGCTCGACGAGCTTGTCGCCGACGGTGATGGCGCGCTGCAGCGCGTCGAACCCGATCTGGATGCCCGCCGCATCGCGCGCGAACACCGACGCGATCGGCTCGCCCGAAAGGACCTTGTCGCCCGGCTTGACGGTGATCACGAATCCGACACTCGGCTCGACCGTGTCGTCGACCGTCGTGCGGCCGCCCCCCATGGCGACGATCGCCCGCCCGATCGTCCGCGGCTCGACTGCGGTGACGACGCCTGTGCCGCGGGCCCCGAACACTTCGACCGCCTGCGCCTGCGGCATGACCGAGGGGTCCTCGACCACCTTCGGATTGCCGCCTTGCGCCTCGATGATCTGCTCGAACTTTTCGGCGGCGATGCCGGAGGACAACGCATTCTCGAG
>Ga0310811_10003427_pt1 | contig 19919 bp, 18 predicted proteins | sample YCmetagenome_FD_207642 | JGI IMG/M metagenome (GOLD analysis project Ga0310811, IMG submission 207642) | Soil microbial communities from experimental microcosm in Duke University, North Carolina, United States - YC | ecosystem: Engineered > Artificial ecosystem > Soil microcosm > Unclassified ...
CCCGATCGAAAGCAGCGCAATGATGTCGAGACCCACCTCTCGCCGCCACAGGCTGGCCGCGCTGGCGAGCAGGACGGCCGCGAGTACCGGGACAGCCCCGGCCAGCATCAGTCCTGTGGCCCAGTCCGCCCGGCCGAGCCAGCGCGCGCATAAACCTGCGCCCAGGCCACCGGCGGCCAGGGCCAGCAAGGAAAGGTTCGGGATTTGTCTGCGATCAGCCACTTGCGCCTACGTGCTCGTCTGGATCCTCCGGCATCCGTCTTCCCCATTCGTTTCCTGTATCGTTTGATATGGGAATGGTCGGCATCGTCATTCGGCCGCACGCTCTATCGCGAAGACCGAGCGATAATTCGGGGCGTTTTTCATTGATATAGGTCAAGGGCGGGACGTTGCAGCTTGAGCCGCCGCCAACGCCACGGATCACGTCAAGGCCCGTCGCAGCTGACCGGCCTGTTTATGTTTTGATTTTCATGGAATGCCGTGGCACGCCCGAGGAGATTCGAACGCCCGAAGCTTAGGAGAATTTGTTCGTGGCAGACGCTCAGATCGACGGCACGGTGACGCCGATCATGTCGCCTTCGCGCACGATGGCGGCGAGCCGGTCAGCGCTCCAGTCCTCGGTGCCGAGGGGACGGCGCGGCAACACCATCCAGCGGTAGTCGGCTGTCGAATCGACGATACGGATCGAAACGCCGTCCGGCAGCGTCGTGTTCCATTCCGCGAGCACGCCGCGCGGATCGCGCACGGCGCGGGCGCGATAGGCCGCCGACTTGAACCAGAAGGGCGGGTAGCCGAGCACCGCGCGGGGATAGCAGCTGCACAGCGTGCAGACGACAAGATGATGCACGCTTTTGGTATTTTCCAGCACACCGAGGGGCGGTGCGCCGCGCATCGAAGCCCCCATTTCCTCGGCCGCCGCGCTGCCGTTCGCCAGCAGGCGCGCGCGGTAGTCCGGATCGGTCCAGGCGCGGGCGACGATGGCGGCGCCGATCCTGGGGCTTGCGGCATCGGTGATGGCGATGCGCTCGGCGATCTCGGCCGTGGAGACGATGCCCTTGGCCTCCAGAAGGTCGCGGATGGCGACGAGGAGCGCTTCCGCAGGCGCGTGGAGCAGTTCCGTTTCCGACAGGCTCATGCTTCCTCCAGCCAGGATTCGTAAAGCTCGACGAGGATCTCGTCGCCGGCCTTGGCATCGCCCCAGAGCGAGGCCGGGTCGAAGGCGACGTGGTAGAGCGTGAGGCTCGGCGCCGGTCGCGCGAAAGCAAGGTCCTCGGGGTTCGCGAAGCGGCCGAGGATTTTGCGGATCGTGCCAATGCGGCCGCGCAGATAATGCGGCGTGCGGATATGCACGGGCCCGCGCGCCTCCGGCCAGTCGTCGCGTACGCGCACAATTTGGCCGGGGGCGAGGGTGCTCATGGGCACATCCTGCTATTGGCGAGGGCCGCTTCGAGCTCGGCGGTGGTGATCACGCCCTTGCGCAGCAGGTTATCGGCGATCGAGCGAATCCAGCGCTGGTAATAGCTGCGCGCATGGTACTCGGCCTCCTGGATCGCCTCGATGCCACGGCGCAACTCGTCGACACTCATCACGCGCTTCATCCCGAGGAGCTGGCGGAGCGCATCCACCTCGCGGTCGAACTCGGTGAGCTCGTGCGGCTCGGTATCGACCGCCTCGCACATGTATTTCGCGATCCCGCCCAGATCGTGATGGGCGCGGGCTGGATTGGGTTCCGTCTCAGCTGCATCGGCCATGGCCGGAGCTTAGCCGAAGCGCCGGTGGATGGGAACCGAGCGGCGTGCCGGGGCGAGGGGCCGCACGGCCGTTCTGGAGCGTGGTCGCTGATACCGGCGCTGACGGGCACGGCCTGCGGGTCCGGTGCCCGTGTCCAATCTTTACTGGCCAAGCCTGAGACGTTATGGCAGCATCGCTACCAAATATAAAAATGAAACGAGGAAACATGAAGAAGGTGAGCTTCAAGACGATAAGCTTTGTCGCGTCGGCGTTATCGCTGGCGCTTGCAGCGGGGGCGCCCTCCATGGCGGCGGCCGCGTTGCCGCAGAAATTCGGACCGCCGCTGATTGCCGTAAAGTCCTTCGATCACTTCGCCCTGGTCGGCATCGGCGTGTCGCATGAAGGGCGCGTCTTCGCGAGCGCCCCCGCGGCGAAGAGCGGCAACAAGCTGGTGGAGGTCAATGTCCACACCGGCGCGGTCACGCCGTATCCGAACCAGAGCTGGAATGTGGCGGGCAACGATCCCGAACATGAGTGGGCCGTCCCGCAGGCCATGTGGGTCGATAAGGCCGATCATCTCTGGGTCCTCGATTCAGGGCGCGCGGTGCTCAGCGTCGGTCAGCCGATACCGCCGAAACTCGTCGAGTTCGATCTGAGCGACAACCAGGTGATTCGCAGCTACGGGTTCCAGGGCGTGGTCGCACCGTCGGACTCATTGAACGATGTGCGCATCGATTTGGTGCATGGCTACGCTTATCTCACCAACATCGCCAATAAGGGTAGTCTGGTGGTCTTGAACCTGCAGACCGGGGCCTCGCGCCAGGTGCTGGTGGGGGATCGTTCGACCTATGCCGATCCGCACGAGCATCTGATGATCCGGGGCCAGCCGGCCGAGGGAAGGGACGGCAAGCCGGTCGCCATCCATGCCGATGGCATTGCGCTTTCGCCCGACGCAGCCTGGGTCTATTACCGGCCGCTGACCGATCATAACTACTGGCGTGTCCCGACCGCTTCATTGATTGATGCCAGCCTGACCCCAGCCGAACTGGCGAAGAAGGTGCAGTATCTCGGCGCGGCCGAACTGACCGGCGGATTGATCATGGACCAGCATGGGACGCTCTATGGCGGTGATCTCGAGCATGCCAGCGTCGTCGCGCTCACGCTCGATCCGGCAACGGGTAAGCTGAAATCAAAGCTCTTCGTGCGCGACAAAGGCCGCCTCTCTTGGGCGGACGGTTTCGCGATCAGCGGCGGCTATCTCTATATCGCGGACTCGCATCTATGGGAGATCGTGTTCAAGAACCATCTGCCGCGGTCCGGACCGTGGGCGATCTTCAAAGTCAAGCTGCCCGATTACGTCGCCGCGAAATCTCTGTAGCTGTTCGCGGGGCGCGGTGGCCGCGACCTGAAAGTCCCCGAGAGCGCTCGGCCGGGAACCAGACGGTGATGCGATGCTCGGAGCATCGCATCACCGTCACCCGCATTGCCGGCGTTTCGTCCTGGGCAGCAAAACTGACGCCGGTATAGGCGGATGGCGGCGTGTGCAACCGAATACATGGCAAATCCACAAGGTTATCCCCAACTCTGTGGATTTTCTTTTGTCGGAACGAATGACGGTGACAGCTTCTCACCGGCGGGCCGCATAACTGCCATCTCCTGCTATCAGAGTTATTTATCAATCGATAGGCGCTACTGTAACCAGCAGCTCACTTATTGTTACACGGTAGGGTGAGTGGACCAAGACAGATAGAGAGACTTTGATGCATAAACGAGATTCGGCCCGCGCATTCGCTGCGGCGGCTTTCATGCTGCTTGCCCCCGCGGCGATGGCCCAGACGACGCTGGCGCCACGCGACGTGCCCGCGAAGACCATCCCCGTTCCTGGCGATGTTAGCCCGCAGCTGCAGGCCGTGATCGCCAGGCCGCTGAGCAGCGGCTGGAACACGCCGCCGACCACGCCCCAGGGCTGGAAGCAGCTTTCGGACACGCTGGCGGCCGGCGTCGCCGCCCAGGTCGGGCCGATGGCACAGCGGCTGCACGTCAAGATCGAGCCGGCCACGATCGACGGCGTGAAGGTCTATCGCCTCACGCCGGAGACCATCCCGGCACGCAACGCCAAGCGCCTGCTGATTCATGTGCATGGCGGTTGCTACGTGCTGAGCGGCGGCGAGGCCGCCCTGCCTGAGGCGCTGCTGATGGCGGGCATAAGCCATATCCGGGTCATCTCCGTCGACTACCGGATGCCGCCCACGGCCTATTTCCCCGCGGCGCTCGACGACGCGATGACGGTCTACAAGGCCGAGCTGAAGACGACGAATCCGAAAGATCTCGGCGTGTTCGGCCGGTCCGCCGGCGGCGCGCTCACGCTGGAGATGATGCTGCGGATCAAGCAGGAGCATCTGCCGATGCCGGCCGCCATCGCCGTGAACACCCCGATGGCGGATATGGTCGATGAGGGCGATTCCTCGCGGACCAACGCTCTGGTCGACAACGTCCTGGTGGCGCCTGACGAGCAATGCGATGCGGCGGCCCGTTTCTACGCCCACGGGCACGACATGGCCGACCCGCTGATCTCGCCCCTCCTTGGCGACTTCCACGGCTTCCCGCCGACCATCATGGCCACTGGCACGCGCGACCTGATGCTGAGCAACACGGTCCGCACGCACCAGAAACTGCTGCAATCCGGCGTGCCGGCCAGCTTGCTGGTGTTCGAGGGCATGTCCCATGCCCAGTTCTCCATTGACGACCGTATTCCTGAAGACCGGCAGGCCTTCGTGGAAGAAGGCGCGTTCATGGACCAGCATCTCGGTCACTGACGATGAGGCTGCAGGCTCATCCTCCGGGCCAGCCTGCAGCCTGGATTGTCGGCAACCAGAGCGCATCCAGCGTAACGGACCGCCCCTTCAGACGCATGTGATGCGATCGCTCAGGCGATGGGCCCCGTCGATCAGAATCCAGCCCGTCCAAGGCTGGGTTCTTTGCATTTGGAGCCCATGGACCCATGGCGCACCGATGCCCGCGATGCTGCTCGGCCTGCCCGCCATGCAGACGACATCAATGTCCAGGATGGGCCCGCGGAGGCGGCAGGGCCGGCGGAAAGTGTCCCGCACCCGGGCAACTGCCCGCCAGCCCCGGAACAAGCGTGGCGAATCCGCCTTTCTGGGTTGCGTGTCGGTCGTGCAACGATATGATCGGATCATGGATGCAGCAAATGATGGTTCCCCGCATTGGCGCTTGGAGGCTGCGGAAGGGCTGAACCGGCTGACCCTCTCCGGTGATTGGACCGTGCAGCGCGGCAGCCTGCCTCGCTTTCCTGTGAACGGGCTGCAGGCGGCGCGGCCGGCGGCACCGCTCGTTTTCGACACGGCACCGCTTGGCCGTTGGAACAGCGCGCTTGTCACCTTCCTGTGGGAGGTACGGCAGGCGGCGGAGGGCGCCGGCATCACCTTCGACGGCGCAAACCTGCCGCCTTCCGCCAACAAGCTGCTCGGCCTCCTGCCCCCCGCACGGGTTGCCCAGAAACCGCGGCGTCGCCGCTGGTTCAATCCGCTTGCCGCCTTGGGCAACTGGACGCTCGACAGCCTCACCGAGGTCGGAATCCTCGCCGAACTCAGCGCCACCATCACCTGGAACGGCGCGCGGGCAGCGCTGGGGCGCAGCCGCATGCGCCCGGTGGATCTGCTCACCAATATACGCGATGCCGGTCCCGACTCGCTGCTCATCGTTAGCATCGTCAACTTCCTGCTCGGCGCCATTCTCGCCTTCGTCGGTGCCGTGCAGCTCGAAAAATTCGCGGCCGGCGTCTATGTCGCCGATCTCGTCGGCATTGCCATGGTGCGGGAAATGGCCGCCGTGATGACGGCCATCATCATGGCCGGGCGCACGGGCGGCGCCTATGCGGCGCGCATCGCCACCATGCTCGGCAATGAGGAGATCGACGCGCTGACGGTAACCGGCATTCCGATCTCAAGCTACCTCATTCTGCCTGCAGTGCTCGCCCTCGTCATCACCATGCCGCTGCTCTATCTCTACGCTTGTCTTGTCAGCATGCTCGGCGGGTGCGTCGTTGCGGTCGCCATGCTGCATGTAACGCTCGCGGGCTACGTGACTCAGACGCTGGGCGCGGTGCCTTTCAGCCAGTTCATATTCGGCTTCATCAAGGCGATTGTCTTTGCCATCTTCATCGGGTTGATCAGCTGCCGCATCGGCCTCAAGGCAGGGCGGAGCGCGGCCGATGTCGGCATTGCCGCGACACGCGCCGTGGTGGCTGGCGTGGTTGGCGTGATTGCGATCGATTCACTCTTTGCGGTGATCGCCAATGCCATCGGCATTTGACATGGCGGTGGCAGCGCCGGTGCCAAATCCGGCGCCGCTGCTCACACTCGATGGCGTCACCCTCGCCTATGGGCCGAAAATCATCCAGAAAAACGTCTCCATGGACGTACGGCGGGGAAGCGTCTTCGCCGTCATGGGCGGATCGGGGTGTGGCAAAAGCACCGTTCTGCGCAGCATGATCGGCCTTTTGCGGCCCATCGCCGGACAATACCGGCTGGAAGGCGAAGACTACTGGGCCGCGAATGACGCACGGCGCGCGATGATGGCGCAGCGCTTCGGCGTTCTGTTCCAGAGCGGCGCGCTCTGGAGTTCCATGACGGTCGGCGAGAACGTCGCCTTGCCGATGCAGATGAACACGCGGTTGGATGCGACATCCATTCGCGCGCAGGTGGAACTCAAGCTCGGCCTCGTGGGCATGCTGCAGGCGATCGACCAGTACCCCTCGGAGCTTTCCGGCGGCATGAGGAAGCGCGCGGGGCTGGCGCGCGCGCTGGCGCTCGATCCCGATATCCTGTTCTTCGACGAACCGTCCGCCGGGCTCGATCCCATCACCTCGGCACGGCTCGACGAGCTCATCCTCAATCTGCGCGACGGGCTGGGGGCCACCATCATCATCGTCAGCCACGAATTGCCGAGCCTCTTCGCCATTGCCGATGATGGCATTTATCTCGACAATGTCACCAGGACCCCGATCGCCCATGGCTCACCGCGCTCCATGCGGGACCATTGCGACGACCCGCAGGTGCGCGCTTTCATGCAACGTCTCCCCTCCAACACGGCCTGATCGGAGAAACAGGACATGGGAAACAGGCAAACCGTCGTTGGCGCCTTCGTCTTGGGCGGGATCATCCTGGCGCTCGGCGCCATCATCCTGTTCGGCCAGTTCAACCCGTTCAGCAGGGTCGTGCGCGCGGTCGTGGTGCTTCAGGGTTCGGCCTCCGGCCTCTCCATCGGTGCGCCGGTGACATTCCGCGGCGTGCCGGTGGGTTCGGTGAGCAATATTGAACTCACCTTCGACCGGCGCACCTTCACCGCCTATATCCCGGTGACGCTGGTGCTGGATCCGCGGCGCGTGCACAGCACCGACAAGAGGGAAATCATCGGCGTGAACGAATTCGTTCGCCGCGGCTTGCGGGCGGAGGTGAATATTCAAAGCCTGGTGACCGGGCAGGCGGCCATCGAACTCAGTTTCGACCCGAGTACGCCGGCCGTGCTGCACCCGGGGATTTCGCAATATCCCGAAATCCCCGTCCGGCAATCCATCATCCAGCGGACGCAGCAGACGCTGGAACAGCTCCCGCTGCGGGAAATGGCCAATAACATCAACCAATCGCTCGAGAGCATCCGCATCCTGGCCGACAAGCTGGACGAGGACGCGCCGGCTCTGATCGCGAGCGCACAGCAGACCTCCAACCAGTCGCGCATCCTGGTCGAGACCGCGACCAAAACGCTCGACACGCTGCAGACCCAGCTGACGACCACGCTCTCCGCCTTCAACACGATGGCGAACGCCGCCACCACGCAGTTGAATGGGCGCGGCGCCGACCTCCACAAGCTGCTGCTCAGCACCAATACCGCCGTCGTGCAGACGCAGCAGATGGTGGCCGAGCTGCGCAATTTCACCGCGGCCCGCTCCGACCAGCGCGCCGATATCGACGCGACCCTGCGTGACCTTGCCGCCGCCGCCGCTTCCATGCGCGGCTTCGCGAGCGAGATTGAACGTGAGCCGCAACTCCTGTTGATGGGACGCCAGCCGTGAGACAATTTCCCTGCTGCCGCCGATCACATTTGGTTCTTCTCGCTTTCGGCATGATCGCGGGCCTCGCCGCCTGTGCCGCGCCGCCGCTCAAGGTGTATACGCTCGACGCGCCCACCGTGCTGGTGAACACCGGCCCCGCGCAGACGCCGGTGAGCCTGGAGGTGTGGCGCATCGTGCTGCCCGATTATCTCGACACGCAGGACATCGTGCTGCGCGAGGGCAACGTGATTAACCGCAGCTCCCATGCGCGCTGGGCGAGCCGGCTTTCGATCGGCGCCACCGACCTCATCACCGCCCGCCTCGCCGCCGCGCGGCCCGACCTTTTCATTACCGACCAGCCTCTGGTGAGCCCGGCGCGCTACCGCCTGTTCGTCAATATCAGCCGGCTGGATGTGAGCGGGGACGGCACCGCCTCGCTCGCCGCCGATTGGACGATCGTGCCCCCCGACGAACGACGCCCGGAGCTGCATGACCGCACCGCCTTTGCCCGCACCGGTCCGGTGAAGACGGACCTGGATATTGTGACGCTGACCAATGAAGTTCTGGATGAGCTAGCCGTGCGGATCGAACGGGACGTGAGCACCGAGCTGCCACAGCGCGGCTAAGAGATGATGACGGTAACCGTTGTTATTCGTTGAAACTTTCCTCGTTGCCATCAGCCTTTTTGTGAAGTTCTGGCGCAGGCAATGGTCGCTTGAAAGCTGGCGCCTCTTTATATGTCTTTGCCATTCCGACGGCATGTCTTGTTGGCCGAACGTCGCCGGCCGCCCAGCCGCCGGACGGCGCAAGGATGTGGCGATGATCGGCGGTCACCAGACTCTGGATATCGATTTCACGCCGGGCCGAGTGGGGAAGACGCTGTTCCACGGCGCATATGGATTTCGGGTCATGGCGCACAAAAATCATCGTTAAAATCGATTGGTTTGTGCGATCCACTTTATGTGTCATGGATATTTTTATTATGCGCCTTTGACATTCCCATTGTAGGAATGATTACGGCCCCACAGGGCTCGGATCTGCGAGCATTTCTGTTGGGATCATTGCCATGCCTCATCTTTCCCGTCGATCCTTGCTGGCTGCCGGCGCCGCTATGGGCGCTCTGCCGCTTCTTCCAGTTCGCGCGACAGCGCAGCTTGCCGCAGCGCCCGGTACGCGCCGACTCACGGCGGGAACGCGAATCCTTGACGTGAACGGCCGCGCCGCGAAAGTCTACGGCCTGACGAACGAGACAGGACAGCCTGGCTTGACGCTCGCACCCGGTGAGCGCTTTCACGTCACGCTCGCCAATCAGATCTCGGACCGCACGATCATTCACTGGCATGGCCAGCTTCCACCGTGGAGGCAGGATGGTTTCCCGTGGTCGCAGGTCCCCAGAATCCTTCCGGGCTCAACGCTGACATATGACTTTGCTCCCATCGCCGGCACCTACTGGATGCACTCGCATGAAGGGTTGCAGGAGCAGCGCTTGATGACGGCGCCCTTGATCGTCCACACCGCGGAGGACATGCGTGAAGACCGTCAGGACGTCGTTCTGATGCTTCATGATTTCAGCTTTGCCGCGCCGGAGAAATTGCTGGCTCAACTGACGGGGCAGCCCGTGTCCGCGGCCTACGCGATGGCGCATCTCACCGAGAATGTGAGCGCGCCTGCACCCTCTGCCGACGGTGTGGCGGGTATGATGCGGGGCTCGATGCAAGGTATGCCGGGCATGACGATGCAAGGCTCCATGCAGGGCATGGGCTCGATGCAAATGGGCGGGATGAGTGCTGGCGGAATGGCCGGGATGTCGAGCCGCGCGGGGATGGATTTAAACGATATCGACTACGACGCCTTCCTTGCCAATGATCGCACCCTTGCCGACCCCGAGTTGGTGCGGGTGGAGCGCCGCGGGCGCCTGCGGCTGCGGGTGATCAACGGCGCGTCGTCCAGCCAATTCTGGCTCAATCTGGGGTCGTTGACCGGCCGTGTGGTGGCGGTGGACGGCCATGAAGTCCATCCGGTCAGCGGCTCGGTGTTCCCCATCTCGATGGCCCAGCGGCTGGACATTCTGCTTGATCTGCCCGGCCCCGGCGCTTTTCCGATCCTGGCCCAGCTGGAAGGTTCGAACCGACGCACGGGAATCGTGCTGGCGACCCCAGGCGCGCAGGTCACGCGCCTCGCGGAGGCGGGTCTCGGTCGGGCTCGGCCTGTCGATAATTCCCTCGAAATCCGGCTTGCGGCGACCCAACCTCTCATGGCGCGTAAGCCTGACATGGTTCACCAGATTGTCCTGGCGGGGAGCATGACCCCTTACAAATGGTCGCTGAATGGCCAGTATTGGCCGAACATCGCGCCGCTGATGTTGACCAAGGGTCAACGCGTCGAGATCGAACTCGTCAACCAATCGATGATGGCGCACCCCATTCATCTCCATGGTCACACCTTCCAGGTGATTGCCGTGAATGGCCAGCCCATCAAGGGTGCTGTTCGAGATACGGTGATTGTTACCCCGAATATGGGCAGCGTGCGGCTCGCTTTTGACGCCGATAACCCGGGAAGGTGGGCGCTCCATTGTCACAACCTGTACCACATGATGACCGGTATGATGACGGAATTCCGCTATCAGGACATTGCAGTCTAAGAACAACGGCTCGTTTGACGCTGCGACCCCCGGTACCGTCAAGGCCGCCGAAGATTCGCGCCCTCCGTTGATCCGGAGGGCCGATGTGCCGCGCGGCCATGTGTGGCGCAGCGATGGTCCGGCGACGGAGACGCATCTGGGAGGCTGGTGTTCTTTTTTGAAGCTTCTGCTCCGTCTCCGGAGCAGAAGCTTCATTGATTATGCGCCAATAATCAAATTCAAGGCTCGCCAAAAATGTCCGCGGCGCGGCGAGATAGGCGGTGTTGGCCCCGGGGCTGCCGACGATGGTGCCGTCAGCGATCGAGACGTAATAGAACGTGTCCGTGACGTTCAGCACCTGGAAGCGCGCTGTCATGTGATGTTTCAGGAAGGTCGTGGTATAGCGCGCGCCGAGGTCCAGCGTGGTGTAAGCGGGGGCGAAGGAATTGTTGGTGTTGGTGGCCGTCCGCGCGCCCTCATAATGCACCGCGCCGGTGAGGGCGAAGCCGTCCAGGAGGGCGGGGTGATAATCGACCGCGATATCGGTTTTGATATGCGGCACGCCGACCACGAGCTTGTCATCGGTTGAGGCGACGCCGGTATTCATCAGCTGCGCGTCGGGGGTTGGTCAGGACGGACGGGGATTTCGCGGACGGCGCAGCGGCAGCATTCGCCGCAGCACGCCATCCCTGAGGCAGTAATGATGGAACAGCGCCGCGGCGGCATGCGCGGCCGCGAGGCAGATCATTGCCCAGGCGCCCCACACGTGTGCCGTGTTGAATACGTGGCGCCACGCGGCGCTGACTCCGAACGGCGAAGCGATCGAGAATAACCCGAAGAAGTTTGCGTCATGTCCGCGACCCCAGACCTTTCCGAACCCGGCGGCGACGACGAGGATCAGCAGCCCATAGAGCAGATAATGTGTGATGTTGGCGGCGAGCACCATCAGCCGGGGGCCGACATGCGGCAGCCGCCGGCCGAAACCGACCCGCCATATCAACCTCACCACGAGCACAGCAGCAAGAGACATGCCAAGCGACACATGCACGAACTGCATGAAATGGACCGAAGCGCTATGGCTCGGGAGGAAACCCCAGATTTCGGCAAGGGAAAACTGCGTCACAACAAGGAGCGCCGTCAGCCAATGCAGCGCGATGTCACCGTAGCCATAACGGTCGTCAGATCGAGCGGCGGAATCGCCGCCGGCGATCCGTGCAATTCTACGAGTGCTTTGATCCATGGCCGTTTCATCCCTTTGAAAGCTCGGAAGTGTCTTTAGACCATTCTCGTCCGGCGTGTGAATACGCAAAGTTACGGCCGGTTTTTTGAACGGATGCATGGCTTCGAAAATGGTTTCGATATCATTATAAATTAGAATATATGTCGCTAAGACCATAAGCTGATTCATAACAAAACAGATTTTAAAAATGCCGTAATTTTCTTGAGAAGTTTAGATGTTTCCTCGGGGATTTGTGTTGCTTATGAGAAGCATTTGCAATTCAATATCACCGCCATGAAATCATCAAAATTGTGTAACTCATCTTCACAATAAACTCGAGTAGTAGCCCCTTGGCACTTCGTTTGATCTGCAAAAGGGCTAACTTAATGATGCGACTTGGTAACGATAGGCTAAAGATTGTCTTGCAGAGTTTTTGTGCCGCTCGTGCTTTGCATGTCGGCCTCGCTGCAAGCGTCGGCCTCGCCGCCTTCATCCCTGCCGCGCGGGCGCAGAGCGTGGCGCCGCAGAGCCAACCCGCGGTCGGCGCGACCGGTTCAGGAGGCTTCACCACCCCGTCCAATCTCGATCTCGGTGCCGTGCTGTCGACAGGCACGGGCAGCGCCGCCGACCTCGCCACCACGCCCGGCACCGCCCCGTACAATGCGCCGTCGCTGACGCCGCTGAATTCGACGCAGCCCACCTCCGTGGTGAGTCGGCACACGATCCAGAACATGCTGACCAGCACTTCGAGCTATGCCGACATCGCGCGCCTCACGCCATCGGTGAGCGTGAAAAGCCCGAACGGGCCTGGCCTGAGCGAAACCAACCTGGTCATTCGCGGCTTCCAGAACGGTCAGTACAACGTGACCTTCGACGGTATTCCCATCGGCGATTCCAACTCCTTCACCCAGCACACCACCTCGTTCTTCACCAATGACGAGATCGGCCAGCTGATCGTCGATCGCGGTCCAGGCACGGCGGAGACGGTCGGTTACGCCACGTTCGGCGGCACCGTTTCGATTCGCACGATCAACCCGGCGGCGACGACGACGCTGACGCCCTATGGCTCCTATGGCAGCTATGACACCGGCGTCGAAGGTCTGCGCATTGATACCGGCGCGATCCAGGCGGCCAACGGCACGTCGGCGGTGTTCAACATTGAGAATGACAATTCCAATGGCGCGTTGAGCTTCACCCATCAGGACCGCACCAATTTTTTCGGCAAGGTGATCGTGCCGGTCGGCAACAGCACCACCGTGACCTTCTTTGCTGATTACAATAGGATTTATCAGAATCCTGTCTATGGCGCGACGCTCGGCGAGATGGCGGAATTCGGTCATAATTATAATCTGAACAACAATCCGAATTCGCAGAATTTCTGGCGCTATAACTACGACAAGATTACCACCGACATGGAATATGTCGATGTCGCCTCGCATCTTGCCGATGATTGGGAATATGATGGCAAGGTCTATACCTATGCTTATTACCACGCAGATAATAACGGCGACACCGTCAACAATCCGGGCAGCACGTATCTGGTGATGCTCACCCCGCATGGCAGGACCACTGCCGGCGTACCGGGCGAAACCTTCTTCATGAACTATCGCTCGGTCGGCACCATCCAGCGCCTGCAGAAGGATTTCAATTGGGGTGATATCAAGCTCGGCGCCTGGTTCGATGAACAGACCGACTCGCGCTTCACCGCCGAGAACGATCTGTCCGACGGCAACGCGCCGAACTACAACGTGAGCGCCGACGCTTTTGGCTCGCCATCTCTGGCGGCGGCAAACAACAATTACGGCCAGATCGACCATCTGCAGGACAACCATCTCTACACGTTCCAGCCTTACATGCAGCTCGACTGGCAGCCGATCCAGAATCTGACGCTGACCGGCGGCGTGAAATATGCCTTCTTCCGCCGCCAGCTGAACGCGCAGGTGAACCAGGGAACCGAACAGCAGATCGGCTTTCAGCATAACTGGGGAAAATTCCTGCCCTCGTTCGAGGCGAAGTATAATTTCTCGCCGAATTTTTCGACCTATGCGCAGGTCGCCGAAGGCCTGCTCGCACCGAACCTGAACACGTTCTATGTCGACGAGCCGGGCAAGTCCTCTTATGCGCCGGAGGAGACTTGGAACTACCAGACCGGTCTTGCCTATCAGAACCAGCATCTCGCCCTAGGCGCCGACGTGTATCTGATTCACTTCATGAACTATCTCGCGAGCACCGGTTCCGGCATCAACCAAGTGTACTATAACGCTGGCGGTGCCATCTATAAGGGCGTCGAAGGCGAGGCCACCTACACGTTCGACAGTGGCGTCAGCCTGTTCGCCAATGGCGGGTTGAACAAGGCGAACTACACTGCCACCAACAACTATGTCGCCCAGGCACCGCAATTCACCGGCAATGGGGGCATCATCTACGATAAGAACGGCATCTATGCCTCGATCATCGATCAATTGACGGGCGGCGAGTATGACAGCAACGGCGTGCTGAACGGCGGCGCGAAGCCGAGCAACAAGCGTGCTCCTGGTGCCTGGTACGATCCGTATAATGTGGTGAACCTGTCGGCCGGCTACACGTTCAATCATGTCAATCCGCACATCAAGCAGATCACGGTGAAGCTGAACCTCGACAATATCACCAACCAGCAGCAGATCATCTACAGCCCCAGCACCGTCGGGCCCAAGGGCGCCACCCAGGACCTGTATTATGTTCTGCCCGGCATTGCGGCTTTCGTGTCGGTGTCGATGCCGATCGGCTTCTAACGACAGGCGGGCAGGGCGGCGTGCTCGCCCTGCCCGTGATGGCGAGTGCCCCGCAGGCGCCAGTCCGGGCGGCCTAGCGACAGTACAGGCTAGAGGAGTGTGGCGATCTTGTTGGTGTCGTGCGGCAGAAAACGCCAGGCGATCTCGAAAACCAGGGCAATGACGATGATCGTCTCCATGGGAGAACCGGTGCGGCATAGCGGTAATCCCCAGCTTCCGCGCAGCGGCCATGCGAGCTTCAGCCCCCGCGGTGTCAGCATGTCCGCCGCAAGGTGGGACAGATAACCAACGGCCAAGGCGGACACCGCGCCTTGCCGGTATCCTGCGTACGACAGCAGCGCCACCAAGCCCGCCACCGCGACGGCTGAGTGCGTGAAGCCGCGGTGGCCGAGGGCCGCGGCGATGGCGGTCGAGATCGGACGGGATCGCCGGCCGACCCAGGAGTTGGGGTGGTCGATGTCCGGCAGGAGTGACCCGGCCGTGGTCAGGGCAAGGTAGATCGGGTTAACGGGGGAGAGGTGCAGCAGAGGTGCCGCGGCAATCCACGCCGCGACGCCGACAACTACATGAGATTTAGCCATCATGTTGCGGGGCTACGCGTACCGCTGCGGCTGAGCAAGTGGGCCACATGTGGGAGCAGCTTTCCATAACGGCGGAGTCAGCTGCGGTAAGCCGGCCAAGTGCCGAGGGGGTGAGGTAGCCGGACGCCAAGGCGACGCCGCATCATCTAGTGTTTATCGATCGTACCCTCGTAACGTCACGTTCATTAGATCAAAAATACGCCTTGTAACGAAAGCATGGCCAGATATACAACGCAGGCTTGCAGCCTGTTTTCTATCCGATCTTCGTATTACAGTAAGAGGTTTGTCTTGGTTAGTTTGTCACGGCTGCCGTCCCGATTGCTGCCCCAGCAGATCACCGGCGCGTTGGATCAGTCAGACCTGACGAGGCGGCACTTTACCTTGTATTTTCTGATCGTGCTCGGCCATATTTTTGATGGCTTTGACATTAACATGATCGGTTTGGTGCTGCCGGGCATCGCGCACCAATTCAAACTGGCGCCTGTTGCAATCGGCTACCTCGCCTCAAGCGTGTTCATCGGAATGCTTGTGGGATCGGTCGTCATCGGCACGTTGGCAGACCTCATTGGTCGTAAGCGATGCCTGATTTTCTCTGTGACATTCTACGGAATAACCAGTCTACTGGCTGCGTTCGCGTGGAGCTATAAATCGCTTCTGATCATCCGTATGATTGAGGGCTTCGGTCTCGGGGCCGAAGTTCCGCTGGTGTTTACCTACCTGTCAGAATTTATGCCGGAGCGGCGGCGGGGGCTTCTTCTCGCCTCGAGCGTTTTTTTCTGGCAGGGCGCTAGTTTTGTCGCTGCCCTCGTGGCCATTTACATCGTTCCACATTTCACGTGGCGGGGTATGTTCGTCGCTGGGGCCATACCGGCATTCATCCTGGCGCTGGTGTTTCTCCGCTTGCCGGAGTCTGTTCGGTTCCTGATCGCGCGTGGTCGCTTGACAGAAGCAGAGGATATTGCGCGCCGCCTGAGCACCGTGGCTCCGGAGACCATCACCGCAAGGGAGATGCCCAAGGCGGCTACGAATGCCGGGCTCAGGGATCTATTGCGGGGCGGCTACCTGAAAGCGACGCTCAGCGTTTGGATCATGCAGCTTTGCGGCGGTGCCGTGTTCGTGGGCCTCGCTGTCTGGCTGCCCTCCGTGTTTGTTCGTATGGGCTTTCCGGTCGTGCGCAGCTTTCTGTTCACGGCTGCGATCACAGGCGCCGGCGCGCTCGGGAATATCGGCGCCGGCTTGCTACTGGATCGGATCGGGCGCCGCCCGACCTTGGCGACATTCTTTCTGCTCGGCGGTTTGCTCATGTTGGCCTGGGGGTTCGCACATAACGGTACGACAATCGTCATGCTGGGCGCTGTTACGGCCTTTTTTGGCGCCGGTGGTGCCGGTGGACCACTCTTTACATATACGAGCGAAATCTATCCCACCCGCTTCCGTGGTGCTGGCACGGGTTGGGCTGCAGGCTGGCAACGTATCGGAGGCATCGTGGCCCCTGTTCTGCTTGGCAGCCTGCTCACAGCGCGTGCCGGCGCCTATCTTTTCTTTGCGGCTATGGCCACGGCACTTTTGGTCGGAAGCTTGGCGATGATAATCCTTGGCACCGAAACCCGCGGCAAATCGCTTGAGCAAATTAGTGCTGAGCTAGGCAAATAGGATTAAGATGATGCCCTACTATACGTCCCGCGGCTTAAAGCTGCATTTTGAAGCTCTCGGTGATGGCCCGCCGGTGCTGCTCGTCCATGGTTTTACGAATTACGGCCTCGTCTGGACGCCGCAGGCCGTCGCTCTGGCGTATTCAGGCTTCCGGGTCTTGATGCCAGATCTCGCTGGACACGGCCTGTCCGACGCGGCGGAGCAAGAGACCACGGTATCCGAGCTGGCAACCGATATGGTGGCGCTGCTTGATACATTGGGGATCGACCGTATTCCGGTCTGCGGTTTGTCACTCGGTGGCATGATTGCGCAGCAAATTGCCGTCGATCATCCTGATCGGATTTCCGCGATGCTGGTCGCTAATTCCCGCGCAGAAAACGCCGGAATGCGCCCAGCCGTTGAGGGGTGGATCACGGAATTTGAGGGTCAAGGCGGCCCCCTTGCCCGTCTTGAGAAGACCTATCCAATTCTGGTGAATGAAAGATTCCGCTCTAGCCCTGCAGGAGAAGCGGCGCTGGCGCTATGGCGTCTCGTGCTGTCGCGTGTCACAGGTCGCTCACTTGCTAACGTTGCACGAGGGATGGCGAAATTTGATGTTGCGGGAACGCTTCCGAAGCTTCGGATACCAACCCTGGTTGTCAGCGGCACCGAGGACAAACTGATTCCGTCCGACTTGTCTCGACGTACGGCGGAATTGGTGCCGGGCGCGGCGTTCGAAGTGATCCCGGGAGCCGGACATATTTCCAGCATGGACAGTACGGTCGCGTTCAATCATCTTCTGCTCCGTTTCCTTTCCGAAGCTAAGGAGAGGGGCGGATTGGTCGGTTAAGCGGATCAGGGTAGCTGTTCGCCACTCTCCGGTGTAACAGGCCGCACCTTAAGCGGTACCCGCACAAAGGATACGCGAAACTGTGCCGCCTGTGTTGCGCCGGATCCCGCGGCGCGTGATCGACGCCCGGGACCGGCCCCCGTGAACTCACTGGCGCGGTGCGCCGAGCACGATGCCGTTCACGGTCGCGCCGTACATCGAGAATTTGGTGTCATGGAATTTCTTCCGCGTTTCAGCAGTCGAGCCGGTGAAGCGCGGATCCTGGGGACGCTCATGGCTGTCGATGTATTGCGCGACATCCCACGCCTGCTGCACCGAGAGCATGCCGACACCGCCGAGCGGCATGTTTGCCTTGGCGAACGCGGCGAGGACGTTCAGGTTGCTCATGCCCGCGCCCCAATTGTAGGACGCCTTGCCCCAGAGCGCCGGGAACACCGTTTCGCCGCGCGTGTACTGTCCCGCGCCGTCAGCGCCGTGGCATAAAGCGCATTGGGCCTTGAAGACGGCTGCACCGCGCGCATAGTCGGGCGGTGCGGGAGGTGCCGGCAGTTTCGGATAGCCGCGGCCCGCCAGCGCCGCACCAGTGGGTGCGCCGGTCGCGAGCCAGTAGGAATAGGCTTCGACAGCGACGATGATCGGGCTGTCCGCCGGCAGAATTTTGCCGTTCTCGCTGAAGCGGAAGCAGTCCTGCAGGCGCATCACGTAGTCGTTGACCTCCTCGTTCTTTGCCCGATAGGCGGGATAGGCGGTATAGGCCGCCCACAAAGGGCCTGAATTCGCCAATGTGCCGCCGCCGAGATGGCAGTTGCTGCAGTTGAGTTTGTTGCCGATCGCGCCGCTCGCGTAGATGGTGGTGTGACGGAAGATGTTCTCGCCGTGCTTCACCGCGTCGCCGAACGCCCCACCTGGCATGGCGGTCAAGGGCGGCGGGGTAAAGGGGAGCTTCTGTGCATCCGGCTTTTCCTGGGCGCGGCCGAAAGAGGCCAACGCACAGAACACGCCGAGCGCAGCGAAAATTGCGAGGTACGAAAGCCGCCTCACCGCCGTCACCCCGATGCGCCGGGCTTCGGCAGGCGCGGCGGGTTCGGTGAAAGCGCCGCGTAATAGGCGGCGACCGCGTCGATCTGCGCGGCGGTCAGCTTGCCTCCGACATGGCCCATCAGCCCGAGCGGTCCACCCTTGCGGCGGCCCGTCTGCCAGTCGGCGAGTTGGGCCGCGATATAGGCTTTCGGCTGGCCGGCGAGGCGCGGGAATGTCTCTCCCACGCCGAGCCCGAACGGTCCATGGCAGGAGTCGCAGGGGGGCACGCCGGCGGGGGTGTGGTTCCAGTCGCCGTCCAAGGCGAGCGCGGTGCCCGGCCCGTGCGGCAGCGGCGCGGGCTCTGGCTTTTGCGGAACCGGAAGTGCTGCGTAATAGGCGGCGATCGATAGGATTTGCGCCGTGGTGAGATGCGCGGCGATGCCGCCCATGATCGGGTTGGCGCGCATGCCGGTCCGGAAGTTAGTAAGCTGCGCCTCGAGATAGGGCGCCGGCAGACCGGCGAGGGCCGGGAAGCCGGCGCTCATATTGCCCATGCCGTCGGCGCCGTGGCAGCTTGAGCAACTCGCGACATCGGGCGGTGCGGCGAAGGCGGGCGCACCAAATATGGCCAGCCAAACCATGGCCGCCGCCGCGATCTTTCCGGGCGCTGAACAGGTTGGGGAATTCACTGTTTACCTCCGTCGACGCGTCGGACCTTTTTATAGGGCCGATCGTTTCCAGATTCCAACCGAAAGCGCGGCTTCGCAGGCACGATCCCGCTGCAGCGTAAAGACCTGCGACTGACCGGCCGGCCCACGGGTATTGAAAGCCGGCCGGTCAATCGCGCCGAGCGCACTCATCGACGCGATGAAGGCGCTAATGGGCCTGCGCCGGCAGAGCGAAAATCGCCACGGCATCACCCAGGGGGTAGGTCATTTGAAAATTCCCGCCCGCCGCCACGGCGATATATTCCCGGCCATTCACCTGGTACGCCACCGGCGGCGCATTCACTCCGGCGCCGAGGAAAAAATGCCAAAGTTTTTGGCCGGTCTTGGCGTTGAACGCGTCGAACCAGCCATTGCCTTCGCCCATGAATGCCAGGTTGCCCGCCGTCACCAGCGCGCCGCCCATGGTGGGCTGCGGCACGGTCTGGTTCCAGACGATCTTGCCGGTATTCACGTCGATTGCCGTGAGCGTGCCGTTCTGCAGGCCGTGCGGAACGTTTTTGAAGGTGCTGCCGAGCCGGATCTGGCCGGGAATATCGCCGGCCGCGTTGTCGGTCGTGAAGGTCATCAGCTGGTTCATGCCCATCACGTACACGTCATGGGTGAGCGGCGAGTAGGCGGGCGGCGACCATTCGGCGCCGCCATTGGCGCCGGGCAGGCTCTGCACGCCTTCCTTGGTCGGCTGTGCGAACATGTT
>Ga0310811_10003428_pt1 | contig 19917 bp, 22 predicted proteins | sample YCmetagenome_FD_207642 | JGI IMG/M metagenome (GOLD analysis project Ga0310811, IMG submission 207642) | Soil microbial communities from experimental microcosm in Duke University, North Carolina, United States - YC | ecosystem: Engineered > Artificial ecosystem > Soil microcosm > Unclassified ...
CAATGCCGCCCAGATTTGAGGGCGAAACTTGAGATTGATGATTAAGCACGGCACGAGGATGAAGGTGAATGCCGTGCTGTGAGCGTTTCGAAGGAGATGACGAGCTTTCTGGACGTTCCTCGTCCAGAGTATAAGTACGTCCAGGGCATCCGCGCTCAGGTAGAGCGCATGTATTTGGTGCCACGACAATGGGAGAGCGGTCATAAGTAGAAGGGGGGTATGCCAAATAGGTTCGAGTCAAAGCCGGGGATGGGGGGAAATGAACGGCATGAAGTCGTTCTGGTGATCTAACGACACGACCATAGTTCGGGGTCGTTTGTTGTTGTTTCAGGATAGGACGAGGGTGGGATGTCGAAGATGAGGGGGTATGCATGTCCTTATGGAATAACACAAAGTCAAGAACAAGCTCGGGCTCAGCGTTGGAGCCGAAGGTCACCAACAGGATGTTAGCAGGAAAACAGCATGGTGGAAGATGGACTTTTTAAGAGAACCGGTGGATATGGGAGGGTGCTATGTATTTGGTGTGGATTTGGTCAAGCTTTGTTTTTTTTCTTTCTTTGTGTGGCTGTTGATTAAATTATGTAATTTGATCCGGATAACGTGTTTATTTCGCCCAACTCCGCGACATAGCACTATCTTTATCACAACCTTTTATTATCTTCTCCTGACACGACATTTGAAGGTTCAATTGATCTCTTGCCAACATTATAATGTGGTATCTCTGTCGACGTCGTCATATCCTCCTATAATGCCCTGAACTAATTTGATAGCGGCTGACATCATCCAGGGCCACTGCTGTGCATGCGTGTATTGTCCGAGTGTGATGGAATCAGCCCTCAAACGTGTTTGAGAACACTGGTCGCCAAGTGCCTGCTTCTCGGCTATGTTATCTAGCCTAACTTTCGGTTATGAGTTCTACATGAATTCAATTCTGCTAGCGTCTCAAGTCGATCTCACACAGAATCATATCCGAATATACCATCGTGCCAAGCCCTTCACTGTGTCCCGAATATTGCTCTACGTCTACTTAATACATGTATCGCTCTTAGGAAGGCTCGGTAAGGTTTCTTTGATAGAGATTGGTCTCCCGACAGTAACCAACAGCTACCAGCAATATCTACTTCAGTCTGACAGATGTTCTTGTTTTCCGCCTTGTTTGGGCCGCGACTTCACCAATATTCTCGGTTCCTTGGCGGCCTGGCCACTCGCCGCTTTTCCCCCTCCTGTTCTCCTCTTCGAAGCTATTTTGGGCTTACTCATACCCCGCTTGGTGACTCCGTAACAGATACATGTTCAAGTCCGAAAAGGCTCGCAAATAATATGACGTGTCCCTTTATGACTGGCTCTTCAGCATATAAAAGAAGTCAAGTTGAAATGCTCTGTACTTGACCCATATGTGGTCTTACAAAATACTCCATGAGCGGTGCTAAGTCACTCGCCGAATCTGGCGTAGTACCTCGGTCGGAATCAGTCCTATTCAAGAGGTGCGTGCTTCTGTATCTTAATATCTCAAGCTAGCATGGTGAATAACTGTCAGCTTAGGCGAAGAGGATGATATTCTCGGTGGAGTGATCATCCCTGGACCCTGATCAACATCCTTGACATTCTCCGCTATGCGCCTTTTTTGCCTGTGGAGAAAAATCACGAAATGGATGTCACCTGGAACTTACGATCACTGGGGAAAATGATGCGGAACCTTAACCTTGTCGTCCGGCCGACGGTCTCTCGCATTCAACCGCAGTCAAACGTTTGCACGGTATGTGCCATGACTCCTGACATTCTAAAGAACATAATCGCTGTGGGAGTGCACTTTGAAGGAATTAGGCAGGCCCTTTCCGGCATCAAACGTCTCCTCATACGGTGTACAACTAAGACATGGTTTGTTGGTCAATGGTTCGCGTACATTCAGCGGTCCATTCGGTTTTAGACGGAAACTTGTTTTCCAGCTTCTTGAAGATGTCCATGGGGTTGTTAATGCATGACCTCCCACGTCACGACTCGCGCTAATAATAAGATCAGGTTAGTACCAGTACCTGGCTGCGTGCATCGAGGCGCTAGTATATTGATTCACTGATAGTTACCTGAAGAAGTCCGCATTTCACTCTCGCTATGTTCCCCGTTCTACCACCCAAGATAAGATCATGATGCATCATGATGCAGCCGAACTATCCAAATGCGATGCAGTCAATTATGTGCCGTTGTGACCCCTTTTCAGGTCACCTCGGTTAGGATGCCCTATCACGATCAGCCTGACATCCAAATAGGTAGTCCTCATATCATGCACTCATGAGCGGCACCTTCAGCCAGATTCCAAGATGCAGGAACTTTGATCCGTGTTTATCGAAAGTATGCACATCAGAAAAACCAAGATGGGTAGTACATGTATAGCCCTGAAACTCCAGCCCAACCAATCTCAAACATACCGGTATGCGGTGTGGCTGAAACACGAATTAGCAGGAACTAGTATTGAAAGCCTTCCAATGACAAAGTCAATCACAGCCTAGTGCTACCGATAGATACTACCACCGGAATCCGTACCGATCATTTACGATGTATGTACCATAAGTAACATTCTATTAGTAACGAGAGGAACCCTGAGGAGCCGATCCTCCAGTTCCTTGAAAATGTCACCATTAAGGAGGACGTGCTTTATCCACATGAGATCCGATAGAGTTACAGAATCTTGCCATTCGCACCTCGTTATCGACAGACTTGAAGTCATCATGTGCTAAATTGACGTGAGAGAGCATGACAATCGCCAAACACGCGCTCTATCCTCGTGGTCGACGTTACTGATTACGGTAAACGGGCGGAGCCATAATCAGGAAGGGGCGATCACTATGGGCTGATTACATAGAGGAGAACCAGGCTGCCTACAATGGTTGGTGATCTTTCGATCCAGCTTCTGTCGTAAGGCCGTATATACTAGGTATATCCCAGTATCTGAACAAAGCATCCGGTGAACAAGCCATGTTGGAGCTGGCTAATTCGCATAGGAGGGGGAGGGAGTGGCAAGAGAAAGGAAGTCGGAGGAGCGTGGAGCTGACGAAATGTTAACGTTTCATTTCAAATTTAGCTCTTCCTGCGCTTCAGAATGTGTCATCATTCATGGCTCCGCTCACAATAAACCACCGGAATGAAAGGGTGCGTACCTTGTGGAGCGCTCGGCAAGCGCCACCATTCAGTATTCGGGTTCACTCACATTACCTTTGGAGCGAGGTATGACCGGTGACGTTACGCGCGCAAACACTGCAGGGCTAGAGTTTCTCGTGAATATTGATGACATGACACGAATGCTATGGTTCGGATCTAGTAAGGTTTGTCACGTTTGATAAACTCAGTGGCCTGTGTCGGCGACAGTTGTCCACAAAAGATGAGCACCTGTTATAACGACTACTCAGTTGCAGCCGAAGAGCCAACCTTACTAGTGGTGACAAGGCAGGTGGAGCTGATTCCCTATTGGAGGATCGGATACAAACCGCATGATTGATACATGGAACTCGGGTGCGAGTCGAAAATAAAGGAAAGACGAAGGTCACCACGATGGAAATGCCATCGGAAAGGTGATAAAACTAAGATTCTTGTTCAGTACTCTACTTAGAGGCACTTCGATGAGGTTGGCGTCCTTTGGATGTGGTACTGGATGCAGTCGCCGGATCATGTCACTGAAGGACAACGAGTGATATGGACCGGCGGCTCCGGTAGAACTTTTCTATGATTCCATGGAACGGAAATTCGAGAACAGGGTTGAAGACTCAGATGGTGATGCTTGCCAATGCAGCTGCCGAGAAGGACGAGAAGGACATGCGAATCAGTGGTATACGGGAAATAAAGTAGTTGTTTCCCGCGGGAAAACCGTTAGAGGGAAGAAGAGCGCGGGAGTTCGAGTCAACACCCCTGGGCCCTCAGTGCGTAGTTAAACTGGTTCAGTTTGCAAATTTTACGTCTGCAATTTGGCCAAAAATTTATGACAATACAATGACTTCTCAGCCGTACGTCACGGTAGGAACGAAATCGATAGCAAGTGCATACGTACTACTGAAACGTGGCATTTCACATAACAATATCGTGGACTTGAGTTTGCTTTACTCGCCAGGACTCCCAGTCGCCAGAATTTTCCATTCGAAGTTGCACACCTACTCAGAAGAGTGCGCTCGAGTTTTAATCGGACGTGACCCTCGGGACTACTGTCCACTCCATGTGATAGGCAAGTATTAATTCTGATTATGTTTTCCAGAGCGCTCGAACCCAATTTGATCAGCCTTCTAGTATGACATAACCCCTAGGCTTTCTGATGTGATTGATGACTCAACAGAGCGCAACTGATGCATATCACTCTCTGTCTTGGTATGTTTGTTGTCCTTTGAATTGGATTTGAACTTGATAATAATTTTCATACCAATAGACAGGTACGCAGACAGAGACGGCCCGGAAAAGCGACACTAATGCCATTGGCCTCTCAAGAGTTGTGTTCCAGAGAACACCGCTCTCACATAATTTCGGTTTATGATGAGCGTCGACTACGTCGGATGCATCACGCATGACTTACTCCCATTATTACACACGCTATTCCCCCCACCTTGCGGATCGTCTCTCACATGCTGCTTCCGGTCAGTAGTGATCAGCAAATCTGCTAATTGAATCCTCGAACTTCGAGGATGGTATCCCTGGAACCTGTGGTTCTCTTTCCAGATAGTCATAAAATGTGTCATGTCTTACCTTCGTTTTGAACAAAGTACTAGTGGGGCATTTGCTCAGTGACCCAATTTATAGAACAAAAAATGCCGTTCAACGCGACCCTGAATTTTGGGCGATTGATGACGCCGCATGCATGTTCTAAGCTTTGCTTGTTGCATTTATCTTAGCTGATGTTCTGCACATGTATAAAATCGGACCATCTGAATTCCTATCGATCGGCCACGTATACCATGGGTTTTAATTTCTTTGCCTGCAATCTGAATCTGAAGTTTAGCCGCACCAGGATATTGAAGGATAATATTGATTGTGCAGTGCCAAAGAATTTCTGAACAATAAGTGGCAGGATATCTTCTAGGAAATTTGAGTCTTGGATTACAATATATGGAGTACCTGCTTAGTACCCTCACAGGTTCAGCGCATCAATTAGACCAACAAGTCTGCATTCTCGGAAACCCCTGAGGCTTCCCGTCTTCCCAAATGCCCTCTGCCCCAGTGGTTCCGTGCGCGGTTTCCGCACTCAACTGGGATTTCGTTGCTTCATTCTTCTTCGCAAGAGCATTGCAATAAACATTTCTCGGCAAAGTACTTAATCCTGAGCTCGCTATGACCGAGGTGCAGGAAAATAATCCCCATGCTACAGCGAGTTTGCAAAGTCAGAAGCTACACGCAAGAAATTCTTACAGCTCTCCATGGAAGATATCCATCATAGGATTGCCACTGTGCGGAGGCTACAAGCATTAAAATTTATCTGCAGTCACTGGGGTAGTATCTTGTTCACGAATTCTGCAATCGTGAGATCAGCATTGTTGATGATCAGGACGTTAGTCACATCAGCATCGCATGGGCAGCGTATATTTCCTGGGTTATAAGTATATCACTCAGTCCCGATCCTAGCACCATCGTTCACCTTCACCAACAGTCGAACAGCATCATGTCAAATTGCCCGAGCCTCCTCCACTGTTGACTGAGAAACTAACTGTCAAGAATGTGTTAAGATCCGTCGACGTCGGCGACTTTGTCCCGTAAGCAATCAGATCGTAGAAAGAGAAATTGTAACGTGAAACTGACCACGACTTACAGTTATGGTGAATTGTTCATGCTAAATCAAAAGAGCGGCTGCTGATGTTCGTGTGATTCCAGCCATCTTGGGCGTATTTGACAGCTTGCATTATGGCTTCCGCTCATAGAAAGGACTCGAGTTCAGCATGTACTAGCTTGTGATTCATGTTATTCACCTCATCTGTGCCACCCGGTCAATCTATGTTGCCTACGTAGAAACGATGCCAATAAAGAAGGGCTAGAGGGGAGAATATGACAGTAGGCAATGACAGTCAGCCTGAATTGAATGAGGTAATCCAGCAGCTGAATATAAAGACGACACCACAACTCAGTGAAGTGATCGTCATACGGGAAGCGGTAGAATTGGCAGCATAGTGGTAGGTGAGCCGTTTCCCAATGAATCACTGCTTAATGTTGAATATTCTGACAGAAATGCCTTGATACGTACACAAATCAGTACTCTTTTGTGATCATAATGATACAATATTATTCACCTTCTCTGGTTTCGCCACCCACTGAGATCATGTTAGGTAAGTATCAGTATCTGAAGAACAGATGAGCCTGGAGTACATAAAACTCGAAGGAGCCTTTCTTTTGGTAGAGACTCACTAGTAGCAGGACATGAATCGCCCCAGAAAAGCGTTTGGTGCCGCAGATTCATTGTCCTGAGATTTGGTTGGGACGAACTTATGAACGAAGGCCCAGGTCATTCGTCAGTGCCGCATATGCATGATTTTGAATCGCAAATAACGCTTACTCCTGAGTCTCGACCCCCACAGGCACGCAGAAACTGTGATGACACTCCTGCCCGTGAACGCCGGCTGTTCAATGTTCTATTTCAACCCAAACTCGAGGCCAGTCCAGGATACTGGCTGGAATTCTGCAAGAGACGGCTGTTCACGCTGCAAGTTATCGTTCAATACTGGTGGAGTGGGGCGCTCTGGCGCAGATCAGGTCAGGAGTGCCAGATATCGTGGCGCAGTAGCAGGAGTCCTGGCTCGTAGTAGGTAGTCCTGCGGCGTGTCGTAGTCGGTCCTCGATAGATAGAGCCACAGCCTCCCACTATAGAGGTTTGGCCTTGGATCCCTTTGCAGTCCGTTCCCGTTACACTGGATAGCCTGACCGCAATCGCATTTCATTTCGCTCGGACTCAGGCTGAGGTGACGAGATTGAGATTTGGTTGCCGTAAGTGAGCGCGAGTAACCAATGGTTAATTTTCCGGGAGTGAAGATGTATTACTGGATAGTACCAGTCCAGGAATTGCTGCAGATGAAATTTGTAGTGGCTCGTATGAAGATCTGCATTTTTCAAAAGAGTCACTGCAGGTTTTGTACACCAAATATAAGTACAACAAGCTTAAGTCTCCCGAAGTCAGACCTTGCATGATGAAGGGAGGACAGCCAGACTAGGTGGAAGCATTAGCTAGGGGAAATCCGAGACTCTGGGGTCACAATTGCGTTAACGTTGGCGAGGCGCGATTGCCCGTTGTTCGAAAATTTAAAGGTTTTGAGGTCTGAAAACAAGAACGTTGGTCGACTGTGATAACCCCATTGTCAGCGCTGGCTGACGCAAGTTTGTCAAAGGGTGCCGTCACGGCAACATACATTATGTAATTCATGTACTGCGAACAACGCTCTGCTAACGCAACCAAAGCGCAACTTCGTGGTCCCGGTTTTTGTTGATTATCGATTATCGGTTATTCTCCAGCTGTGTTACCTGAAACAAAGAACAGCAAGGAACGACAGGGATGGCTTTGTATATTTCACTGTCTAAGATCTTTGTCTCCCTCAAACATACTTAAGTCAACCTTCTCTTTACACTCGGCTCTAGCAAATAACATGCAGACAGTCCAGAAGATGACAGCTAACTCGGGAGTCGATGTCCCAGATACACCACGAAACATTGTGAGTGATTAATTCCGCAAATTATAAGTATTCTAGTATCATAATACTCATCAATCGTTTTAGACAAATTCACGAGTGGTCATATCAGTATATCTGTTCATTGTCTATTTCAGATGCATGATCTGATGCCATGTTGACGATGTACCAGATTCCAGGCCTCGGTACCCCGTATCGCAGGTTGCCAAAGCCTGATCACCCTGCTCTGAAGCCCATCACTGAACAACGTCGAGGGTTGGACGTGGTCTCGCACGAGACCTTCAAGTTGGATCTCGTGAATAAAACAAAAGACCTTGAACAGCAGCTTGCAGACAAGCATGACAAAATTACTGAATCGGCGAACCTGGATAAGGGAGTTGGATCGGCTCTCGGGCGCTTGCCAGATAACGTCTTATCCAAGATTTTTGAATACCATCTCATGGGCAGTGACCATTTGAGCCGCAGATCAGATCCGTCTCCCATACGGTTGGCCAGAGTATGCCGACGATGGAGGGACATTGCTGTTGGCATGGCCAAATTGTGGTGCAAACTCTCTTTTTACGTTGACGATGACCACAGAGAATGGAAGCGGTCAGCTTTCTACTATAATTCATGGCTCAAGCGATCACAAGACTCTCCGCTCTCATTACAACTCCGCCCTGGGTACGCCGAAGGGGGGACGGCCGAACTACGACGCCTTGTTCAACCTTACATGAGCCGAGTCTCATCTCTTGAAATCGTGTTCTGGGACGATGTTGAACCAGAACATCTACTAACGGACCTCCCTGCAGCACTTAAAGAACTTACCGTATGCTTTGGTGACTGCTTCGATGCTTCAGCCACTGCACAATCTCTCTCGCAACTGCCATCTACTGTGCGTAGCCTCAAGATCCTAGACCGGACATTCGGCCAGGCCTGTTTACTTTCTCTCAGTCCTGTATGGGACCACCTGACACACGTCGAAATCGCAATTCGCCCACGAAATGTGCTCCATTTCCTCGTTCTATGTCCCAACCTCTCCTCGTGCGAGCTCACCTTAGGTCAACCAGCGTTCATGTCCCCTCGGGTTCAGTGCATGAGATTCACACACGCGAATCTTCAGTCCTTGAGCATCATTTGTCCCGGGTACTTCAAACCTAACCCACTCCCTGTACTGTTCAATGCAGTCACGCTCCCCAAGTTGCGCACCCTCGAGATTCGCTATGCATTTTTGTCGTCCCCTCACCAGGAGTTGCAGGCATTTCTGCAACGGTCAAAATGTCCCCTGGAGGTCCTGATTTTCGATGCTGTAGTGACACCACCACCGGACCAGCAGGGCGATTTCATTACCATCATTCCTTCCCTTAAGATAGAATGTAGGTTGGATACGATACCAAAGAACTAAACTTCTGAACTGTTCATACTAACATTATGAGACACGACTGTCTTGGCTGCACAAATAGTGATATTATCACGTATTGATGACACCAGGAATAGATATTTAGGCAACTATATGCACCATCATGTGAATACGCCCTCTTCTTGGGATCCGCTATAGTCAAGTGAAGTGCTTAAGGTTGGCAATGTGTCCCTCCCAATAATTGTACTGGGAAATAGGAATAGAAAAGAGAGCAAAGACCGGTGCATGCAGTGACTGAAATGACAGACGAAGGAAGATGCTGAAATATATCTGCAATTAAGGAGAAAACACGTCAGCCTGGGGGAGCTTAAGGGACTTCTCATCAGTACTATCGGGACTTGGTTCTTCAGTGCGTAAACTTAAACGTTGATCCGATTGCGCGATGTCCGGTTGGTCTGTCTGTCACTAGCGGTACTGGGTCAGTGCAGCTATACCGTCGCCAAATGCATGAAGTCACGCCGTACTTTGTCATTCGCAAATTCACCGATCTGGGCTCTTATTAGACTGATAGAAAATCAAGAGTACGACAAGGCTTCCCTCGAATTCATCAAGACCAAGTTTCTCATCCTCGGCCGTTGTGCGCAAACGGAGGCCAAGGATGGTGTTGGTGCACTTGGCAATGAGAGCAGTAACGACGAACGTGTACGCGTTGCGCAAATATAGGTGACTTGGACGTAAAACTGTTTCCAATGGTGGTCGACCCAGTCACTAGGAATATTTGTGTTGGTGCTATCCAGAGCAATGATGGAATGGGAAGTGAAAAAATGCGCGCTGAACGGAAGAATCGCTCCAATATTGAATATTGTTACAGACACAATATACAGCTATGGTGAGATGCGATGTATGCGGGACAAAAAAGACAGTTAACTATTAACGATGCAGCGTGGGGCAGAAGTCACTGATCATCCAAGAGGTCCATGTCGTTATGAATCTGCCGGACGGTGGTTTCCTTCAAAGCGGCGAGCTGTAACAACATATGAGCATCTCCTACAAGCGGTATAGGACATTGCAGAATTTGATACCCTTCCTATCAATAACTTTGATGCAATGCGTTAGCTTGTGGGATATGAGAAATCAGGACATGGGGGTCAAACCTGAGTAGCGTCCTTGGCTTCATTATAACTGTGCAACAGGTTTATGTGTCTTGATACGATAGCCTCGGCGCTCTCGTCCTCGCTATAGATTGGTTCAAAGGGTCAGCACGTTTCGTTGGAGTCGATCATCTGCTCCAACCCTATCCTCTTCTGTAGGACATCAATTTCTGCCTGAAGTTTATCGATGTATTCCTTTTGCTTCTATACATAAATTGAAACAAATTTGTTGTGCAAGCCTGACTTGAAGCTTGAAATTTGACATACCTTGGTAGATGTCACGGCATGCATGATAGTCAAGGAATATGAACTTCAGAAGTGACAGCGCGAATGTAACGCGTTGTTGACTCTTGTTTGTGCATCTGGGTTCTTCAACCCCCTATGACAACTTGGTTCAAAACGCTTGGATTTTCAATGGGTGAGCGACTCGTCATCATTCGCATCCGGATGGTGGGTTCAAGATCTATGAAGTACTGTTGTGTGGCAGTATAACATGTCACGCAATGTCAAGGGGCAATGCAGCGCACCTTCTTCGCTTTCTATTGTACTTTCATTTTCCCTTCGCAATCGTTTTTATTTCCAACCTGCAACGCGATTCATTGTGTTTCGGTTCTCATTTTTGTCGATTGTACTTTTCTATTCTATTCCGCTCTCCTCTTAATCAATGCAATTCCAAACCAACATACACATCGTAACGTCTTTGCTACGCGGCCCCGAAAACGCTGGGAGAAAGCTCAAATGAGTCTCGCTGATCTGAAGGAAGCAGGCTGCGTGAACGTGTTTGCATAACGAGATGGTGAGTACTGGGCTCTTTGCAGTTACATTGTACTGTTTTACATTTGTTTACCGCCATATCCTATCTTTTGATTCGCCGGACATCAAGCGATGTCATCTTTGAACAAGTGAAGTCAGTAGGGCTGAGCGATGAGCGCAAGAATTGAGCAGCCCTATAGAGGCCTAGGCACCATTTTGATAGGCCCGGTACACGCACCTCTGAAACTTAGATCAAGATACCCATAAGCTCGCCAGCAAGTTGTACTCAATACCTCGAGCAGAATGACGGAAGCAGAACAGCCCGCCATTCGAATCACCACACCTAATCAGAGGCATTGTTTCTTCAGCGTACGAAGACTTGCAGTATCACCACCCAGCCCATCAAAGTCCACTCTACACAGATATTGGTGGCTTGATTGTTCCCCAAACAGCACATTGATGGCAAGTGGCTCATTGGACACCACAACGGAGCTCTGGGACACAAAAAAATGGCAGGTGCAAGGAAATCCAATCGGTTGTGGTGCCCGAGTCCGCTACGTTCGGTATTCGCCGTCTGGTAACATCTTGCCATCGCAACAAACAGTGATATTCAAATATAGAATCCAAACAAGAGGGAATGTATCGAAAAGTTCCAGGGTCACTCTGCATTCGATGGAGCATGGAATATTTCGCTCGCGATGCATGCCATCCATATCTGAAGATGAGATGCAGAAATCGGTCTCGTCCCCGCAAGATACTGTGGCTGTCGAGTTAGCTTTGAAATTGTACAGCTCGCTCGACCGACTGTGATCACCACGGAAGACAGGTTACCTCAAGGAAGACCCGCTCGATAGTCATTATTACTCGTCCGTCCCTGGGATCGTCATCTCCTCGAGCTGCCTGACTATGTAGATGATACAGAGAACGTGGATGACTTCACTGTGCTTGAGTCACCCGGAGAACAGGGCCCGGTTGATTCTGAATCGAGCGAGCGTGCCATGCGATTGACTGTTCGCCTTGAACAGTCGTTCAGCGCATTCTTGCTGGCGCAACAGGATCATGTCAGATCATGACGTCATTGCGCAAGTCAAAGATGTGCCACGATTTTGTTCACGGTATGATGGATGTCAGGACACTTCGTTTGTTTTGGAATAAAGACATCTTGCTCGAGCCTTGGCAGTTTTCATTCTCGATTGATTGCGATAGAGATCCTAATTTGATCGAAATTGCACTGTTGGAGCATAGCGTCATGAAACTGACGTCACAAGCTCCTATAAGAACGTGCTCCCCAGATTTTCTTTCTCTTTCTCCTTCAACACAAACATGCGAATCAAGTCTTCAGTCTATGCTATTCTTCTCATCAGTTCTGCATACGCGTCGAGCTGGTTTGGCTCTGACCCTGAATATGTTAAATGGTCTCATTCCGACTTGCGTTCCTGGCTCGAAGACCACCACATCAAAGTTCCCTCTCATTTTGATCAATCTCAACTTCATGACCTCGTAGCGGCAAATTGGGCTTCTCCTCCCCCTACACCCCCGTCTTTGGTTGAACAGTCTCGTGCTTACGCTGACGCAAGCAGGCAATGGAGCTATGATAAATATACTCGTGCCCAGCACGCATTCCAGGATTTGAAGGAAAATTCTTTCGACACCTGGGACGAGAGCAGATTGAGAGCGTTTCTGCTCGAGCATGGCGTGGTGGCGCCTTCTGGACCCCGCGAGCAGCTTATTTTACTTGCCAAACAGAAGTATCACTCCTATACAGACGCCGCATCATACTACTTTTCCCTAGCGTCTGAAACTGCCACTTCGGCATACTCCGATGCCACGGATACATTATACGACACATCTAAACGTGCGAACAACATCGTAGCTCAGTCTACCCAGGATGTCGGTCGCGCTTTCGATGACAGCAAGGATTATGTCTACTCCGCTTGGGATGATAACCGTCTCAGATCTTGGCTTGAAGATCAAGGAGTAGTTGACGCTAGACAGGCTAGCACCCATGCCAAGCTCATGATGCTTGCCAACGACTATTGTCGTACAGCTGTGGAGCCAATATGGAACGCCTGGAGCGACTCGTATATGGTATGTATCTACCTGCTTCGAGACTGTGGATTCTCTTAACATGTTTCCACAAGCGTGAATGGCTGATCTCGCATAACCTTCTTTCACCTTCCGATACTGCATCGCGCTCTACCTTGCTTGGAAAGATGAAGAAATATTATTACTCCTCACACGACAAGGTCTGGAGTGCTTGGTCTGACAGTGAATTGAAATCTTGGCTCGTCAAGCATGGTCTCCTCGAAAGTGACACACAAAAGAAGCGTGATGAACTAGTGAAGACGGTCGAGTATGTAGTTCGTCTTTATCTTTTGCCAGGTTCTCATCGTCTCACAGGGAAAACTATGCTTCTGCCTCCGATAGCGTATGGGACGCTTGGAATGACTCAGACATTCGTCGATGGCTTTCTGAACACGGATACATTGATGATAGAACCGTTGCGCACAAAAAGCGGGATGAGTTGGTGAGCTTGATCGACAAACAGTGCGTATCATTCCTCCAACGCACTTCGAATTACCCTGACATCCTATTCAGATACCACGACGCTTCTGCGCGCACTGCTTCATATATCGTGTGGCCGGACGCTCGCTTACGTGCTTACCTTCGCGAGCGTGGTGTCAGCGAAGCTGCGCTCCCCACGAATAGGCCCGGATTATTGCGTATGTGTTTAAATTCTCATCTGCTATATTTGGTGTTCATGTATTGCAGAGGAAACTCGCATCCGCTGGGTCCAGACATCTAACCGTGCTGAAACAATTTTCACAAAGCTAAAGGAGATTGTTAACAGTAGCGTAGGCGCGGTGGAGGATAGACTGGCCAGAATACTCGAGGTTGGTCTATGTGTGAATTTTTCATCGTTCGAACTGACTCTTCATTAGCTCCTGAGTGGCCATTCGCACCATGTTTCTGAGAAGGCTGATGATGCCCGTGCTTACGTGGAGGACAAGAAAGGTAGCGCGTGGCATTGGTGCTTTCAGAAGGGTGATGACAAGGGTGACGGTTATGCTGAATGTGCCAAGAGGAAGGTGGAAGAGCAAGGGTTTGATGAGAAGGTGAAAGGTGCTGGGGAAAGCATCAAATGGGGCGGAGAGAAGATAAAAAGTGCCAGCGATGAGCTCTAGACGGAAGTCAGCCGACTGTCAAATCGCTCTCCGCATCGACAAAGGACTCATGTAGTAATGTTGTAACATGGTACACTGTTGTAATAATCTCGGTCTTTCCCATTCATAGTCGTGATCAGCGCTCAGCTCGTTAATAGGTTAAGCAGTTGTACTCGAAGTTGAACGCAGACTCAATAGGGGTATAGCTAGATAAAGCGAAGAGATGTTTGATGCTGTTTGGTGATACAACAAATTCACTTAGCATGATTATTTTTGACTCTTAATTTTTCGTGGGGTGATGTATGAATAAGATGATTCTGGTGAGACTATTACGGTCGTGTCTGCATTGCTTGCCTGCCTTGCCCTGGTGAGCATAGCTGCGTTTTTCCTGGTGAGACTCGCCTTGGTATTGTTATCTTGAATTCAATTGAAGCTTTCACGCCTTCTAGGGCAATCATGACGGTAATCGCTCGTTTATACGTGATCCGGCACGGGGAGACCGAGTGGAATCGCGCGAGAATTATCCAAGGTCAAGCTGATTCCCAGCTCAATGATCTAGGAGAAACCCAAGCCGCTATGACTGGAGAAACGTTGAAGGCGATCTATTTCGACAAAGCTTTCACGAGCGATCTTTCAAGAGCTTCCAAGGTACACTTTCTAGGTTTCTTGAAAGGCACCAAGGTTGATCAAATCTAAAACGTGTTATATCGATGCAGACGGCTGAGATAATTCTGCGGCATCATCCCGATGTCGTCTTGGTGAAAGATCAAGCTCTGAGAGAGAGAGTAAGTATGCATTCTAACTCACTGAAAGTTATTCTGAAGCTCACCGCTATGTGGGTTCTCCTCATAGTATATGGGAAAGTTACAAGGTACCAAGGGACCAGCAAATTCAAGTGAACCTTCCCTTGAACCCAAGGAAGCCATGCTTAAGCGATCCGTCGAGTGGTATAATCGCGAGATTGTTCCATACATCTCATCCCTTGCCGACAATCCTGATGGAAGATGTCGGAATATTCTGGTTACGTCACATGGATGGTTTATAAGTTCATTTTTCCAGTCCATGATAGCGACCGGCGTATTGGAGTGCACCGAAGATCTACTAGGAGCTTCGCCGAGAATACCTAATGCTAGTTTATCAGTGGTGGAATACAGCACGATTGGATCAGGATTGGAACGGAGGATTGGGTCTACCGTTGTCCAGTACGGAGATGACTCCCATCTAACTGGGACGCAAATTTTGCGGGACAATGCAGATATGGATGCCCTTCAATCGTGATTACCTTGACATTAACATATTTTCCATAGCTCTGTCACACATACCAACTTAGATGATATACCGTCCTCTTCGCTTTTCATTTTGATCTGAGACTGACTTGAATGTTCATGAAGTGGTACTTCGTAGTGGTTTATGTGAGAGACCGAGACGGCTTCTTCAATTCGGCCTGAGGCTGCAATTGCGGTCTCTATAAGCCTTGCCAGTGATTGTAAGCATTCCCCGGTCGCCGCGTTGGACCAACTCTAGCAAGGGGATTATTGTGAAGCTGAATCCAGTATAGAGCCATTCCCATGAAGCCTACAAAGCCAAGCCAGCGACGGCCCCCATATTCTAAAGTTCACGTCGGGATGCGTGAATCACTTCACTTACTGGTCATATGCGGGGTAACTGATGGGAAAATATGGCGATGATGGGAGGACTTACAGGCGATCGCGAGAAATTGCAATGCATATGTGTGCCTTTCACCTATAACTCCAGTCTTTCCTTCCTGGTGCTTTGCTTGCCTGCAAGTTCGCTGTATATCGAGTAAATCACGGACCACCCCAAGCACGCAAGAATTTCGAGCTGAGATTTACCTTGCCTGTACCCCTTTCGAGCTAGGTCCCGCATGAGATTTCTATATATATACACCGATGGGTCGATAAATAAATCCTAAATAGCTCTTCCGATATCTCTTCGGACCTCTGCCACTTGAACTCTTCCCCAGTTCACTCTTCCACACTCTCAAACATCATGAAAGCTGTCGTTCTCGGTGCTGCAGGTATCGTAGCACTCCCTTGTCTACGCGATCGCTCAGATTCCTTAACCATCTATAGGTGGTATTGGCCAGCCGTTATCGCTTCTCCTGAAGGCCAACCGTGCTGTGACAGAGGTAAAGTGATCGACATGCATCCAGCTCAGATGGTGAATGATATATCTTACGCAGCTCTCCCTTTATGATATTGTAAACTCTCCTGGGGTAGCCGTGGACCTTTCCCATATTGCTACCCCTGCCAAAGTTGAAGGATTCCTGCCCCCCGATGATGGTCTCAAGAAAGCACTGACTGGTGCTAATATCGTCGTGATTCCTGCTGGTATTCCCAGAAAGCCTGGCGTGAGTTCTCCTGCACAACACTCAGATCAAACGATGGCTCATACGATTTCTTAGATGACTCGGTCGGTGTTGCTATTCGGGCTGTTATGTACTATTACTGATTTTTATGGCGCCATGTAGTGATGATTTATTCAAGGTTAGCTCATCCAGATATATTCGGTCGTTTAAACACTTATGCACTCATAGATCAATGCTGGTATTGTCCGCGACCTCGCTACTGGCATTGCCACTACGGCCCCGAAGGCTGTCGTCCTTGTTATTTCCAACCCTGTTAACTCCACAGTCCCTATCGTTGCAGAGGTCTTTAAGAAGCATGGTGTCTTTGATCCGAAGAGGTAAGGTCGTAATATGAACAGCATGGCCGGCATTAATAGGATCAAACCAGGATTTTCGGTGTAACAACGCTGGATGTCGTTCGCGCTTCGACTTTCGTCTCTGAAATTCTCGGCGATCGTTCATTATCACCGTCAGTGTCAGTTCCTGTGGTCGGTGGCCACAGTGGTGTCACCGTCAGTTATGCTTTCGAATGCTGATGTTCAGAAATGACTAACATGACATCAGATTGTTCCCCTGCTCTCTCAATCTTCCCACCCTCTGCCAGCATCCGTTGACGCCAGCGCCGTTGATGTCCTCATTAACCGCATCCAATTTGGTGGAGACGAGGTTGTCAAGGCGAAGGACGGTGCTGGCTCAGCAACTCTTTCTATGGCTTACGCGGGTGCTGAGTTCGCCGGGAAAGTGATCCGTGCCCTAAACGGCGAAAAGGGAATCGTCACCCCAACGTTCGTCAACCTTGCTTCAGACAAGATGGGTGGTGACGCCCTCAAGAAGGAACTTGGCAAAGACCTAGAGTATTTCTCTGCTCCGGTCGAACTTGGTGTAGGTTAACACAATGGTGCTGAATGTCTTTGATACTGATGACGTTCCAGGTTGATGGTGTCGCCAAGATCAATGGTCTCGGTAAGATCACCCCCGCTGAGAACGCGCTTGTCCAAGCTGCTCTTCCCGAGCTCTCTGCTAACATCGAGAAGGTCTGTATTTTTCTTATCCAATACGACTTCACCTAAAGACATTAATATTCTAGGGTGTCGCCTTCGTCGAGGCTCCCAAACTCTGATTTGAGCAGTCAATCTGTATAAAATATTGTACAAGTAACAAGATTTGTAGAAGGTAAAACTGTGTAGAATGAAATGTATTCGGAACCATTCCTATGTGATCTCTGAGTGGACTCGGATGGCATTGGTCAGACCGGTCAAGCTGAGTTCCAAGTCAATAGTCAACCATGCTTCCCTGAGTCGTTTAAGTCTATGTTCCGTCTAGGGGAGACTAATCATGCGCAGTCCTCCGAAAATACACGATTTCATTCATCAAAGAGTGCATCAAGGAAAACGTATCTTTAATCTCGTTATTTAATGACGGATTAAACACGGGACTCCTCAACTCTGTATTCCAGATGGACAAAGACGTTGAAGCCATAGTTAGATTCAATGGCAACTGGCAACAAAGGAAGGCGGTTAACGCCGTCCAAATCCCTACCAAACCAAGCGGAAGTAAATTCCTTCCTAAACCCTCCGTCTCACGAGCGTGTTCCATGTGTACTATTGACTTGCTTGCTATCAGTATTGATACGGGTTTCATTGGTTTACCTAAATGGCGGGCTGATAAGAGGGGTTGTATATTGTATGTACGGTCATAAAGCCATCCCTGAAAGAAACAAGACCACAGCGCCTTCAATAAACAAGTCCTTTCATTCCGCTGTCAGCCCAAGGTCGAGTGAGTCAATACCTGATCTCTTCCCCAAATGCCATGCCTCCACAAGAACCTTCGCTTCAAAAGGGGATACATCAGGATCGCCTGTTCCAACTGTTATGTGCAAAGAATTTCGGTCATCCTCCGACAGTTTCGACCCAATTCACTCCCTTCCTGACTTGCGGAAGAGTGGTTGTCTGGCGAGCCGTTAAAGCTCGAAGTCATGCACGGTGATGGCCATAACTCGGTTGTTCCAAACCAAATGACGGAGAGCGACGGTGAACGAGGGAGGAAGTGCCATTCTATAGGGCTGTGAGCACCGCTCCCAAAGTTCAATTGCATCAGGATTTACTGTGCATTACAGTGATATGGGGGCGCAGTGACGCGATGCATTCCAGAACGCTTTTCCATTTTCTGGTACGTCCGATGCGTCTGCCATCTGTTTCCCGATGCCATCGATGAGATCAACTTCGGAGAGGAGTCCGAAGCAGCACGGCGTGGGTTCTTGTTCTTTTCTTCTTGAGGCTTCTTTGTCTGAGGGCACGTAGTCACGGGCCTTGCGCACGGACTGGTCGATATCTTCTGCGCTTGTTTGTAGAAGACCAAGGATGCTGACGCAAGCAGCGACTGCACGGTCTACGGCTTGCTCATTTTTTTTGCTCACGTCGACCTCTTGGTCGTCAAGCTCCACTGAAGTACGGATGCACTACCATATGACGTCTTCATGCGCTTTAGCCAGGGTATCAGCACGGAGAGCCTGGTGCCTACCACGCATAAAAACTCTATCACCGCATATCCGATGGATTGTCGCTTGAGGTTGATCGAGCGATCAATTCAGCGCAAGGAGACGAACAGGAGGGTGTATGTTGGTGACGGCTTCGCGTAGGGAGTCACGGTGTTGTCTGAGGTGCTTATTCCAATAGAAGGTTGGCACGAGGGCAATCATGAAGTCAAATACGATCCATACTAATCGGCTGTAACAACATCGTGTGCTCCAAGAGGTTGACAACATGTTACATTCCTGATGAACTCAGATGCGGTTTTTTCGCTTGTATGTCGTCACTCTAGGTGTGTCCGAAATCGAATAGAGAAGCAAGCGTAACGGAAACAGTAGTGTTGCCTGTGAAGCAGGAACCGTGAAGAAAGTCACGACTTATGAGACAGGATTTGAGCACTTACCACACCTAGCTGGCAGGCCCAATGGCAACAGGTAGAATTATCATTCCCGTTAGTCAGCGTGTCAGTCAATATTAAGTGTCACTCACTCAAAAGCTGACATATCAAAACTCGTAATTCTCTCCAGAACGACATCTTTTGTCCAGATAGGTTAGCATTGCTATCAGAACACATTCAAACAACTCATTAGTGATAGGAACAAATAGGATGAATCACAAGCGAGTCCCCACATTCACGTGTCCGTTGGAATGGTTGTCTTACTTGGGTGTATGTATGGTGCAATGTAGTATGGCCGTCGGAGTGCTCTCCGGGGCCCAACGGCTTCCTTTCAAAGGGGATCCTACTTCTGCCAAATCCAACAGATATTGATAAAATTGCAACCACAGTGATGCCTGCATTAACGGGCATTGTTTGAAATTCGGCAAGTCCGCGCAGGCCTTTGTCACTATTGTATGGAAAGCAGGACCACCGCGCTCTATTTGTCAGCGAAATTCATACCATATAAGGCAATTGCTTCTTGAGGACCTCGTACACTTCAAGAAGTTCAAATTTAGACGTGGTTGATATATACAATATT